>Ga0182738_1005128_pt1 | contig 14127 bp, 21 predicted proteins | sample eDN5th30CBELigMG_FD_128876 | JGI IMG/M metagenome (GOLD analysis project Ga0182738, IMG submission 128876) | Enriched Miracle-Growth compost microbial communities from Emeryville, California, USA - eDNA 5th pass 30_C BE-Lig MG (version 2)... ...
TTTCTTCTCTTCCGAGACATCACTGTTCGCCTTTCCAAAGAACCACCACGATACCTCATCTCTCACCACCCCAGATACTCCTTTCCATCTAAACCCCTGGCCCGAAAATCGGGGTCCACTTCATGGTAACCCGCATCAATGGACTCTTCAGGCGTGGACGACTGATCGGATTCAGGCGAAGACGGTTCCACGACGATTTCTCTGTTCAGAAATTCGTTGAACGAGGGATACTGCTGTAGCAGTTCTTTGCTGATTCGCGATGATTTGGTTGCCAGCACCTGCATTCCGGCAGTGGTAATGCTCACGATTCCTCGCCCCGGATTTGCCAGCAATCCTGCTTTCTTGAGATAGGTTTTGGCCCAAGCAACCCGGTTGGCAATGATTGTTTGTACTCCGCTGGGCAACAATTCTGCACGGTCGGATTCCGAAAGCTCAAAACGATCCGCGATTGTTCGCGTCAAATCAGTCATTCGGTGCTCTTGCCCGTCTGAAATCAATTTCAGAACTGGTAGCATGCAATCTTGATAATCGGGAATGGACATCGTTCTGTGTGATCGGCTGAGTTTGAAGCAGGCCACCCAAAGATACACAAACAGGCTCAAAATCCACAGTCTGCCTATCTATTGCCAGTTGCCCTTGAATTGCACTCCACTGCCCAATTTTGACTGTGGAATGGGGCGGAAATCGGATCATCGGTTCCAGTTTCGGCAGTAGAGAAAACTGGCAGACTTTACGGTGCGGTCGTAGTCGATTGGATCGTCCTGTTTCAGCCGGAGCAGTTGCTCGACCTTCTCGCAGGCATTGATCATCAGAGCCTTCATCTCCTTATCGGTGATCCGGCTCAAGGACGGATCGTCCAGAAGCTGAGAATGCTTCCCGGAATGGAAGTCTTCCAGCGGACCGTTCCGAAATGCGAGGGCGACAATGGCATTCGCTTCATCACGGATCGAAAACCCGTTGGGGAATTTCCCGGCAAAGACATCATCCTGATCAGTCATGGCATCACTCTCCTGAAAAGTGATAGCGAGCATGCCTGAACGATCTTGTCCGGTCAATCCTTACGCAGCGGTCCGCTCAAACCCCTGTGGAACAATTCTCGCAGACGGACTCTGTCGATACATTGACTCAGCGTCTCCAAGACCGCTTATGGATTCTTGTGAAGCCGGTCAGCCGTAATCACGGCGTAATGGCCACTTTGAGCACGCCGTCGCGCTGGTTGGCGAACAGGTCGTAGGCGTCTTCAATCTGGTCCAGCGCGAAGCGATGGGTCACCAGCGGCCGCAGGTCGGCTCGCCCCGATTCCAGCACGTTCATCAAGCGGCGCATCCGCTCTTTTCCACCCGGACACAACGTCGAGACGATCTGATAGTCGCCGAGTCCGGCCGCGAACGCATCGAGCGGGATTGTGAGCTTGCCGGAATAGACGCCCAGCGAGGAAAGAATTCCTCCAGGACGCAGAATTCGCAGGCAGCTCTCGAAGGTCTGTTGCGTGCCGAGCGCTTCGATCGCCACGTCGACACCGCGACCACGCGTGGTCTCTCGAATCACCGTCACCGGATCATCATTTTTGAAGTTGATGATGGTATCCGCTCCCAGCTGTCGTGAGATCGTCAGCCGTTTCTCGACGGAATCGACGGTGTAAATCGTGGTGGCGCCCGAGAGTCGCGCGCCGAGCGTTGCACACAGACCGATCGGCCCCTGTGCAAAGATCGCCACCGTATCGCCGATCAGGACACGGCCGCTCTCCGCGCCGCTGAATCCCGTGCTCATGATGTCGGGACACATCAGAACCTGCTCATCCGTGAGCGCCTCGGGAATCGGTGCCAGGTTGACCATCGCATCGGGGATCAACACGTACTCAGCCTGGCAGCCATCAATCGTATTGCCGAGCCGCCAGCCCCCCATCGTTTTGCCGCCGCACTGCGAGTGTTGACCGCCGAGACAAAACGAGCAATGACCGCAGGGGGTGATCGCTCCGGCGATGACGCGTTGACCGATCTCGTATCCCGTGACGGCGCTTCCCAGTTCTGCAATGACGCCGACCGGCTCGTGCCCAATCGTGAGTCCCTGGGCGACCGGATACTCTCCTTTGAGAATATGGACGTCGGTGCCGCAGATGGTCGTCAGCGTCACGCGCAGCAGGGCGTCACGCGGACCGACCGCAGGAATCGGTTTGTCGGTCAGCACGATCTTTCCCGGCTCGACGAAGACAGCGGCTTTCATTGTTTGTCCGCGAGAGCGAGTGGTCGTCAGCGTTTGTGTCATGAAATATTCCTTCTCATCTCAATCGATCTTCCTCCAGCACTCTATCAGAAACGCGGCCATCAGTTCGCAAGCTTAGCGTCGCGTGACCGATCCGCGACGACGACTGCCGGAGAGGTGCTTGAGCAAGTACTCCCTCAGGGCGACGGCATTGTTATGTTGCTCGTCGCGAGCGCCATAAATCAAGAGCACCGGATGCCGGGCGGCAATGACTGCGAGTTCGGCAATCGGACTCGGCTGACCATCCAATTCCAGGAAGTAGCGCCTGTGGAACTCGTCCCACCGTTCCGGTTGATGATTGAACCACTTGCGTAGTTCCGTCGTCGGAGCAAGATCCTTGAGCCATTGATCGAGCTTAAGAACTTCTTTGGAGACGCCGCGCGGCCAGAGGTGGTCAACCAGCACGCGGTACGAACCGTCGTTCTGGACGGTGTCACATGCCCTGGCAATTTCGATGCTTGGCGTCTGCTTGGGAATCGTGCAGCTCTCGTGGTCAACTTTCGGCAGCATCTTTCACCCGTGGGGCCAACAAAATCGTCAGCAGAAAACTGCAATCCTCGACAGCCGTCACGGCGTGTGGTTCGGCTGCGGAGAGATAGAACATCTGGCCGGGTCCGACCTCGATGGTCTTGTCCATCGCCTTGAATTGCACGCGGCCGGTGAGTCCCTGGACCACGATTTCTCCGGGTGCCTGATGCTGCGGGATCGTTTTGCCCTGCGGCAGCACGAGTCGAATGACTTCCACGTGGGGAGTCTTGAACAAAGTTCTCGTGCCGACTGTCTCGGAACCAGCTTCGTCCAAATCCAGTGAAATCACTTGGCCTGGTTGAGCATGCAGAATCGCCATGATGGTGTCTCCTTCAATTCATTGTACGAACTTGTTCAGAATGCGGATCATCATGTGCCCGTCGTGCCATTGACGATCCGATGCAGTCGCGCGAGTACGTCATCCGGTTCCAGACCTGCCTGCCGGCATACTCCAGAGACGTCCCGCCACACGAACAGTCGATCCCCAGTTCCTCGAACAGCCGCATTGTTTCCGGATTTTCGATGATCCAGTCCACCACCGACGAGTCGAGCGTGCAGTCCGTCATTGCGGGCGATCGACCTCCCGAAAGGAGCGTCCGGTCTTCAATCCAACCACGAATACCACAAGCGCAACGGCTCCGAGGAAGAACACCGTGTCTCCCGGTACGCGCCACCAGCGCAGCGTCTGCATCAGATCCGTCTGCATGAACTCGCTGCTGCGGGCAGCCGACGCTCAGGCATCATGTCTGTGCACTGGCCAAGGTCGCTCATCTGGCGAAGATTCCCACGTTTACGACGGCATCCGTCCCCGATGGTCCCAACGGTCCGTTGATTACCCAGATCCACCAGTATTGTCCGGAAGCGGTCTACATTCCGCGCACCGGCCAGATCAATGCCTGGGATAACCCCAAGTGGGTCGAGGCCATTGAGAAAACTGGCCGCAAAACCCTGCTGATCGCGGGCACGCTCACGAGTGTCTGTATGGCGTTTCCCACGCTGAGCGCGCTCGTGGCTGGCTACAAGGTGTTCTGCATCATCGATGCCTCGGGCAACTGGTCAAAGATGGCGACCGATATCACGACCGCCCGCATCGCCCAGGCCGGGGCGTTTCCCATCGACACCTATGCGGTGCTGGCCGAAATCATGAGCACGTGGAACCGGGCCGATGCCATGGACTTCGCCCAGGTCATGGTCGATCACATCGTTCCTCCCTACCGGGCACTCATGGAGAGCTATGACAAGGCGCAGAACGTCCAGAAGGACGGCCGCGAGACGAAGCTTGAAAAGCTGGAAGCGGCCCAGCCCAAGAAGTAATCGCCTTCGGTGGTGATCCTCATGCAGCGCTCTCAGGAAGGTGAATTCTCATGCACAAATCGATTCGGCAAATCATCGGCGATGCTCCGCAGCACTGGGTGGGAGACGGGTTCCCTGTGCGGAGCCTGTTTTCGTACGCCGACGGGAATCGCTTCGATCCGTTCCTGCTGCTCGACTACGCCGGACCGTACCAGTTCGCTCCCGCCAGCGAGACGCGGGGCGTGGACGAACATCCGCATCGCGGGTTCGAGACCGTCACGATCGTGTATCAGGGCGAACTCGAACACCGCGACTCATCGGACAGCCACGGTTCGATCGGCCCGGGAGACGTCCAGTGGATGACGGCCGCTTCGGGGATCGTACATGAGGAGTACCACAGCGAACGCTTCGCCCGCGAAGGCGGCACACTGGAGATGATCCAGTTGTGGGTCAATCTCCCCGCGAAGGACAAGATGTCACCGCCGCACTATCAGGGGATTCTCGATGCGCAGATCCCCAAGGTCGCTTTGCCAAAGTCGGCGGGGACGGTGCGGGTCATCGCGGGCGATTTTCAAGGAACGCGCGGGCCCGCTCAGACCTACTCGCCCATCAACGCCTGGGATGTACAGTTGGAGTCCGGAGCGATTGTTGATGTGGCCGTTCCAGCGGGTCATACCTCGTTGCTCATCGTTCAGCAGGGAGCCGTCGTCGTCAACGACTCGTCCGTGAACGCCGTCGGACTCATCTCCTTCGACGAAGCGGGTGATCACGTTCGACTCACTGCTGCTGCTCCATCCCGTCTGTTGATACTCACGGGAGCCCCGCTTGAAGAGCCGGTTGTCGGCCAGGGGCCATTTGTGATGAACACGCGCGAACAGATTCGCGAAGCAATCCAGGACCACCAGTCAGGATGCATGGGACAATTGAAATAAGATTCCTGGGAGCGATCAATCGCAGTTTCACAGTCTTGCTGAAACTCTCGCTACGAAGGGCATCCGCCTCTTCCGGCCGTTATTTTGCGTTTCGCTCGGTTTGAAGAGATGATTGTTTTGTGCCAGAACACTTCAATTCGAGGGGAATCATGCGAATTCAAACAACTCGATTTGCGACAACAGTCTTCAGCTCGTCGCAGCGTGATAGATAATCGTCCCGTCAGGTTGAACAGTAGTGCCGGGAGTGAGGCGCGCCGGTTCCAGGCGACCTCTCCCCATGATGTGAAACACCGCCGTCCCCTGCGCGAGGAGATAGTCGGCGACAATGCGTCGATGGCAGCGCCACCACACAGCTTCCGAACACATGATCGCGCAGCGCTGATTGCGCCCTTCGTCCAGTAGATGCTGGAACCCTACTTGGAACTCTGCCGTGAGCGCGTAGTCGGCATCGTTGTGAAAGCGCTCATTCGTCCAGAAACCATTGACGTCCCGAGGCAGGCGTTCGCCTTTCCCACGCAGACCACCCAGGGCGGCCACATGTTCATAGGAAATGCCGCAGGCCGCCAGGGCTTCAGGCAGAGTGTCCAGGTTGAACTGTGGATTGGATCGCGGCATCTTTCGGATGTCCACGATCCGTTCCACCCGAGGTTCGGTCAACAGTTCAACGAAGTCCTCGAAGCTGTAGTTGGAGTGGCCGATGGCGAAAAATGGGAGCTGCGCGCTTCGCCTGCATCATGCGTATTCGAGGGCGCCGCCCTTGTGGGCCGCGATGTGATCGGTCTTGTCACTCTTGATCTCGTACTGGGGATCGTCTTCGCTAGCGTGGTGCGTGTACCCCTTGTAGTCGAAGTCTTTTGTATGCACCTTGATAATCGTGCCGCTGACTTGCCCCGCCTCGGAATTCCAGCGGACGTGATCGCCGACTTTGAACCGTTTGGCCATCTTGGGAAGCTCCTGCTCGAAAACGCTTGCGGTCTATTTCTTTCCAGGATTGAGAACGACGACGGCCTCTGATGTCAGCACCTGGAACGTGAAGGTCTCCAGAAAGTACAGTTCGACGACGGAACCGGAATGGCTCGTGTAACCGATGGAGATGTCCAGTCCGAGATCCAACTCAAAGTCGCCGCCACGGGTCGTGAGCACGAATCCGCCTTCGATGGCAGGCGCCCAGATGATTCCGCCGTCCACGACCCGTTCCAGATGGTGCAGAACCGGATAGCCCTCGTCGCTACCTCCGCTCGCGGCGGTGTAGGCGTCGGCTCCCAGCATCAGTGCATACGGTCCTTCGACGCCGGCGAGCCGTAACTGACTGACCGCCTGCGCCACGGCGTTTGAGTAACCTGTTGCATTTGACGGCAGGGCCACACCGGGGTTGCTGCTCCCCTGGCGAATCCCCTGGATGCCCGCTGCCGCAAACCCGTCGAAGACCGCGCGGTCTTCCGCAAAGGCGATCTTCCGCGCCCCCTCCTTGACCGGGGACCAGTCGGAATCAGCCGCGCCGCGTTCGACGTCGTCAATGGCTGCCCGCGTGAGTTCGAATGGAACGCGCAGTTCGACGAGCGCCTTCACATCGCGTTGAGCAGCGAGAACCCCGTCATCGGGAGCTTGAATCGAGTGCAGGTGTCCGGTACCGACTGCGGAGAGTTCGAGCCCATGGGCGTCGGGAACATCGACGACTCGTCGTGCCGCGAGATGGCGTTTGAGAGTCCGGGATGCCTCCTCCTCGATCTGTGCCCAGGCTTTATCGGAAATCGGGGCGAGCTCCCGATGGAGATTATTCATGTCCTGTCCCTTTCTTTCAGTGAACCGATTCTGAGTGACCCGTCGCTGGAGAACGAATGTGTGGGAGGCCTGGTTGATGGTTCGGCCTCTTCTGTGGTCCGAACAGCACTGGGGGGAGACGTCACCTCCGCTGCGACATTGTCGAGGAATGTTGCCGACGGCACAAAAAACAACGTGCCGGTGATCGCCCGGCTGAAATCGAGCAGCCGGTCATAGTTTCCCGGCGGTCGACCGATGAACATGTTCTCCAGCATCTGCTCGATCCGGTGCGGTGACCGGGCGTAGCCGATGAAATACGTTCCGAATTCGCCTTTTCCCACGTCGCCGAACGGCATGTTGTCACGCACGATTTCGAGTTGCTCGCCGTTCTCGATGATCGACGTCAGCGCATTGTGTGCGCGCGTTGGTTTCACGGCGTCATCCAGTTCGATGTTGGAGAGCTTCTTCCGGCCGATGATGCGTTCTTGTTCTTCAATCGCCAAGGCGTTCCACCCGTTCACATCATGCAGGTACTTTTGCACGATCACGTAACTTCCGCCGGCGAAGTTGGCATCTTCCTCGCCAATGAGGGCGGCGTTGACGGCCGCCTGCTCTGTGGAGTTCTCCGTTCCGTCCACGAAACCGATGAGGTCGCGATCGTCAAAATAGTTGAAACCATGCACCTCATCTGCGGTGACAACGGCGCTGGTGAGCCGCGACATGATCTGCGTGGCCAGTTCAAAGCACAGATCCATCCTGGCAGCACGAATGTGAAAGAGGATGTCGCCCGGCGTCGAGACCGCATGATGTGCGCCGCGGATTTCGCGGAACGGATGCAGGTCTTTCGGCCTCGGGGTGTCAAAGAGCCGGTCCCAGGCATCGGAGCCAAACGCCATCACGCAGGACAGCCGCCCTTCGAGGTCGCGGAAGCCGACCGCACGCAACAGCGCGGCCAGATCGCCGCAGAAGCCGCGCACTGTGGCTTCACTGGCCTTTTCGTCCTTGATGGTCACGACAAGAAAAATGGCAGCCCGTGTGAGCTGGGCGAGAACGGGTTGTGAAACGGCGGATGGCACGACGGACCCTGGTTGGCATGTCTTGTTTCCCTCATTCCATGCAGGATGACATTCACTGTCGAATTCTGCTGGTTGACCAAATCACAGGAGGGGCTTCAAGCCGTGATAATAGCATCCGGTTTCCGATCAGAGCTACCAAGAGCACTTCACACCGCTGCCCAGGCGATTGGTCCTGCTTGCCGCCTGAATCCTGGCAAGCGAAACGCAACGGCGGGATCAGGCGGCAAGCCGTTCTTTCAAAGACTCCGAGGATGAGAGGGAATTCCTGGTGCCGCTGTCCTGCAACACTGCAGCCTTCCACTGCGCGTGCTGGATGGCGATCGGCCTGTCATTGGCAGTACGGATCGCTCCATCCATGTAGACCACAAAATCTTTGTGATACCACTCGCGCAGGATGGTCCAGGCGGCCTTCATCCCGGGCGATTCAAAGAGGCTGCGCAATGATCTGTCAAAGCTGTTGAATGCCTCCTCTTCGAGCAGGCCGTCTCGATGCTGAAGAAACGAATCTTCGGCTCCCAGGAAGACTGCCCTGCAGTAGCCGATGAACTGCACCAATTGGGTGTCGGTGATTTCCCCTTTTCCATCCATGCAATTGTGATATGCCTCCGCAAACTCCGCATCCATCAGCCGCATCGCGATTTCGGCCGATCGGTTCGCTCGTCCTTGCTGGATCAGCGCACGTTGGTTGTCGTGGGACTGGCGAAGTTGACGCCTGACGAAGAGCAGCGAGATCAGGACCGCAACGGCACTGACGGCTCCTGTCAGAGTCGAAATCTCGGAAAGGGTCATCATCAGCCTCGTTTGAAGGATACAACGAATAGGGGCCGAAACCTGTATCTCAAAGAGCGACTCCCGATCAAGATGGCTTTCACGCCCTGCTGCTGCAACATTTTCTGAAAGTCTATCTAGACATGCCAACCGGCAAATTCCGCTTGTCGAGCCTGCTGTGAACTTCACTTCACCCCGGGGCATTGGCTTCATCACGGATCGAAAACCCGTTGGGGAATTTCCCTGCAAAGACATCATCATGATCGGCCATGGCATCACTCTCTGAAAAGTAACATCGAGCATGCCTGAACAAGAGCGGACCGTCAATGTTTGGCTGCATCGTTCAACCGCAGCATTAGCGTGAGCGGGTCGATGGGAGATGGCTGAAATCCGCAATGTTCGTAGAACGCCTTGGCTTCAGCGGAAAGGGCGTGGACCAGCAGAGCACGAATGCCGGCGATTTCGGCGGCTTGAAGTGTACGCAGGATCGCGTCGCGCAGCAGTCCCTTTCCGATGCCGTGGCCCTGCCAGTTCCGATCCACCGCCAGCCGACCCAGGACGATCACCGGGATCGGCTCGGGCATGTTGCGTCGAATGCCGCCCGGAGCATTGGCTCTGAGAACCGCGCCCGTCGCCAAGGAGTAATATCCGATGATCGTACGGGTTTCAGGCCGAACAAGCACATAAGTCCGCGATGCCCCGCTGGCCTCATTCTGATGGGCTTGTTTCTTCAGCCAGTGATCGAGAACCGGTTCGCCGCTGTCGAACGGGGACGGATCATCATCCGCGTGGATTGACCGAGGTGGCTGCAACGGGCCTCCCTGCTTTTTCATCGCTCCCACGGCGCAGGGGTCTCCAGCAAGCGTTTTAGCTTCGTGTTCTTTTTGGGCGGCTTGTCGAGAGCGGTGGTGAATGCCTTGAACGCTTCCTCGCTCAGAGAAAACAATCGACGATCCAGCAACACCGCCTCCGCTTCCTTACGGGCGGCTTCGACCATGAAATCGGTCCGGTTCTTCCCCGCAGCCCGGGCCGCCAGATCAATCAGGTCACGCGCAGCGGGCTGAATCCGCAAATTAATAACCGATGTTTTGACAGAATGCGTTTCAGGTCCGGTGGGCATGAGTGGTTCTCCTCATTTCACCATACCTCAATTGTATGGACAATGTCAACACGGTAATTTCAGCAGTCCAGATCAGACGGCCTTACGATGAAACGCATGCACCAGACCACCGATGTAGGACCGGACCTGAACCTCTTCCAGTTTCAAAGTCTTGACGATCTCTGGCTCTTCCCGGATAGGTGGAAGATGATCCCGGACCATGCTCGAACGGGTCGTGTTATAGTATTCGGAAAATTCAGCCAGCAGGTGATCCAAGTGGTGCTTGCCAAAAATGATAAACTTGCGCAAACATTCGTGTTTCAGCGTAAAAATCGCTCGCTCACATCTACCGTTCAAATTCGGGGATGCCTTCGGCAACTTATTGGTCCGCACGCCATGCTGCTTGAGCTTTTCCACGAATTCCTTCGTGAACTTCGTGTCCTGATCATGCATCACAATGGACGGTTTATCGTCACGGCTGAGGGTCTGATCCAGGAACCGGCCGGTCTGCTCTGTCACCCAGGCGGAGTTCGGATGCTGTATGGATTCGGAGACGATGATCTCCCGGGTGGTCATGCACAGCCACACCAGCACATACATCTCTTTGAAACCCCGTGTGGTCACTGTTTTGACGCTGAAGAAATCTACGGCCCAGAGTGTTTTCGCATGCCGCTCAATGAAGTTATCCCAGCTGTCTGATGTCCGGTCTGGGCCAGGAACAATCCCCTCCTCTTTCAGGATGTTACGGACGGTCTGTCGGCTGATTTTCTTGATGCCAAGTTTTCGAAGTTCGCCAATGATCCTCGTGTAGCCAAAGCCGGTCGTTTTGGCGATCTGGATCACCAGCTCTCGCAGTTCTCTGGGCTTACGCTGGCCGCCTTTGGGGTTCTTCTTGCGCTTCGTCTCCCCTTCCTCGCGAAGCCAGCGATAGAACGTCGACGGACTGACGATCGTCAGTAGCGACTCGATGGCTCGTCCCAGTTGCTTCCCCAGTGCTAGCAATCGTTCCCGCTCATGTGACTTTGTATGCACCTGCCCGGGAATGCGCGCCCGCAGGATCTTGTTCTCTTCCTTCAGGAACTCCACATACCGGGCCAGCTCCCGATCGGTGACGGAGGCAATCAGAGCAAGGAGTGGGTGGAAAATCGCTGCCATTTCGGTATTGTCGCAATCTGTAATCTGGAACGGTGTTGCAGTTTGTTTGTATAGCGCCTTGTTCCTGAAAACAGCATCCACAGACGACCTACATATGGCGAATTGGGAGATCCAAAAACGGGTGTCGCTACAAACAGAAAAAGCCGTCAGAGACGGCTTATGGCGACTGACAGATAGTGCAAAGGATTTTGCGACCGAATATTGAGATGGCTGTCCGAAAACTGTCCGAGAATCCTTAGCAATCGTTCATAAAACTCTGTAAAATCTGGAAATCGTGGCGACCGATCGCCACTCGTAGACTTTCTTGCAACACTCTTTTGCACCAAGGACTTCCGTCGACGACTAGCGTTTTTTCAAGCGAAACGTTGTTTGGTCTACGGAACCGTTCCTGAAAGAGTTTGTCAAGCGGAGAAGAATTTTCCCGGTGTGGTTACGTAATGGGATCGTCAAAGTCGTGTGCTTTGTTTCGTGATTCAGTTGATGCTGATGGATAATATTAAGTCGTTAATAATGGTCATCATTATTTCATCACCGGTTGTCGTTGCCACGGGATGTTGCGATCGTTCTTTTCGGACGCGATTGCTCCCCACACATTCCTTCGCGAGGCACGACCACTGCTGACAGTGGTCGCTCTGCTGCACTGATCACAGCAGACGCGGATTTATCGAGATGCGAATTCCTCTCCGAAGAGTCCACTCCATTCAAAGGGACGTGTCATTCTGCGGAACTTGTTTGCTCTCAGCAGCGGCATCCACGGTTCCGTACGAGTTGGACTAATCGGGAGGGATCTCAGGCGAGTGAACTCACCTGGATCGAACAACCGGGGTGAAGGTCTCTGTGTCTGATCCTCCTGTGGTCTCGATGAAGGGGACTCGATGCGTCACATGCGTTGGTCTCACGCGACCGTATGCTCACGACACTCAAAATAGCTCTGCTGCTTGCTGAGGATGTGCCGGATCACCGTGGCCAGCTTCCGCATGACTGCCACGCGGGCGACTCCACTCCCTCGTCTTCTCTTGATCCGCTTGTACCATTCCCGCAGTCGTCCGTCTTTGCGAAGCACCTGATACGTCACCTGGGCCAGCAGCCAGCGGGCGGTGTTGTTCCCCGCCTTGGTGATTCTCCCCAGCCGCTGGTTGTTCTCCCCGCTGTTGCGGCAGACTGGAGTTAATCCCCAGTAGTTGGCCAGGCTGCGAGCCCGGGGAAAGCGGGAGACATCACCAATCCCGGAGGCCAGCGAGATCGCTGTGAATGCACCAATCCCCGGCATGGTCTTCAGCAGCTGGGCATTGGGATTGTCGCGGCCTCGCTGAGCAATGAGCTTTTCCAGCTCCTGCAGCCGCTCCTGAATCTGCTTGAGATCCGCCAGCAGGAAGTTCATCTCCAGCCGATCAATCTCGGGGAGTGAGATTTCTCTGAGCCAGGCAATGGCCTTGGCTGTGGGAAAAGTCTTGGTGGGGAGTTCCCATTGCAGGTTGTGCCGCCGCAGAATGTGCTTGATCTTATTGACCAGCTGTGTCTGAGCCTGACCGGTCTCCTTCCGCAGCGTGCTGAGCTTGCGGTTTTGCTGTTCGGACGTGCTGCAGGCCGCGAACGGGCTTGCCTTCGAGGAATCGATCCCGGTTGACCCACAAGAGCTCACTCAACGCGGCCGCATCACGTCGATCGGTCTTGCAGCGTTTGCGTTCTTCCGGCTGAATGAGGATCACCTTGTGGCAGCGATAGTCTCGCAGCATCCGGATCAGCCAGTCGTTGAACCCGCAGACTTCCACGACGGCAATGAACTGTTCTTCGCGCTGAGCACATCTTCGCGTGAGCTGATCAAAGAACTCCAGGATCTTCTCGGGCTGCGTGGAGACCTGGCGTGCGAGTACGACATCACCGTCGTGGTCACGGAGGGAGATGGTCAGCTGCCGGGCATGTTGATCGATTCCAAGAAAGAGCATGCTGCGGTTCTCCTCTGAGAAAAGGGATGGGAAACTCCCACACTGGAAAATCCCGCTCCCACTTGCAATTGCTCTTTCATCGATATCAAAGGCATGAAACGACAGTTGCTGATTGCTGGACTGATGTGTGTGGGCTTGACGTTGTCGGCTATCGGAGATGACAAGCCTGACCAGGCGCCGATCGCATCGACAAATGCAGGCTTCGAGAAGCTGAAAACGCTGGTTGGAACCTGGGTGGTCGCCGATGAGAAGGGCCAGCCGACGGATCAAGTCGCTTCCGTGATCAGGTTGACCGCCGGAGGGAGCGCGATTCACGAGACATTGTTTCCTGGTGAGCCGCATGAAATGGTGTCGGTCTATACGGCGGACGGTTCCGACGTGGTGATGACCCACTACTGCGTGTTGGGCAACCAACCGCAGATGAAAGCCAAGGCGAATTCTCCGGGCGATCAGCTCAACTTTGAATTCGTTGGCGGCGGCAACCTGGACCCGACGAAGGACAAGCACATGCACTCGGCGGTGCTCACGTTTGTCGATGACGACCACATCGAAGTCAACGGCGTCGGCTGGGAAGAGGGCAAGCCGGCGAAAGAAATGTGCTGCGGAATGAAGTTTGTCCGCAAGAAGTAATATGCGTCAGTTGACACTTTGAACGGGCAGCCGATGCGATCTCCAATCCAGTCCGGCTACCCGTTTTTCTTGCAATGTCGCACGCTTCGCCTGTTGCGACTTCGCTGTGAAGGCGGGAGGTTCTTCTCACATTTTAGAGTCTATCCGGAAACTGATCTATCCGTATGTCATTGAACTCAGGAGAGTTCGTGTTTCTCCACCGCAAAGGAATGCGAAATGACCTCTTCTGCTCGTAAGCGGTATCCGACCGATCTGACTGATGAGCAGTGGGCGCTGATCGAACCGCTGATCCCCCCTTGGCAAGACCGCCCGTGGCGGTCGACCTCGGATGGTCTGCATGCGGGAGGTGGTGAACACGATTCTGTACCTGAATCGCACCGGCTGCCAATGGGACATGCTCCCTCACGATCTGCTCCCTAAGAGCACGGTGTACGACTATTTCGCCTAGTGGCGGGATGACGGCACGTTGCTGCGTCTTCTTGATGCACTGCGCTCACAGCTCCGCACCGACCAAGGGCGTGAGTCGACGCCCAGCGCCGTCTGCATTGACAGTCAGAGTCTCTCCGGAAAGGTGCTTTGTCCGGCGAGATCGAGCGATTTGTGTTCTGACAAGGAAGCCGAAGCAGGCGAATTCCTAGAATTCGTCGATGCAGGCTGACGAAGTTCAGAACGCAAAA
>Ga0182738_1005129_pt1 | contig 14127 bp, 11 predicted proteins | sample eDN5th30CBELigMG_FD_128876 | JGI IMG/M metagenome (GOLD analysis project Ga0182738, IMG submission 128876) | Enriched Miracle-Growth compost microbial communities from Emeryville, California, USA - eDNA 5th pass 30_C BE-Lig MG (version 2)... ...
ACCCGGACCTCAAGCCCGAAACCAGTGTCAGCAAGGAGCTGGCCGTCTACTGGCAGCATCCGGACGGCCACAACTTCAATGCGACCGTGTTCTACAACACGTTCGACGACAAGATCGCCAGCCAGCCGTGCGGCCCGGGCACAACCCTGGCTTGCTCCGATTCGGGCGACTACGCCGACCTTGGCTACACCAGCGCGACCAAGTCGACCAACATCGACAAGGTCGTGATCAAGGGCATCGAGCTTGCTGGCCGGGTGCAGCTTCTCGACAGCTTGCGCGTGCGGGCGAACTACACCCTCACCGATAGCGAGCAGAAGAGCGGCGCCCAGGCCGGCCTGCCGCTGGGCAACAGTGCCAAGCACATGGCCAATGCCTCTGTCGACTGGCAGGCGACCGACAAGCTTAGCTTCCTATTGACGGGCGAGATGCGCTCCAAGCGCTACCGCGGGCTGCACTCGCTCACCGGCGATGCGCTCTATTACAAGAGCTACGCCATCGCCAATCTCGGCGCTTCGTACGAGGCGACCCGGTTCCTGACCTTCAATGTGCGGGTCAACAACCTCTTCAACCGGGATTTCACGACCTACGACACTGAGTTCCGCGATCTGAACAGCGACGGTGACTTCCTCGACACGGACGAGGCGCTGTTCTTCGACCACTACAACAACAAGGATAAGGGCCGGAGCATCTGGGTCAGCGTCAACGCGCGCTTCTGAGCTGCGTCGGGAGATCGCCGCGCAAACCTGCTCTATTTCCTCCGGGCATTGCCGCTGGCGGACAGGCACCGTAGAGCAGCCGCATGAGCGAGCAGGTTTCCTTCGGGTACGAAGAGGTCGATCCGCAGGAAAAGACGCGCCGGGTCGGCGCCGTCTTTTCCAATGTCGCGGCCAAGTATGACGTGATGAACGATGCCATGTCGGGCGGCATGCACCGGCTATGGAAGGATCGTTTCGTGCGGCGCGTGAAGCCCCGGCCGGGCGAAGCAATCCTCGACATGGCCGGCGGCACCGGTGACATCGCCTTCCGCCTCACGGAGCGCGGCGCCGAGGTGACGGTCGCGGACATCAACCAGGACATGCTCGATGTCGGAGTCCAGCGGGCGCTGGAACGCGGACTCGATACGCTGGTCTGGTCGCGCCAGAACGCGGAGGAATTGACCTACCCTGCGCGCACGTTCGATGCCTACACAATCGCCTTCGGCATCCGGAACGTCACGCATATCGACAAGGCGCTGGCCGAAGCGCACCGCGTGCTCAAGCACGGCGGGCGGTTCTTCTGCCTCGAATTCTCTACCACCGAATGGCCCGGCTTCAAGGAAGTCTACGACTTCTACTCGCACAAGCTGGTGCCGAAGATCGGCAAGGCCATCGCGGATGACGAGGACAGCTATCGCTACCTGATCGAATCGATCCGCCGCTTCCCGGACATGAAGACCTTCGAGGCCATGATCCGCACCGCCGGGTTCGCCAACACGAAGGTCGAGCCGATCATGGGCGGTCTCGTCGCAATTCATTCCGGGTGGAAGCTCTGACCCAACCTGCCACGCATATCTTCCGCCTGCTCAGATGGGGGCGCACGCTCGCGCGTCACGGCGCGCTGCGAGGGATCGAGCACGACCCGAACACCCCGTCGCAAGTCCGGCGCCTGGCGCGGATCGCGCGTTTCGGCACCTTCCAGCCGAAGACGCCCGACTATGCCGCGGCCTTCAGCGCGATCGGGCCTGCCGCGATCAAGCTCGGCCAGTCGCTCGCCACGCGGCCGGACCTTGTCGGCGAGGAAGCAGCGCGCAACCTGCTGACGCTGCAGGACAGCCTGCCGCCGGAGCCGTTTGAGGCCGTGCGGAACGAGATCGAGCGCAGCTTCGAGGCGCCTGTCGAAGCGCTGTTCGCGTCTATCGATCCGGAGCCGGTCGGCACGGCCTCGATCGCGCAGGTCCACAAGGCCGTGACCACGGACGGTCGGCAGGTCGCGGTGAAAGTCCTGCGGCCGGGTGTGCGCAAGCAGTTCGCGCAGGACATCGACACCTATGAATGGGCGGCGGCCCATCTTGAGGCCCTGGGCGGGGAGGCTCAGCGCCTGCGCCCGCGGCTGACCATCGCCAACTTCAAGCGCTGGACCAACAGCGAGCTGGACCTGCGGCGCGAGGCGGCAGCGGCGTCCGAACTCGCGGACGCCATGCGCGGGTTCGAAGGCTACTGCATCCCCTCGATCGACTGGGACCGCACCAACGGGCGAGTGATGACGATCGAGTGGATCGACGGCATCAAGATCAGCGATGTCGATGCCCTGCGCGCCGCCGGCCATGACTTGCCGGAACTGGCCAAACGACTGGTCCTCGCGTTCCTGACGCAGGCGATCAGCGGCGGGTTCTTTCACGCGGACATGCACCAGGGGAACCTGTTCGTGCGGGCCGACGGCACAATCGTTGCCATCGATTTCGGCATCATGGGCCGCATCGACCGCCGCGCGCGGCAGTGGCTGGCGGAAATCCTCTACGGCCTGATCACCGGCAATTACCGCCGCGTGGCCGAGATCCATTTCGAGGCGCAGTACGTGCCCTCGTACCATTCGGTCGAGGACTTCGCGACCGCGCTGCGCGCCGTCGGCGAACCGATGCGCGGCAAGCCCGTAAGCGAGCTATCCGTGGGCCAGATGCTGGACGGCCTGTTCGCCATCACCCGCGATTTCGACATGCAGACGCAGCCTCACCTGCTGCTGCTGCAGAAGACGATGGTGATGGTCGAAGGCATTGCCACCCAGCTCCATCCCGGCATCAACATGTGGGACGTTTCGGCGCCGTTCGTGCGCGAATGGATCAGGGACGAGCTGGGCCCGGAGGCCGCTCTGGCGGACCGGCTGCGGACCGATTTCGAGACCTTGCTTCGGATCCCCGCGCTCGTTCGGCGGCTGGAGGAGCAGTACCCGCCAAGGGGCGGCGCACCCGACCCGCCGCCGCTGCCGGAGATTGAGCTGATGTGGCAACGCCGCGCCGGCCGTGCCCGGTGGCCGGGCTACCTGCTGACGCTGCTCGCGGGTGGAGCCGCGGTTGCGGCTGCCACGTACCTGGGCTGGATTTTCTAGAACTCGCTCGAAGGCGGGTCGTGAGGCAGGGCGCGCCAGCCGGCGAGGCATACCACCGTGGTCACGGCTTCGATCAACATCGGCATCGCGAAGCCTTCGTAGGCGCCGTCCGCTACCAGGCTGAAGGCGCGTCCCACGAAAGCGATGCCGAACAGTGCGGCGGGCACGAGCAGCACCTCGCCCGATCGCTTCCAGCCGCCATAGAGCATGGCCACGCCGGAAAGGGCGAAGAAGGCGGTGAAATCGGCCCGCGTGGTAGAGAGGCCCGCAGCGCCCTGCGGGTCCAGCCCGAAGCCGCCGATCAGGCTGTACGGCATGGCGAGGAAGCCCAGCCCGATGACCAGATTGGCGAGACCGCCCACAAAAATCAGTGCCGTCAGTATGAGCCGCATCATCTGGCCTCCCTTGCCCCATGCGTTCCTACCGGCTGGGCAAGGGTTCGCGCTAGGCAAAACTTAACCATCGATGGCGCAAGAATGAGTGTGGCTTGTATGGTGGGGCTAAGTTTACCATGAATGTCATGGCAAAGGAGGCGTTTGCGCCAAGCATGACCGGTCCACGTATCCTGCTGGTCGTTGGCGGAGGCATCGCCGCGTACAAGTCGTGCGAGCTCGTTCGGCTTATCCGCAAGGGCGGCGGCGATGTAACATGCGTGCTGACGGACGGCGGGGCGAAGTTCGTCACCGCGATGAGCCTCGCCGCGCTCTCCGGCAACCAGGTCCATTCCACGCTGTGGGATCTCAAGAACGAAGCGGAGATCGGCCACATAGAGTTGTCGCGCGCGGCTGACCTCGTGGTCGTGTGTCCGGCTACCGCCGACCTTCTGGCCAAGATGGCCGCCGGCATTGCGGACGACCTCGGCACCACGCTGATTCTCGCGACTGACAAGCCGGTTCTCGCCGTCCCGGCGATGAACGTGAAGATGTGGGAGCACGAGGCGACCCAGCGCAACGTCCAGTGGCTCAAGAAGGCCGGCGTGCGGGTGATGCAGCCCGACGAAGGTCCGATGGCTTGCGGCGAGTTCGGCCCCGGGCGCCTGCCGGAACCCGAAGCGGTGTGGCTTGAGATCGCCGACATGCTCGGCATCGATCCGGGTGACGCTCGCGCCGAGGAAATCGGCGCCTTCCTGCGCGCAGAGGCCGAAGCCGAATACGTCGATCCTGAAGAGGACGACGGCATCGAGGAAGTCGATGAGGTCGAGGAACCGGCGCCGCCTGCCCGTGGTGGGCTCGGCAGCCTGATTGCCTCGATCATTCCGCGCTCGACCGCACGCAAGGTGCAGGAAGCGGAGATCGTCTATTCCGGGCTGGATGCGGAGGCCGGATCGTTCGCTGCGGGCGCCGGTCCGGTCCTCGCCAAGAAGGGGCAGGCGACTGCCGCTCCGCCGACCAATCTCGACGCGATCAACCACGAGGTCGATCCGCGCCAGCTGCCGCCTGAGAATGTCGAGATCCTCGACGGCCAGCCCGATTTCGATGTCGAGCCGGAGCACCGCCCGCTCTACGGCAAGCACGTACTCGTCACCGCGGGCCCGACTTACGAGGCGATCGACCCGGTGCGGTTCATCGCCAACCGCTCGTCGGGCAAGCAGGGCTTCGCCATCGCCGCCGCCGCCGCGGCCGCAGGCGCGCGCGTGACTCTGGTCTCCGGCCCGGTGACGCTCGAAACGCCTCCGGGCGTCGAGCGCATCGACGTCGAAAGCGCCGCGGAAATGGCCAAGGAGGTCAAGAAGGCCCTGCCGGTCGATGTCGCCGTCATGGTCGCGGCCGTGAGCGACTGGCGGACGAAGGATTACAAGGACGAGAAGATCAAGAAGCGCGGATCGGCTCCGCCGGCACTGATCCTGACCGAGAACCCGGACATTCTCGCCAATGTCGCGACCGCTCCGAAGCGCCCCAAGCTGGTGATCGGCTTCGCTGCCGAGACCGAAAAGGTGATCGAGCACGCGACCAAGAAGCGCAAGAACAAGGGTGCCGACTGGATTGTGGCCAACGACGTTTCCACCAAGCACGGCGAAAGTGTGATGGGTTCGGACAGCAATCAGGTCCACCTGATCCGGGAAAAGCAGGTGGACACCTGGGACCCGATGACCAAGGAAGAAGTGGCAACGAAGCTGGTGGAGCGAATCGCCGATGCCCTCAACGACGCGTGACGTCGCCGTAAGAATCAAACGACTCTCGCACGGAGAGGGTCTTTCGCTCCCACACTATGCCACTGACGGCGCCGCCGGGATGGACGTGCTTTCGGCAGAGGATGTGACAATTGCGCCGGGTGGCCGCCATGCGGTCGCGACCGGCTTCGCGATGGCCATCCCCGAAGGCTACGAAATCCAGGTGCGCCCGCGCTCCGGCCTCGCGCTCAAGCACGGCATCAGCCTGCCGAACACGCCGGGCACGATCGATTCCGATTACCGCGGCGAGCTGAAAATCATCATGATCAACCTCGGCGACGAAGACTTCGCAATCGCGCGCGGAGATCGCATCGCGCAACTCGTGCTCGCTCCCGTGACCCGTGCGGCGTGGGAGGAGGTGTCCGAACTCGACGATACGGTGCGAGGGGCGGGGGGCTTCGGCTCCACCGGCGGCCACGCGCGGCTCGAGGCCTAGTCGGGACCTTCCGTCCGCAAGCGGTTGGTGCGGGTCTGCTCGCCGTCATTTGATCTTCATGGCCGCGATCCGATTGACCCGGTTAATCGCCCCCTTGAGCGCCGCACGTGCCGCATCCCGATTTTCCTCGGGTAATGTCATCGTTCCCTCGAACGAGGTCTTGGACCACGGAGCCGCGAGATCGCCATAGACGAACGGGAGAAGCGGTTCCGCGCCGTCTCCAAGTTCCAGCTGGGCGAGAGCGTGGACGGCAGCGAAGTGATCGGCAGGCGTTGTCAGTCCCGCGGGGCCCGCTGGGGACTCGACACCGACCTCCTGCCAGAACACCGCACGGGGCAACGCGGGCGCGCGCCATGCCCTCAGGCGAAATTCGCCCTCCGACGCTGAGGGGACGAGGTCGAGAACAGGTAGCGGCCCACCCTCATCCGGATCGGCGTGGAGGAGGGCGAGTTCGTTCGCCGCTCTCTCGATCTCTTCGACAGCCGGGCTGCCGATGAAAATTTCCTGAGCGCCACCTTCGAGCCATGGCCGGGGAGAGGTGTCCTCAGTGAACAGGACGTCGCTGCGCGCGAGCGGCATGCCGAATTGGTCGACCTGTTCGGTCGCGCATCGAAGCACGATCGCGTCGGCGTCCTTGTCCAGCAGTGCGGTCTCAACGGTGGTCGGCCCGGCGGAATCCAGGATGCCGTCCGGCGATCCGGAACCACCCGGCAGATGGTCGGTCGTTACGACGTGCAAGCCGTGTCGTCGGAATACGGCTTCGACGGTCTTCGATACCGACGCGCGATAGGCGGCGGTTCCGATTATCGTGACGGTTGGAATCCGCCCCGACCTGCGCTTCGGAAACTTCGCGCGGAACAGGAGGGCCGCGTCGCCCGCTCCCGAGAACGACGGCACACGATTGACCTCGATCAACGCGCATCCGCCCTCCTTCCACGAGCGTGAGATATCGGTTGTCAAAAAGTCGATCCCGGTGGTTCCCAGCCGGAACAACCGCGCGATCCGCAAGGCTAGCGCGCGATTGTCGGGGTGCGTGATGCCGGTGACATCCTCCCGCAAGCCGCCGCGCGCCGTGTTGGCTTGCCCAACCACCTCTATGCGCCTGCCGTTCGCAAGCACGTCGCCAGGCGTCAGTCCGTACCGGTCCCGCAGCAGGCGCGAGAGTTCTTCGCCGGTCTCGATCTTGTAGAGATAAGCTTCCGGCCCTTCGAAAATAGCCGCCCTGCGATCGTTCTCCCGCTGGATGAGCTGTCCTATGGTGGCGGAACCGTCGCCGACGACAGCGGCCGGGGTTCGCCGATACACCCACAGAAGCTGGTCGCCCGTGACCATGATACGATGATCGTCGCCCTCTACGTGCCGTTCGATCAGCACCGGCGCGTTCTCATCGCTTTGCTTGTGGGCCTGGGTGAAGGCAGCTTCCACTTGAGGAAAGCTTTGCAGGTATGTCGACACGCCGATGCCCCGGTTCAGCCCGAGTGGCTTGACCACGCAGGGGAGGCCGACCCGCTCCACCGCCGGGCCGATTTCCGCTTCCTTGGTCACCACTACGCTGGCCGCCGTCGGAAGGCCGAACCGTCGCAGCGTGTCGATCGTGACGTGCTTACTGCGCTCCAGCACATAGCCGGTGAAGCTGTCGGCTTCGCTTCCCGAGCGCAGGAAGTGGATGCCCTTCGCGCCCTGGCCGATCTGGAAAATCTCGCTCGTGCAGTTGAGCGTCGCTGTGCTGCATCCGGACTGTTCGGCTGCAATGAGCAGCTCCAGCCGCATTGCGCTGAAGCTCTGCAACTCGGCTGCGTAGGCACGCACCGTGTCTAGTCGCAAGGATCGCGGATCACGGCTCGTGAGGACGTGGTGCGCAATCGCAAGTGCGGATGCAGCGAAGTTGGGGATGGGGTGCGCGATCGCGGCCCAGCCGCAGGCACCGTCGGTGCCGTGGCTACGCCACCACCGGCGGTGGTGAAGCGAGAGGATAACCCCTGCTATCGTGCATACCGCCTCCTCGAGGGAAGCCACCTTGTCGGGAAGCGGCTCCAGGGTCTTGAAGCCGAGCTTTTGCAACAGGGGGCCGTACGGTCCGAGGCGGCGTGGCCTTCCGTCGGGTTGGAAGAGAATTTCCGTGCAGGCACGCGGATGGCGGGCCGAAGGGCCGAAATACTGGCGAAAGCTTGGTCCCCCCATGCGGCGGGGTGGTTCCAGCGGGCCGACGCGGCGTCAAGCTACAAAAAAGGCGGGCCCCGAGGGACCCGCCTTCCTGGATTCACGTGAACCGAAGCGTCAGCGCGCGGTGCGCTTGACCGGCTGGTTCTCCGGCTTGATCGAAATGCGCACCGTCTCGCCCGAGTTGCCGGGGAAATCGGTGAACATCGCCTCGACCAGGTTCGGCACCAGGTACTGCAGGCGGTTCGAGGTCGAGACCGCTTCGGCCTTGCCTTCGAACAGGCGCTGGCCATCGGCAGCGCGATCGATCTTCAGCTCGATACCGCTGGTGTAGACGGTGTAGCTCTGGATGTCCGGTCCGCCGAAGAACGGATCGTACCAGCCGTAGCCCCAGGGGCGCGCGGGCACGTAGCCCACGTACGAATGGCCATGACGGCCGCGGTACAGGACCGGCTGATAACCGTACCAGCCGCTGTAGAACGGGTCGCGATAGCCGAGGCCGGTGCTCTGAACACGCTCACGGCCCCTGTCGACGCCGTAGTCGAAGCGCACCAGCATCGTCGCACTCTCGGGCGAAGCCGGAGTGTAACCCAGACGGCTCATCTCCTGCTCGACGTAGCTCGCGTACCGCGAAAACTCGAGGCCACCGGCGAGCGCCGGATCATCCGCCACCACCGCGAAGGTCTGGCCCTGCGGTGCGGGCAGCTGGCTCTGGAAGCGTGAGACATTGGCATTGAAGTTCGACGCGCACGCCGCAAGGCCGGCGAGCGCCAGCGATACGATAGCCAGTTTCAGCGCGCGTCCCACCTGACGGGTAGTGTTGCTCATGACGAATCTCCGAAGAACGGTCTTACGACAGCTCGGCCATCCCTCATAACGGGCACGCACTGTCCTCTGCAAACCGTGTTCTACCGTAGACCGGCTGAACGGGGTTTGAATGGCGAAACCCGCAAAAGGCTCGCCATTCTAACTATTTGGAGCGGATTTAGCCGCGTACAAGCCCCAGCGCATCATAAGCGCGGGCGAGTGTCGGGGCGGCAATTTCACGCGCCCGTGCCGCACCTTGGGCAAGGATGGCGTCCAGGGCCTCGCGATCCTGCAGCAGCTCGTTGAAGCGCTGCGCGATCGGGGAAAGGGCCGTGACCATGACTTCGCCCAGCGCCGGCTTGAACGCGCCGAAGCCCTGCCCGCCATGCTGGCGCAGCACGTCCTCGACGGAGACATCCGCCAGCGCGGCGTAGATCGAGACGAGGTTCAGCGCTTCTGGGCGGCCTTCCAGCCCGGCAGGCTCGGACGGCAGCGGTTCCGGATCGGTCTTCGCCTTCTTGACCTTGAGCATGATCGTGTCGGCATCGTCAACGAGGTTGATCCGCGCCATGTCGGACGGATCTGACTTGCTCATCTTCGCGCTGCCGTCACGCAGGCTCATGATCCGCGCGGCTTCGGGTGGAATGATCGGATCGGGCAGGTGGAAGATTTCCTCGCCGTTGCCGAAGTCGTTGTTGAACTTCTGCGCCACGTCACGCGCCAGTTCGAGGTGCTGCTTCTGATCCTCGCCCACGGGCACGTGGGTTGCCTGGTAGAGCAGCACGTCGGCCGCCTGCAGCACGGGGTAGGTGAACAGCGCGACGCTCTGGCCCTCGCGGTTCTTGCCTGCCTTGTCCTTCCACTGCGTCATGCGGTTCAGCCAGCCCATCCGCGCGGTGCCGTTGAGCAGCCATTGCAGTTCTGCATGGGCAGGAACCTGCGCCTGGTTGAACAGGACGGAACGCTTCGGATCGATGCCGCAGGCGACCAGCGCGGCGGTCATCTCGTGAGTCGCCGAGGTCAGCTCCGACGGGACGAACGGCATCGAGATGGCGTGCATGTCAGCGAGGAAGAACAGGCACTGGCTGCCTTCCTCCATCTCGTCCTGCATGCGGACCCAGTTGCGGATCGCGCCTAGGTAGTTGCCGAGGTGGAGGGAGCCCGTGGGCTGGATACCGGAAACAACGCGCATAGTGATGGCTTTCAAATCAAATCTGGAATGGGTGCACCCTGTCGGACGACGGGCGCGGCGCTTGGATCAGAGAGAGGCGCACACCGGCCATCGCCAGGCCGCCCGGCCACGCGCGACGAAGCGCGGGCGCTTATACAGGCGAGTGGCGAAGCGTTCCATTGCGGCGCCCGATAGCACAAACCGCCTGCGGCGAAACCCCCGCTAAGCCGCCTTGTCAGGCCAGGTCGACCGGCTCAACCCGCCGCTTGCGGCGCAGCTGCGCGATCAGGTCCTTGTCGAGCGCGCCCACCAGCCAGGCGACGCCGAAGAACACCACGAGGCCGATGGCCACCAGCACGCCGAGCGACCACGCGCGCTCCAGCGCGGAACCGCCGTAATGGCCAGCCAACAAGGGAACGGTCCACCACAGCGCGGCCGTCATGGCTGCCGTGGCGACAAGCTGGCGCGCGATTCGCCCGGCCAGCTTGAGGGTCATGCGGAACCAGCCCCGTATCTGCAGCACGGTGTAAAGGGTCAGCACGTTGAGCGTTGCCGTGAAGGCCGTCGCGCCGGCGAGGCCGACGATGCCGAAGCGCGGCACGACGATGAAGTTCAGCCCGATGTTGATCACAAGTGACCCTGCGGCGATCCAGACCGGGGTGCGGGTGTCCTCCCGGCTGAAGAACGCCGGCTGGAACACCTTGATCAGCACGTAGGCCGGAAGGCCGCAGACGAGCGCGATCACGATGTCCGACATCACCGCCCCGTCGGCCGCGGTCATCTTCCCGCCGACGAAGAAGGCGGTGACGAATGCCGGTGCGCAGACGGCGAGCGCGGCAGCGGCAGGCAGCGTCAGCAGCGTGCCCACCTCGACCGCATTGGCCTGCAGTCGCTGTGCCTCGCGGTGATCGTCGGCGTGGATGTGACGCGCGAGCATCGGCAGGATCGCCGTGCCGAGCGCTATGCCCACGATGCCGAGCGGCATCTGGTTCAGGCGATCCGCGTACTTGAGCAGGGTCAGCGACCCTTCCTCGAGGCTGGTGGCGAAGAACGTGTCGACCAATTGACTGATCTGGTAGATGCCCGCGCCGAAAGTCGCCGGCAGGATGAGCATGACGAGGCGCTTTACCTCGGGCGTGAAGCGCGGCCGGGTGATGACAAGCTTCACGCCTGCCTTGCGCGTTGCCCATGCCATGTAGAGCAGCTGCGCGACGCCGGCGACGGCGACCGAAATCGCGATCGCGTGCCCGACGGCCACGTCCCCGGCGCCGTGCTCGCGCAGCTCGTATCCGGTCACGATGCCGATGATCAGCACAAGGTTGAGCAGCACGGGCACGAACGCGCCGGGCGCGAATTTCGAGTGCGCGTTGAGCAGGCCCGAAAGCATGGCCACGAGGCTTACCAGCGCCAGGTACGGGAAGGTGATTCGGCTCAGCGTAACGGTGAGCTCGAACTTGCCGGGGACATGCTGGAAGTCGCTCGCCAGCAGCCACACGATGCCGGGCATGGCGATCATCGCCACTGCCGAGAACCCGAGTAGCACCCAGATGAACACCGCGAGCACATGGCTTGCGAACCGGTCCGCGGCTTCCTCGCCGTCGGTGGTCAGTGTGCGCGTGTACATCGGCACGAACGCCACCGAGAACGCGCCCTCGGCAAACAGGCGGCGGAAGGTGTTGGGCAGGATGAACGCGAGCTGGAATGCGTCAGCTGCCAGCCCGGCGCCAAGCAGCCGGGCGAGCAGCATGTCGCGGACGAACCCGAATACGCGGCTGATCGCGGTGAGCCCGCCGATCGTGCCGACGTTGCGAACGAGGCTCATCCCTTCGGCTCGCGCCTGTCGGGGATCAGGCGTTGGCGACCGGTGCGCCTTCCGAGCCAGCCTCCTGCGCGCGCTGCTGGAGCTGCTGCGCGTAGAGCCCGTTGAAGTCGATCGGATCGAGGTTGAGCGGCGCAAAGCCTGCATCGCGGACGGCGTCCGAGATCACGCGGCGGGCGAACGGGAACAGGATGCGCGGCGCTTCGGCGTAGATGAAGGCGTGCATCTGCTCGTCGGCGAGGTTCCGCATGCCGACAAGGCCGCAGTAGGACAGCTCGACGATGTAGAACGTGCCCAGCTCACACTTGGCGGTGCAGGCGATCTTCAGTTCGACTTCGTGAACCTCATCGCTGATCTTGCGCGAGCCGATATTGAACTGGACGTCCAGTTCGGGCTGCTGGGTCCACTGGAAGCTGTCGGGCGCCTTCGGGTTCTCGACCGAGAGATCCTTCACGTATTGCGCAAGCAGGCCGGCGACCGGCTGGTTGTCGGCGCCGTTGGCGTTGGAGTTGAGATCGGTGAGAACGTCGCCCTGTTCGGCCATGGTCGGATCTTTCGTAGTGTCTTTGAGGTCGGCGCGCGCCTAGCATCCCCTCAACCAACCCGCAACGACGCGCGTCTGCGAAGAATCGTTGCAAATTTGCGGCACAAAGCTGTCCACGCGTTGTTCATTTGTAATTGGTACCTATTTCGGGCACCATACGGGGATGCGGAGGCAGCGCCGTGCCACCGCGGGACTCAAGTGGACCAAATCGGCGGAAAGTGCGTACGTGATCGTTCAGATCGTCATTCTCGCGATGATCGCGGCCTTCCTTGGCCTGCGTCTTTATTCAGTGCTCGGCCGCCGTGCGGAGCATGAGGAAGAGCATGTGCCTCGCCAGGTCGCCAAGCGCGATGGCACGCGTCAGACCTATCACGCCAATCCGCCCGTGGAGGCGCTGCCCCGGCCGCAGGAAGTGATCGGCTATTCGCCCTCGATCGAGCAGGGGCTGCGCGCGATTGCCGCTGCGGACCGCCGGTTCGACCTTGCTGCGTTCATGGAAGGCGCCAAGGGCGCCTATCGCATGGTGCTCGAAGCTTTCTGGCGCGGTGATCGCGAGGAACTGCGCGAACTTTGCGACGACGATGTCTACGAAGGCTTCGCCGCCGCGATCGACGCACGTGAGCAGGCTGGCGAAACGCTCGATAACCGCCTGATCCGCATCGAGGAAACGGCGCTCCACGCTGCGAGCCTGGAGGGCGACGTCGCTCGTATCTCGGTCATCTTCACCGCCGATATCGCGGCCGTGACGCGCGACAAGGACGGCAACGTTGTCGCCGGTTCGCTCGACGACGCGATCGAGAGCCGCGACATCTGGACTTTCTCGCGCAATGTTCACTCGGCCGGGCCTGACTGGCTGCTCGACGAGACCGACGAAGGCTGAGTTCACCCATGCGGAAGCTTGCGGCGCTGGTGGCCACCGTTCTGATGGCCGCCTGCGGACCAATCGTTCCCCGTGTCGAAACTCCCCGCCCGGTAGCGTCGCCGACCCCGGCTCCCACGCCAGCGCCGGCTCCTTCAGCGGGAATCGCGGCGCTTGCGGGCGTACGCGCCGGTCCGCCAGTCGATAACCTCGCCATTGCAGCGGACGATGCCGCTTCGGCACTGGCCAGCTTCATCGAAAGCTGTCCGCGCGTAACGACTCGCACCGATGCCAGCGGCCTGACGAAGCCCGAGGACTGGCGCAATGCCTGCCAGGCTGCGGCCAGCTGGCCGAAAAACGACGCCAAGCGCTTCTTCGCGCAGTATTTCGAAACGGTGCGCGTCGCTGATGGCGCCGCCTTCGCCACCGGTTATTACGAACCCGAAATCGCCGGCGTACGCACCCGGCAGCCGGGTTTCGACGTGCCGGTCTATCGTATGCCGGACGACCTCGTGCGAGGCTGGCATGACGATATTCCGGCGTCGGAACGCACCGGCCGTGCGCCGCTCGCGCAGCAATATGCGCCGGGCAAGTACCGCGCCTACTACAACCGCAAGCAGATCGAAGAAGGCGCCCTCGCAGGCCGCGGGCTGGAGATTGCCTGGGCGGCGGACCCGGTCGAGTTCTTCTTCCTACAGATACAGGGGTCCGGGCGCCTGCGTGCGCCGGATGGTAGCGTCATCCGCATCGGCTATGCGGGGCAGAACGGACGCGCCTACACCGGCATAGGCTCGCTCATGCGAGAGCGCGGCCTGATCGGCGAGGGGCCGGGCAAGTACTCCGGATCGATGCAGGGGATCATGCAGTACCTGCGGGAAAACCCGGTCGAGGGTCGCAAGCTGATGCAGGCGAACGAGAGCTGGGTGTTCTTCCAGGAACTGACCGGTGACGGCCCTCTCGGCGCGCTGGGAGTGCCGGTGCGGCCAAGAAGCTCGGTCGCGGCTGACCCGAACTTCGTGCCACTCGGCGCGCCGGTCTGGCTCGATCTCGACCGTGCAGAAGCGGACGGCCTGTGGATCG
>Ga0182738_1005130_pt1 | contig 14126 bp, 12 predicted proteins | sample eDN5th30CBELigMG_FD_128876 | JGI IMG/M metagenome (GOLD analysis project Ga0182738, IMG submission 128876) | Enriched Miracle-Growth compost microbial communities from Emeryville, California, USA - eDNA 5th pass 30_C BE-Lig MG (version 2)... ...
CAGGCGGTCACCGTCGCCATCAAATGCCAGGCCGACTTCGCAATCGGTTGTCGCCAGGCACTGGATCAGATCCTCCAGATTGTGCGGATCCGCGGGATCGGGGTGGTGGTTGGGGAACGTGCCGTCGACTTTGCAGAACAGTTCGGTGACCTCGCAGCCGAGCGCACGGAACAGCTTCGGCGCGACAGCGCCAGCCACCCCATTGCCGCAGTCGATAGCGATCTTCAGCGGGCGCGCCAACTTGACGTCGCCTACGATGCGTTGGATATATTCGTCGACCAAGTTCAGCTCGCGGCGAGTGCCACGCTGAGCCACGGGGGCAGCCTGTCCAGCAGCCGGGGCGTTCATGGCATCACGCAGTGCGAGCACGCCGGGGCCGTAGAGGGCCTTGCCCCCCATCATCATCTTGAAACCGTTGTATTGCGGAGGATTGTGGCTGCCGGTGATGGCGACGCCGGAGCCCGTTTTCTGGGTGTAGGCGGCGTAATAAACCAGCGGGGTGGGGACTTCGCCAATGTCGATCGTGTCAACGCCGCCGTCCAGAATGCCGTTTTGCAGAGCTTGCGACAACTCGGGGCTGCTGAGCCGGCCGTCACGGCCGATGACCAGAGCGTTGATGCCTTGGGCACGGGCCTGATCGGCCAGCGCGCGGCCCAGCGCCAGAGCAAAGGCCGGATTCAAGGCGTCGGGGACGATGCCACGGATATCGTATGCCTTGAAGACAGAATCGGGGTATTGAGCGGCGGTGTTCAAGCAGACTCCTGGAGTGATGATAGATAATCAGATATGGCCCATCATATTCAAGCAGGCCGGCATGACGTGTGCGTGAATGTGAATTATGTGTGCAGGAATGTGAATTATCCTCGATTCCATCCCTCTGCGGGGCCGAGGCCCCTCAACGGTTGTCTTCCGCCCCGTACAATATCTTCATCTTCCATGTCGTTCGGCGTGGGTTGCCGGGCGCTTCGAGAGCGGTTTTTGTTATGAGCTTATTGAACGCACTGCAATCCCTATTGGGCCCAGCCTATGTCCTGACGGGGACGGATGCCGGCGAGTATCTGCAGGATTGGCGCCGCCGTTATCGAGGCGCGGCATTGGCTGTGATTCGCCCCGATTCCGCGGAGCAGATCGCTCGGGCTATGCGATTGTGTATCGAGCACGGTGTTCCGATCGTGCCGCAGGGGGGAAACACCGGTCTGTGCGGCGGTGCCACGCCCGATATGTCCGGCCAAGCGGTGGTGCTGTCCACGGGCAGGCTGAATCGCATCCGCGCGATCGATACGGCTAACGATACGATCACTGTCGAGGCAGGCTGTATTTTACAAGCGGTGCAGCAGGCAGCCGCCGAGGCGGGGCGCTTATTTCCATTGAGCCTGGCTGCCGAAGGCAGTTGCACGATAGGCGGCAATCTCGCCACCAATGCAGGCGGCACGCAGGTATTGCGTTATGGCAATGCACGAGAGCTGGCGCTCGGGCTCGAAGTCGTGACCGCCGAAGGCGAGATTTGGGATGGCCTGCGAGGCCTGCGCAAAGATAACACTGGTTACGATTTACGCGACTTGTACATCGGCAGCGAAGGCACCTTGGGCATCATCACAGCCGCCACGCTCAAGCTCTATCCTCAGCCGGTAGCATCCTGCACGGCTTTGCTGGCGTTAGGCTCCATTGAGGATGGTGTGGCGTTGTTGTCGCGCGCGCTGGGTTCGGGTCTTCGCTGACCGCGTTCGAGTTGATGGCGGGCGATTGTCTGCAGGCCGTGGTGCAGCTATTTCCACAGCAGCGCCTGCCATTTGAAGGCGCGTCGGCGCAGTCACCGTGGTTTGCATTGCTCGAGCTGTCGGACAGCGAGAGCGAGTCGCATGCCCGAGCGCGTTTCGAGGCGGTCCTGGGCGAGGCAATCGAGGCCGGTCTCGTGACTGACGCGGCGATCGCGGCCAGTGTGGCGCAGAGCCGTGCCCTATGGCATTTACGCGAGAGCATTCCCTTGGCCGAGGCAGAGCAAGGTAAAGGCATCAAGCATGACGTGTCGATTCCGATTTCTGCGATCGCAGGTTTTGTGCATAAAACCAATGCGTTGCTGCAGGTGCGCTTTCCTAATGTGCGTCACGTCGTGTTTGGCCATTTGGGTGACGGTAATCTGCATTACAACGTCGCACGTGCGCCGGGGCAGACCGAGGCCGATCTGCTGGCCTTGCAGCAAGATGTCTACGACGTCGTTCATCGCAGCGTGATCGAGCACGGAGGCTCCATCAGCGCCGAGCACGGTATCGGTCAACTCAAGCGCGACGAACTGCCACATTACAAGAGCGAGCTGGAGCTGAAGCTGATGAAGCGCATTAAGCAGGCACTGGACCCGCGAGGTCTGATGAATCCGGGAAAAGTCCTGCAAGCATCATGATGGCGACGCCACGGCGGTAACTCCGTCGCGGCGTCGATACCGCTGGTTTATCACGCGACCTTTACTTGAACAGCAAATCTGGTAGCCACGACGAAAATGCCGGCACATACGTGACTAGCGCCAGCGCCGCGATCAACGCACCATAGAACGGCCAAATCGTGCGCATGACGGCGCCAACAGAGACTTTGCCTATCGCACAGCCGACAAATTGCACCGTACCTACCGGCGGCGTATTCAGTCCCAATGCGCAATTCAGCAAAATGACCACACCAAACTGTACCGAGCTCATGCCATACTGCATACAGATGGGCAGAAAAATAGGCGTGCAGATCAGGATCGTTGCCGCCATGTCCAGAAAGGTGCCCAGCAAAAACAACGTGATGTTCACCATCAAGAAGATTGCCCACGGCTCCGTGGAAATCGAGGCCATCAACTCGCCGGTTTTTTCCGCAACGCTGTAAAACCCGATCAGATAGCCGAACGTCGCCGAGATACCGATCAACAACAAAACGATCCCCGTCGTCTTGACGGCCTTGGCAGCCGCTCGGATGAATTGATCCCAACTGAGCGAGCGATACACCACCGCGGTAAGCACGAGCGAATACAACACCGCGACCGCTGCGGATTCAGTGGCCGTAAATACGCCACTGAGAATGCCGGCGATGATGATCACGATCACCAGCAAACCGGGTGTTGCCGCGATCAGTGAACGCGTGACGATGGTCCATCCAGGAAACGCGCCTGCGGGGTAGCCGCGCTTGCGCGCTACGAGGTACGCCGCCGCCAGATTACATAGCGTCAATATGAATGCCGGCACGACGCAGGCGGCGATCAGTGCGGCGATGGAAACCTTGCCACCGGTGGCTAGCGTATAGATGATGATGTTGTGGCTGGTAGGCATCAATGCGCCGACCAGAGCGGCGTGCGTGGTGACATTCACTGCGTAGTCCGCGTGATAGCCTTCGCGCTTCATCATGGGGATCATCACCGAACCCATCGCCGACACATCGGCAACCGGTGAGCCGGAAACCCCGCCAAACAGCGTGCATGCCAGTACGTTCGACATGCCCAGCCCACCGCGCACATGGCCGACGACCGATTTGGCAAACGTCACGATACGATCGGCGATACCGCCATACAGCATCAGTTCTCCGGTAAAGATGAAAAATGGAATAGCCAGAAACGAAAACACGTTCATGCCCGAGGTCATCTGCTGAAACGCTACGGCGATGGGCAGGTCTTCATATACGATGGCCGATATCGAGGCCAGACCGATCGCAAAGGCTACCGGTACCCCGATCACCAGAAAACCGATGAACGTCAATGAAAGCAGCGTCAATGCCATGCGGGTACCACCTTTTGATTGCGCAGCAGTGCAATGATGTGTTCGATCGAAAACAACACAATCAGAATGCCCGATAGCGTTGCCGGTGTGTACTTCCAACCTTCCGATAAACCTAGGTTGGGGATCTTGTATTGATGCACAGACTCGGCCAACTCGCCGCAATACCAGGCCATCAATGCGCCAAACAACAGTACCAACAAATGCACGACGATTTGCATGCGCCGTTGTCCGGCGGCGGACAGCAGATCGACCAATGATTCAAAGCCAATGTGGCCGGCGTCGCGCACGGCGACCGCGGCGCCCAGCATCGTGACGTACAACACTAATAGCAACGACAGGCTCTCGGCCCATGTTGGCGTGTTGTTCAAGACATGACGGCCAAAGATTTGAAACGAGACAGCGGCGACCAGGCATATCACCCCGATCACACTGAGCACCATGCACAGCCGGGCGATGGCCGCACACATGCGTGCGTAGCCATTTAATACCCGTGTCAGTGTGCTGCCGCTGCTTTCCGTGGATGAAAGCGTGTGGGCAGGCATGAGGCTTCCTTATTTAACGGCCTGGATACGAGAGACTAGATCCTTCATCTCCGGCGTCGTGACAAAACGGTCGTAAACCGGCTTCATCGCGGCCTGAAACGAGGCCTTGTCGGGCTCGATGATTTCCGAGCCAGCCTTGACTACAACGGCGCGCGAGGTGTTCTCGCGTTCGCTCCATAGCTTGCGCATATAGGGCACGGATTCGCGGGCGGCATCGCGGATGATCTTGCGATCCTCGTCAGATAGTTTGTCCCATTTGCGCTTGGAAAACAGCAGGATTTCCGGCGTCATTGTGTGCTCGGTCAACGAGTAGTACTTGGCCACCTCATAATGATGCGCGCTTTCGTAGCTGGGGTAATTATTCTCCGCCGCGTCCACGAGACCGGTTTTCAGCGCAGTGTAAACCTCACCCATCGGCATCGGCGTGGCATTGCCGCCCAGCGCTTCGACCATGGCGACAGACAGGTCTGACTGTTGGACTCGAATTTTCATCCCCTTGACGTCGTCCGTGGTCTTGATCGGCTTTTTGCTGCTGTACATTGAGCGGGCACCGCTGTCATACCACGCCAATCCGATAAACCCCGCGTCTTCGCAAGATTTCAGAATTTGTTCGCCGATGTCGCTATCCAGCACTTTGTGCAGGTGTTCTTTCGAACGAAACAAAAAGGGCAGCGACGGTACGCGCGTAGTTTGGCAGATATTGTGCATCGCGGCACTACTGACGCGCGCCATGGTCAACGCGCCCATTTTGACCTGTTCGATCGAGTCTCCTTCACTACCCAGCGCGCTGCCCGCATAGACTTTGATCTCGAGACGGCCATTAGTGCGCTCTTTGATCAGTTTCCCCATGTAGCGCACAGCCTGTACGGTGGGGTAGTCGTCGGGATGGATATCGGCCGAGCGCAGCGTTTCGGCGTGGGCGGATGCGCCTGCGGACAGGCACAGGGCGGTGAACGCGGCCACGGTGGCGCGTTTCAGGGTGAAGCACAACATTGTCTACCTCCGGCTTAGGCGTGTGGCCTGTTTCTGGATTCTTGTGGAAATCGCTGCGGGCACTACGGTGGTGCCAGGTGGGCCATGGTGTCAGCCCATTGCATATCAATAAATCAGGAGTTTGCCGATAACGACAAAGACTACGGTGCGAGCCCCAGGGGTGAAACATATACGTTGTCGTACAACTAAGGGCAGTATAATGAGCGCAGAAAATTCACGTCAAGCGCAGGATTACTCGGGATATCCCTTGATGACCAACTTCGCAGACTCGCCGGCGGTTGCACCGCGCCGGCCGCGCAATTTGGCGCAGGGCTTGGTAGAAGACATGTCCGACCGTATTCGTGGCGGGCACATTCGACCAGGCGAAAAACTGCCTACAGAATCTGAGCTGATGCGGCAATTTGGTGTCAGCCGCACGGTAGTGCGTGAAGCGCTATCGCGCCTGCAGGCGGCCGGCCTGGTTGAGACACATCACGGCATCGGTACGTACGCGCTCGAGCCCAGTGGCAGCAACGACTTCCGGGTGGATCCTGCGGATTTGGCGACTGTACGCGACGTGTTGGTGTTGCTGGAGTTACGTATCTGTCTGGAAAGCGAGGCCGCCGGTTTGGCAGCGCAGCGTCGCACCGATACACAGCTGGCGGATATGCGTCAGGCGCTCGACGAGTTTCGTGAGAGCCTCAGCACCGATGGTGACACGATTACTCCCGATTTCCGGTTTCACTTACTTATCGCACAAGCGACGAGTAATCGGTATTTTGCTGATTTAATGTCGCATTTGGGATCGGCGGCGATTCCGCGTACGCGGATCAATTCCGCACGTATCGCAGAGGAGGACCGCGAGCAATATTTAGCTCGGGTCAACCTCGAACATGAAGACATCTACAACGCTATCGCGCGTCAAGAGCCCGACGCAGCGCGAGCAGCAATGCGCACTCATTTGAGCAACAGCCGCGAGCGTTTGCGCCGGGCGCAAACGCGCTAGAGCACGGCGGGCAACACCGTACCCGCCGATTCGCCAAACCCGATACGGGGATAGCCAGCCTTGCGGCATTCGGCACGGATGATGATCTGATCACCGTCTTGCAAGAACGTGCGTTGTTCGCCCCAAGGCAGCGTGATCGGCGCTTTACCACCTTGTGTCAATTCCAGCAGCGAGCCGACCTCATCGGGCTTGGCGCCAGATAGCGTCCCAGTGCCGAGCAAATCGCCGGACTGCAGGTTGCAGCCGTTGACGGTGTGGTGGGTGATCAGTTGCGCGACGTTCCAATAGGCATCGCGGAAATTGCTGGCCGACAAACGCGCCGGTGCCTGTTGCGCATCGCGCGACGCTTGCGTGGTCATCAGCACTTCCATTCGCACATCGTAGGCGCCCTGCGCGCGGTTGTTATCGGACGACAGATACGGCAGCGGCTGCGGCTCTCCCTCTGCCCGGGTAAAGGCGGTGCGGAACGGCTCCAGTGCCTCGGCCGTGACGATCCACGGTGAAATCGTCGAGGCGAAATTCTTCGACAGAAATGGTCCCAAAGGCTGATATTCCCACGCTTGGATATCACGTGCCGACCAGTCGTTCAAGATACACAAGCCGAAGACATGATCGTCGGCTTGATCCAGCGCAATACGATGGCCCTGTGCATTGCCCGTGCCGACAAAAATGCCCAACTCCAATTCGTAGTCCAGGCGTTGGCATGGGCCGAATTGGGGCGTTTCGCCTTCGGCGGCAGGGCGTGTTTGGCCAACCGGGCGCGGAAACTGTTGATTGACGCCCAAGCTTGAGGCACGGCCGTGATAGCCGATCGGTACCCATTTGTAGTTGGGTAACAGGGGATTGTCGGGGCGGAATTGCTTGCCGATATTGGTCGCATGGTGCACCGAAATATAAAAATCGGTGTAGTCGCCGATGCGCGCGGGGGTGGTGTATTCCACGTCGCTTTGCGCCACGAGCACAGGCTCGACCTGTGCCTGCAGCGGCGACCCTGTGCGCAAGGCGCGCGACAGCGCCAGGCGCAGAGCGCTCCAGTGCTGACGGCCCAGGGCCATCAGCGCGTTCAGGCTGTCTCCCGTGCAAGTCTTGAGCGCTTCGGCGGCTTGGCCGTCAAACATATTCAGCTTGCTGAGCGCGGCCAGATCGACAATGCGGTCACCGATGGCTACGCCCGGGCGAAAGTTTTCTTGTGAGCCGCGTTTGCGAAAGACGGCAAATGGCAGGTTCTGCACGGGAAAACCAGTCGCATCGCCGTTGGCGCTGGCGACCCAACTGGTCAACGTGGCGTCGTGGGTTTCGTTCAAATTAGTCATGGCAGCGTATTAGTGAGAGGTGTTGGGGGTGAAGTGTTTTTTCAGGCCCTGCCAGCATCGGTAGTAGTCGTTTTGTAATTCGGCGGATGTCAGTGCTTGCTCGGTGGGGCGAATCACACGGCGTGTTTCAAACATAAAGGCCATGGTATCCCGGATGTAATGGGCCTGCTTGGTATCAGCAACACTCGCCTTTTCAAAGGTCTCCGCATCGGGGCCGTGGCCGCTCATGCAATTATGCAAACTGGCGCCGCCAGGAGCAAAGCCGTCGGCCTTTGCATCGTAGACGCCATGTATCAACCCCATGAATTCACTGGCGACGTTGCGGTGAAACCAAGGTGGGCGGAACGTGTCTTCCATGGCCAGCACGCGCGGCGGGAAAATCGCGAAATCCATATTCGCCGTTCCTACGGTGTCGGATGGTGCGGTCAATACGGTGAAAATCGAAGGATCCGGATGGTCAAAGCTGATTGAACCTACCGTATTGAAACGGCGCAGGTCATACTTGTAGGGGGCGTGTGTGCCGTGCCAGGCCACGACATCGAGCGGCGAATGATCAATCGCAGCACGCCAGAATCCACCGGTAAATTTGGCAATCAGCTCGAAATCGCCTTCGACGTTCTCGTACCAAGCCACCGGTGTCTGGAAATCACGCGGATTTGCCAGGCAATTTGACCCAATCGGCCCCAGTTCGGGCAGGCGCAACACAGCGCCGAAATTTTCCAGCATATAGCCGCGCGCCTGACCATCGGGCAGCTCGACGCGGAATCGGACACCACGTGGGATCACGGCGATCTCTTGCGGTTCAATCTCCATAATGCCCAACTCGGTGGCCAGCCGCAGCCGACCCTGCTGTGGCACGATTAGCAGTTCGCCGTCGGCGTTATAGAAGAAACGCCCTTGCATGGAACGGTTGGCCGCATACAGATGAATGCCGACGCCGCTCTGCTCGCCAGGGCTGCCGTTGCCGCCCCAAGTCCTGATGCCTTCGATGAAATCGGTAGGGGAGTCCGGCATGGGCAGAGGACTCCAACGCAACTGGTTGGGCGTGACAGGAGCCGCGCCAAATTCGCTCAGCCAGCGAGCCGCATCGGTAAAAGGTTCAAAGGGGAGGTGCTGAGCGCCCGGCCGGATGCGATACAGCCACGAGCGGCGGTTCTCCGCGCGCGGCGCAGTAAATGCCGTGCCGGATAGTTGCTCGGCGTACAGACCGTATGGGCACCGTTGGGGGGAATTGCGGCCGACAGGTAAGGCGCCGGGCAAAGCCTCGGTTGCCCAGTCGTTGCCAAAGCCGGATTGGTAATGCAAGGACATGATGACGTCTCCTGAGCGCACGTATCAATAGGCCGAGTTGGCCGGGTAGCGCCGTCGTACAGCTTGCATTGTCGAGAAAATTTGGAGTCGTGACTATGGGAATAGAAAAATATCAACTATAAATTCCATGAATATAGGTAAGATGATGATTGCTATCACCATTGTTTGCCCATTCGGCACGAGGGCCGGCGGGCGGCAGCGAGAGTGGGTTCGCGTGACGGGCGTCAAGATCCCATATCGAGGAAAACTCATGGCGGAACTACGTAATATCGATCTGAACTTGCTGGTTATCTTTCAGCATCTGCTGGAGGAACGGAATATTTCCGCTGTGGCGCGCCGTCTGGATCTGTCTCAACCTGCTGTGAGCAATGCATTGCGGCGTTTGCGCACGGTGCTGGGCGATGAATTATTTGTGCGCACCGCGCAGGGCATGCAACCCACTCCGCAGGCAGAGCGTCTGGGCGGGCCTGTGGGCGAGGCGCTGGCACTGTTGTCGCATACGCTGGATGCGACCCAGGATTTTCATGCTGCCAGTAGCCAGCGGCGTTTTCGCATCGCTATGTCCGATGTGGGCGAGATCCACTTTATGCCGCAACTGATGGAACAATGCGCCCGTCGCGCGCCCGGCGTGCGCGTTGATTCTCTGCGGCTATCTGGCACAGACCTGCGGCGCGAAATGGATGCCGGCCGGGTGGATCTGGCGATAGGTGCATTTGAGGACTTGGGTAGCGGCTTCATGCAGCGCATGCTCTTTCGCCAGGGCTACGCGACACTCTTTCGGCGAGGCCATCCAACGGCCCATGAGGGGATGGGCCTGAAAGCCTTTCGCGCCGAGCGGCACTTGGTCGTATCGCATGCTGCACCCTACGGACAAGTGAACCAATCTCTGGAAAAGGCAGGCGTCGCTCTGGATGCACATTTCAGCGTGCCGCACTTTTCAGCGGTGCCCTATATCGTGAGTACAACGGAGCTGCTGGCTACCGTACCGAGAAAATTGGCCGATAGCGTGGCGACGCATTTCCAGTTGGGCTTGCTGGTGCCGCCCTTGCGGGTGCCTGCGTTACAGACCAACCTCTATTGGCACCGGCGCTTTCATCGGGACGGCGGCAACCAGTGGCTGCGCGCCATGATGGTCGATACGTTTGCGGATTCACGCAGCGACCGAGCGTCGCGCCCGGTCTAGTGCCTCACGAATGATTTCCATATTTCCCACATGATTGGCCAGCAGCAAAATCAAAGCCGCATTCAGCTCGGCACTTTGCTCGTCGCTCAGTCCTTGATGGGTTTCAATCAGCGTTTGATAAAACGCATCGGGCGAGGGCAGATTGGGTTCGATGATTAACGGCATATGCGGGTTCTCCTTTATGCCTGGCCCAACGCACGTTGCAGTGCGCGACGGATAATATCGACATCGACATGCCGGCGGCGTGCCGCGATATGTTGATCGGGGCGCAGCAAATACCATGTGCCTGCTCGTGCATCGTAGCGTTGTGCGAGGTAGCCCTGATGGTCTTGTATGACGGTAACGCTCGCTGGGGCGTGAACGTTACCGTTGTCTCGGCACACCAGTACGGTCTGCAACGCGGCAGGGCTGGACTGCGCCAGATCCTGCAACGCCATCAACGCAGCCCCATCAGGCGTGTGCGCATCACAAAACAATGCGACGGTAAATCGGCCGTCCAGGATCGACAGCCACCATGCATCGTTGCCCTGCGCATCGCGTATCGGCGCATCTAATGCGACGGCGCCCGGCACCATTCGGCCGGAAAAGGCCTGATCAATATCGGCGACATCAGGCCGGCCATGAGGTGAGTGTGTGCCATCGACGCCGGACGTTTCATGATTCGCTGTCGAGCAGGCTGTTGCTGGCACATCGGGTGTATTGAGGGGCGAGTCTGTGTAAACATAGGGCAGTGACAAGCGTCCGCTATTGACTAGTCCGCGAGCAAAGGGATGCTCACGAGCGAGATTCAGCACGGCATTGCGAAAATAGCGGCTGGTATTGCATTTCGGTGTAATGAAATCGGTTGATCGCGTGGAGTTCAGCAGATTCTCATCTGCTGCGGGTTCGCGTTCCGACGCATAGGTATCGATCAACGTCTCGGGCGCGGCGCCGTTGAGCACCGCATGCAATTTCCAAGCCAGGTTTTCCGCGTCCTGAACCCCGCTATTTGCGCCACGTGCCCCAAACGGCGAGACCCGGTGTGCAGCATCACCGGCAAATACCACGCGTCCATGACGAAACGCATCCATGCGCTCGCAGGCAAAGGTATACACGCTGACCCATTGCAACTCAAACTGCGCATCGGCGCCTAGCAGTGCACGGATACGCGGCAGAACGTTCTCGGGCCTGACCGCCTCGGTAGGGTCGGCATTCCATCCCAACTGAAAATCGATGCGCCAGATATTATCCGGCTGCATATGCAGCAGCACTGATTGATTCGGATGAAAGGGCGGGTCAAACCAGAACCATCGTTCGGCGGGAAAGTCCGCCGTCATCTTGACATCGGCAATCAAGAACCGGTCTTTAAATACGCGGCCATGGCTTTCCTGTCCAAGTAGTTTACGTACAGGTGAGCGCGCGCCATCGCAGGCAACCAGCCATTCCACATGCAAGGTATAAGGCCCGTCCGGGGTATCAACGTCCAGCGTCACTCCGTCAGAATGCTGCTCAACGTTGACGACCTTGTTTTTCCAACGTAGGTCGATCAAGGGATGGGCGGCTGCAGCTTCATATAAAAATCCCTCGACATAGTATTGCTGCAGATTCACAAAAGCCGGGCGTCGATGGCCGTGCTCAGGCAGCAAATCAAAGCGCCAGACTTCTTCATTACGGAAAAAGATCTTGCCCACATGCCATGACACGCCTTTGCTTGTCATACGCTCGCCTATACCCAGGCGATCCCAGATTTCCAATGTGCGTTTGGCAAAGCAAATGGCGCGCGAGCCGGTAGACAATTTGTCGTCATCATCCAGCACAACGACAGGTATTCCCCGTTGTGCCAGATCGAGCGCAGCGGTCAACCCCACCGGTCCCGCACCCGCCACGATGACACGGTGCGAAGCAGGATCGAGCGAAGCTTGATCCGGATGCTTTTGATAGGCGAATTCCAACGCCTGATAGTCAATATCGGTCACGCATTGTCTCCTGGCGACGAGGGGGCGCTCGTCACTGCCCGCCGCCGCAGCCTCTCTTGGGTGCGTGCGCGGGCTTGGTGCCATCTAAATTAAATTGTTGATCAAGATCCCGAGGGCTCTCAGATCCCGAGCCCATTCTTGTCTCATCAGAAGCCTGTGAGCCGACGCGAGATGATCTTGTCGTCAACCTTCCAATTGTTTCCACATTTCGATATCACGCTTATCCGTCCAGATGCGCGGATCGTCATAGCCTGTGGCCTCGTCATAGGCGCGTGACACGTCAAACGGCATGCAATGATCAAAGATCACCCAATCGCTGTAGCGCGGCTGCATGAAGTCATATACCTCACGGTAGATCGCTTTCAGGTCTTTGCCATCGGCCACGCCGCGATTCACAGCGCCATATAGATCGGTCAAAAAGGCCCGCGTGCCGGCCAGACCTTGGCGAACTTCGGTCGCGTTTCGCAGTGATGGGCCACGGCCAGGCACCATTTTCTCGGCGCCGAATTCCGCTAGCGCATCGAGCGTCGTGGGCCAATCACGGAAATAGGCATCCCCACAATAGGGCGTGGATTGATACTCGACCAAGTCCCCGGCAAACAAGATTTTTTGCTCGGGCAACCAGGCGATCGTATCGCCCTTGGTATGGCCGCGTCCGACTTGCAATAGTTGCACCTCGAGATTGCCGAGATTTACCGTCATTGCGCCTTGAAAGGTCATCGTGGGCCAAGTCAGTCCGGGCGGAATCGACTCGGCATTGCGGAACAAGCGAGGAAAGCGTCCGATTTCGCTCGCTTTGTCCTGCTCGCCTCGTTCGACGATCAGGTCATAGGTGTCCCGGCTTGCCAGGATTTCTTGCGCTTGATAGGCCGAGGCGCCGAATACACGCACTGCATGGTAGTGCGACAACAAAATGTATTTGATCGGCTTGTCGGTGACTTCGCGAATACGTCGAATGACATCTTGAGCCATGACCGGCGTGGCTTGAGTGTCGATCACCATTACCGCCTCGTCGCCAATGATCACGCCCGTGTTCGGGTCGCCCTCGGCGGTATAGGCATAGGCATTGTCGGATAGTTTGTCGAATGACACGACCTTGTCGGCCAGATCGGCGTGCGAGGCAAATTGTTTGCTCACGATGTCTCCTGTTTTATGGTGGGCCCAAGATGGCCATGGCTATGCGCTCAATATAGTTTGAGATTAGATTTAGTGCAATACGTTTGCTATAAACGAATTCAAAACGCGCTAAAAAGGGCGATTGGACTCTTCAAGAGCGACGTACATTGGGGAGATACATGCTTTCCAGACGAGAACGCCTCAGCGCCGCTGGCAGCTCGGACAGTAATAGGTGGCGCGCTGTCCCTGAACCAGCCGACGGATCGGCGTGCCACAGACACGGCAAGGTTGCCCGTCACGTTCATAGACGGCTGCATGGATTTCGAAATAACTGCCGGGTTGGCCGGTAGCGCCCACATAGTCGCGCAGCGTGCTGCCGCCCGAGGCCAGGGCGTCGCCCAAGGTTACCCGAATGCTCTCGGCTAACCGTATGCAACGTGCCAATGACACGCGGTTGGCAGGTGTACGCGGGTTTATCCCGGCGCGAAACAGGCTTTCCGAGGCGTAAATATTGCCCACGCCGACGACGGCATGACCTGCCAACAATGCCTGCTTGATCGCGACACTGCGGCCCCGGAACTGCTGATGCAGCCATGCGCCGTCAAAGCGTGGATCAAAGGGCTCGATGCCTAGTTTGGCCAACAGTGGATGGGCGATGATCGGCCCGTCGCTATCCGGATGCCACAACACCGCGCCAAAGCGGCGCGGGTCATGCAGCCGCAGCGTGGCATGCTCAAAGACCCAGTCGACATGATCGTGTTTGCGCGGAGCCTCGTCTGCTGGCACGCTGCGCAGCGATCCTGACATGCCCAAGTGCACAATCTGTGTCCCATGTTCAAAACGTAGTAACAGATATTTGCCGCGGCGCGCACATTCCAGTACGGTGCGGTTGGACAGCAATGCAGGCATTTCCCCAGGGATAGGCCAGCGCATACGCGGCTCGCGCACAACCAGGCGGCGCAGTTTTTTGCCCGTAATGACAGCC
>Ga0182738_1005131_pt1 | contig 14123 bp, 17 predicted proteins | sample eDN5th30CBELigMG_FD_128876 | JGI IMG/M metagenome (GOLD analysis project Ga0182738, IMG submission 128876) | Enriched Miracle-Growth compost microbial communities from Emeryville, California, USA - eDNA 5th pass 30_C BE-Lig MG (version 2)... ...
GGATATTCTTTTGATTACAATATGAGAGGCATCAGTGAAAAATCTGCTGCTGTTGTCACAACCTCCTCTTCTACTTCAAATACTAAACAATTGGATTCTCTCTATAATGATCTTGTCAAAAAGAAAAATGTAATCAGGATTTTGGGAGAGTCTTGCTAAACTTAATCTTGTAGGAACTTTTGATGGAAATGAATTTACTCACTGAAAATAAAAAAGTCAAACCCAAAACTAGCACTGAAGCTTCCATTATCCCTGCTGGAACTAAACTTGTCACATTCTTTAGACATAATGCTGCCAAGGTATTTCAAAAATTTTCCTCAGTCACTCATCTCTTAGAAATATACTGAATTAGTGGTTCAAACAAATAATAATGCTATTGTAAAATCAGTTGTTGTTTTTGCGGAACAAATTTTTGCTAATGAGTCTGAAATCAGGTACTTTTCTATTTTACCACAATTCCCAACTAACCTCTCTTTCAAGTTCATTGGCAAATCCAACAAATACGCTCGCTTTTCCTTTGAGATTGAGCAAGAATGTCGCAGTTAATCTCAATATAAAATCCCTTGTTGGAAACAGTGGAAATAGTACCCAATATCAAGTATTTGAAGTCACCAAAAAGCTTCCCAAATTCTACAGTTACATGTATGTCAACGCTCTTGGCCAATTTGGCGTTCAACCTCCCACTTCTGTTCTCACTTTCTACATCAAAGAAAGAATCCCTAGAGTAAGGCCTTTCCTTATCTCTTTTATTTATTCCTTAGTTTGTGAGATGGATATCACAATCATTTATTGTTGATGAAAAAGTATTGGAAAATTTCGAAAAAGAAGGAAGTGCACTGAACGTTTCCTTTATCAACCTTTATGATGGAAAACCTTTGATCATTGACATCAATACTCAATTAGAAGGAAAAGTGCTCATAAAAACAGACAGCATGGACGTTGCAGGCGATATTGTCCAAGACTTGTGTTCCATTATGAACATCACAGATCTTGACTCCAATGCAGATTTCCCGAAAGAAATGGAAGAGCTGAAACTTGTGATCAAGAAGGTCAATGATTATAATGAAGTCAGACTTCATCTTGCTGCTGATATGGCTGAAGCTATTAGAAATGCAAAAGTCTTTGTTGTTAAGGCAGAAGATGCTAGAATCCTTGGTGATATGTAAGGATTTTTTGGAGAGCTAAAATTTAAATTTCTGAATAATAGGAAAATTATGAAGAAGATGTACAGTAATTTGTATATTGAAAATAGAAATTTGGTGGGAGAACTTATGAAGAGAAACACAAATCATGAGGCCTTGTTAGCTGCGCTCAAACAAATTAACAATATGATCAATAAAGCTTCCAATCTGAGATGTTTCTAAATGTTTTAAATAAAAATAACTTGATTTTTAGTTGGTGCTCCTAAGACTAAGGTTGTTGGATTGTGTAGAGCTGCTATAAAGAGTAACAACATCTTCTCTCTCACACAAGTAATCATCTTCTTCTCTTGAAAATAAACCTAAACCTCATTAGATCATGCAAACTGGAAAAGAAGCATAGAAAATGGAAATTATTTTATATAATTTTGTTGACATACTCTATAAACAATAAATTTTGTCATTTACTTAATTACCTGTTGTTTTATACATTTGTTCATGATCATTAAAACAATTAATTCATTCTCATTTTTCAAAGCAAAGCAAAAGTTTATTTCTTTTTTTCTCATAATGGCTGTCATAAAAATATGAATTACGTTATTTAAATGGAGAAGAACATATTCATGTAATCTTAGATACAATCATAATTAATTCTTTTAGTCAAAAAGAGATCCAAGTCCAACGCTCCAATTCAATATAAAATTTCATTACAAAATGAATTTTTCTGAGACTTAATGATTAGCTCCTTCTTCTTCGGCATTCTCTTGAGCATCAAATATGATTCTGAAATGAGGTTCAAGTTGTTCTTTCAGCAGTTTAATTTCGGCCAAAAGTATTCCCTCTTCCACTGTAGTACTTTCAGTATATATTCCCAATACCAAACTATTGCAGATTGAAGTCAAAGCAACCTTTCCCTTGTGATAATCAAGGATAGCGTAGTTTAAGTTAACTTGAACATTTTCTTCAGAAGAAAGTTTGGCTCTGGATATATCGAAATAAGAAACCCAAATATTTGTGAAAGAGGCAATGTAAGTTTTATCTTCATCAGTAATAGAGGGAGAAGCGATCAGATAGCCATCAGGATTGGAGATGAATATATTTTTGACTGAGGAGAACTTTTCAATAGCAGCTTGAAGAAGACTGAGTAAAGCTTTGGGCTTAAGCATTTAATATAGTTTATTTTGAGATGTTTGTCAAGATTTTAATTATTTTTCAAGATTTCACTTGTGATTATTATCTTGAATAATAACATCGAAATAAATTCAAATCGTTTGACTCCTTTTTTCTTCCTTTCGAAACAAAAAGAAATTTTTTTTTTTCTGAGTAAACAAATCAAACTAAATTGTCATCAAAAAACCTCTTTTCGTTTGAAAAAATATTGTTCTGAATAGATTTGTTACATACAGTAAAACCCTTTAGGACCTTTGAAAATGCATTTTCTGTTGCTTTCATCAACTGAACAGATTTCATTTTTAATTATGTCTATCAGAAGAAAAATTTTTTCAAGGAGAAAGAATTTCAAAGGAAGAAAATTGAAATATCCAACATCCACAAAGAATATCTAGGATTATTCAATAATATTATAAAACTTTTTTCCATCTTTTCCAACTCTTAAGAGAAACATTTTATAATCAAGGATTTTTTAATTGAACTTGTTGGGCTGGACATAATAAAGATTTAATGATGAAAGATACTGGTATAAAGAATTTTATATCCTCATTCAACTTTTATATATTGTATCTACCAATCTTTATACGATAAATTCGAAAACAAGAAATCCTTTTAGGCTCTGATGTAATCTCAAATCTTTATTCCAATTCACTACCGTATAACAATCTGTTGGCTTTTTGCATGATAGTATCCTTATAATTTAGCAAGTATACACAAAAATCTTTTTACCTTCTTGGGTTCATAAGGAGTATCCTTGCTGGGAATTTCAAGAACGGTGGGGATAATTTGGTCATATTCGTTGATCAAATGTCTCAAGTACTTTTCAGCAATCTAAAATTATATTAATTTATGCTATACTCCAAAGGCAAACATGTTGGTTGACGAGGACCATGGAAATGTTAGTGGCCTTGGTGAATCTTTTGAAGGCATCTTCAACGACCTTGGGTTCAGTATCTACGATAAAAGTTGAAAATTATGACACTTGCTTGATATTTACTAGATTCGACAACGAGGAAATTGGTTTCTCCCTTAAGATTTCTTTCACCAATACCAGTCAAAAGGAAACCAGTAACGGTATCTTCGTCACCAATGACAGCAATAATGCTGGTACCTTCACCCTTCTTAAAGACTTTCTTGTTGCTCATTTTATTTTAATGATTTTGTCGAAAAATAAATATTGGAATTTATTAGGTGAATACTTGAGTCAAATATCTAAAATTAATATTCCATAACTCTTTGATATTTTTTTCGACTCCTGCCTCAGCTCGACAGAATCCTTGAGACAACAAATTTCCTTGGAATCAAAATTTTCTCTAAAGATTTTTTTTTTTTGACTCCAAGTGCATTTTCTCGTCTGCTCTCTTTCTCTTTGTCCAAAAAGAAAAATCTAGAAAGAGCTAGAAATATCCTTAAATTCTGATAATATCCTCAAAAAACTGCTGTCGAGATGACAAATGTTCCATTCATATGATGATATTACAATAATATAGCGCATTTAATCTGACCTTTTAAATCTAATAAACTCGAATAATCCTATTTTCCAATCCCTAATATGGACAGAAAAGAGAAAACAATTTATATCGTCAAAGGTTCTCAGAAAGAAGAAGATGAGCCTCCAGTCTCAACTCCTAATGCAGGCAAAAAAATGAAAATGGCATCTCGTGGTGACAAAAACAGGGACAAATACGATAAATATGACAATAATGACAGATATGAAAAACAAGATAAACACACCCGACGCGATAAATACGACGACTACGACAAAAGAGATAAATACGAAAAGCACGACAGACGTGACAGACACGAGAAGGGCGATAGACATGATAAGCACGACAAATATGACTCAAAACCTTCTATTGTCTCAAAAAATACTAAAATTGAGCCTCATTTACACGCACTTCAAAAGTATTCAAATTACAACTGGGATGCCCTTGACATCAATGATTTATATGTGGAATTCAAAGAGATCGAAAAACACTTGAAAACGATGCTAGAAGTAAATTTTTAATCCTTTTTTTCCTTGAAGTAAAATCTTAACAAGAATGACTACAGACAATGCTTGCATGTAGTCTCAGATTTCGGAAGCATGAGAGACTATTTCCAAACTGTTTGGGAGAAAATCATCTTCAAAGATATTAAATATGCTTGCGCAAAAGAAATAGATAAAAGACTCTGGGCAATTATTAAAAAGCCTTTGGAGCATTTGAGTAAGGAAAAGAAAAAGGATGAAGAGGCTCGAACGAATTTACTCAAGCTTGTTGATTCCAATATCGAAACCCTCAAAAATCTCATTCAAAGCATTTCTGTCGTAATCTAGCGCCATAAGTTATAATTTGTCTGATTTTTCTATCTCTTAGAAACTTGATATTCAAAACACTCCTGTCACTGAGGATAATGTTATCAGAAAAGTTGCTTCCAATCTCCTCTCTTATCTCGGCGAACTCTTCCAAATCAGGTAAATATTTGACTACGAGAATATTTCTTTGACAGAAATTAGAGAAAGAGCTTTGACATCTCATCCAGAACTTAAAGCTTCAGTTGAACTTTACTTTAAAGCAATAAGTCTTTATCCTTATACAGGAAAATATTATATGCTTGTCTCCCGTATATGTTACACGAGAAATCTTTCTCTTAAAAATTCCATTAGAGTGTTCAAAGACAAGAGATGATTTATTTGGAGCAGTTTATTGGGGAGTCAGAGCATATTGTTGCCAAGATTATTATCCAATGAATGAACAGTTACTCAAATATCTCGAAGAAGCTCGTTTGGCTTATTTAGAAATGCTTGAAAGAGAATGGCTTGACGTATTGATTTTTTAAAAATGCAAATGTCATAATTTTCTTATAGGTGAGAAATGTGGAGTTATTCAAATACTTTGTTTTGTCATTCTTGAGATATCTCAATATTATCTTGACTAAAATTGGTTTTGAAGAGCTTTATACTGTTACCAACAAAATGTTCGAATATTTGCAGAGATATGTCACCTACCTCACCAACGAAAACAGCAAATTGAATAAAGCCAATGAAGGAAGTTTCCTCCAACAAACTGTTATGCTTGTCATTTATTCCCTCTTCAATTCAGTTCAAGGATATAACCCAAGAGATGAAATCAAAGAAAAATACTCTGAAATCCAGGGAAAATCTTTTGCAGCACTTGCCAGCAACGATCTCACAAAGGAATGCTCAAGAATCTCTTATGGTGTCATCTTCCATATTGTTGACCTTGTAATCGAGGTTCCAGATGAACAATATTTGAGCGCTTTGGCTCCTTTATTATACTATCTCGTTGGGCATAAATATTTATCAGACTATCTTCTCGCTACTTACAAGCAACTCAAGGATAAACTTTATCTCCTCAACAAGAAATTAGGCGCTGAATACAAGAAAAAATGCGAGGAATTAAAAATGACTGATGAAGAAGTTAAGACTTTGTTGGATGAACATTCATTCTTGAGCGATAAACTCAACTTTGGATATGTCCCATTAGTTCCCTATTTCGCCAAAGAAAAATCTTACCATAAAAGACCCTTGGCCCCAGAAAAGCAATACATTGCTAGACTCAAAGATACCATCGGAAACATCGATTTCCTTGGTTGCAAAGTTGCTGAAAAAAATGGAGCTTCTAATGTAGGAATTTTTGAATAAAACTTACAGAGCTAATAAATTTTAATAGGAAGGAAAAGAAAAGGTTGATTTGTTTAATTTAGAAGGAATTATTGGTGCATCAACTGGTGAAAATATCAAAGAAGTAAACAAAAATTTTGAGGTTTTTCTTAAATTTTCCACAAAGCAAGTTGCCAAATTCCATGAAATGGCACCAAATAGAGAGAATAAGGAAAAGACATTGATTGTTTTAGATGGGCAGAATGTTGCCATTAGACACGGAGACACTCGTTTCTCATCCGCGGGTCTTAAGTTAGCTATTGATTACTGGGTTGAGAAAGGCCATCAAGTTCATGTTATGCTTCCTGATTATTATTTCAAAAAAGAGGAAGTCGCCATGAAGAGACAACTTGCAGTATAAACTTGATTCTTCCCTTCCATCTCACCTTTCATTTAGCAAAGTAAAGGAGAAAGCTTGAAGCACATCCCAGATAATGTGGATATCTTGGTCGAATTGAAGCAGAAAGGGTATGCTTTTGGAATCCCCAATTGGAATTATGATGATTCTTATATTATTGATTATGCCAAGAAGAAGTCCGCTTATATCGTGACGAATGATAGATATAATGACCACATCGATAATTACAGTAAAAATGACCCTAACCTCAAAAAGAAACTCAGAGATTGGATTAGAAATAATTGTATCAGGTAGTGTTGAGATTTTTTCATGTTAATAATTTTTCCTCTAGTTTTACTTTTATTGGAGACGATTTTATGCCAAACCCAGATTTCTTGAATGAGCATATGAAATAATTCCTCAAAAAGTTTCCTGCAAAGTGAATTATGAAGAGATAAAAGGAATAATTGCAGTCTACCTAAAACGGGTCTTTATGAGATTTATCAAAATAATAAGGAAGCAAGGAATCGTGATTTTTTAAGATCAATATTAACAAATGGGCATTGGATTTATTCTCAGAGGAAAAGACATTTGTTTAGAGAATTACTTATCTATCAAGCTTTAAATGCTTGTTTATTTAGGAAGAATAAATATTTCTTTTTGTTTATAATTATTTTGATATTTACATAAGAAAAAACTCTCTTATCTATAAATGAGAAAAACTTGAAATATTTTATTAAATAAAAATGGAATGAATTTACAATTCATAAAGCATATGAAATATGAAAAGTAATAAATGCAAAATGAATTTTTACCAATATATAGTGACCCTAAAAAACTTTTTCTTAACAACAAAACAAAACTCTTTTACAAACAAATTATGAACTTATCCTTAGATCTTTTGAAAAAAATACAAAAAGCTGCTCCAATCACAGCTGCACGAGAGAAAGAAAGATTGAAATATTTATCATCCTTAGAGCTAACCGAACTTTGGTCTTCCGTCAATTGAATTTTTATGACCATGGACACTTGTTCCTTGCTTTTGTTTATTTAAAACTCCTTCTCCAATACTATTTACAACACTTCTATTATATCTATATTGTTGCTTTATCACATCAATATAGCCTGTATTATTCGCTGTTGTTGGCTTTTTATCTATTTCAAAATTTTTATTCGATGCTTTCCCAAAGATGTTCTTACTTTGGCCGCCCTTAATTGGCTTAACAATTTTAGCATTAGCAGCAGATCGAGGTGATAACTCTTGAGCGCCAAGTCCTCCCATACTCTTTCTGCTACTGACCTGATCCAACACTTCTTGCTTTATTATTTGTTTATGATGTTTAAAAGTGTCAGTATTCTCATATCTTTCAGGTTCTTCTGTCTTGCCTGAAGTTGTACTGCTTGGATTTGTTGTGATCAATGATTTCAATGATTCAATTTTATTCTTATACTGATTCACCTAGGTTTGTTTAGAGGACAATTCAATAGTCATTTTAGTACAAGTTCTTTAGTTTCATGAAGTTGTTTCTCAAGATTGATCATTCTTTGGGTCTTTACAGGGGATTTTTTGTCTCCACCGGATGGTGTCGTTCCTTGTGGTGTAGCTGCTATATAGTGTTCTATTCCCAACGCTGTCTCAATTTGTGCTTCCACTAGGGGGTTTGGTTAGAAAACTTCTCATCAAATACTTTGTTACATTTCTTCTGAGCTTTCATTGAATCAGAATTTCCTCCAAATTTACTCTCCTATTATTCTTTTAATGACCCCCCCTTAAATCAAGATACCTTGCTATTTCTGTTTGAGAATTCTTTGAAGATTAAGGTATCATCTTTTATATCGATACTTTCTTCGATAGGAGTATTATCGATGATACCTTGTTTCCATTCCTCAAAGGATGGGATATTGTTCTTGACAAGATTATCGTATTCTTTAATCACTTTCTCATAATCATTCTTTATTTGAGTTGTCTTTTGTTTCTCAAGGGCCAATTCTTCCTTCAGCTTCTCATACTTTCTTCGCATATCATCGGAATTTTCATTTATTCCACTTCTACTTCTTCTGAAAGTCAGCTCATTTTGTACTTGGAAAGCCTCTTTTAACTTGTCAACATAAGGCACTGTCATATCTCTGAAGATCTGAATGTTTCTTATGCCAAATTTCTGTGTCATTTCTCGAACCATTTCTTTCACTAATTCATCAACTAATGCAAAGTAACTCTCTTTATTCTTGTTCACCTCTTGCATTATCGCTGAATTCGCTACATCTTCTTTAGAAATAATTAATAAACATCTTCTATGTCAAGAGGCTTACTTTCTTTTTGAGATATATTTTTACCAGGACCAGCTGGTATAAGACCTTGTTTTTGAGCGATTCTCATAATTTCATTATTCTCTTCATCCAAATCATTCAAAAACAATTGTCTGGATTTCTTCAATTCTTCATTTTCTGTCATCAATACATCTTTTAATAATTGTAAAATCTCCAACTTCATTTCTTTATCTCTAAATTTCTCTTCAAGCTCTTGGGTCTTTAACGTCATTGTAGCCAGTTTATTGATCAAAGCTTCATTCTCTTTTTCAATCATCATCATCTTGGTATTGTTCTCTGCTAAATCTTTCTTCAATAGTTTCACCTTCTCTGTCTGCTTTCCTAAACTCAACCTCTCTATTCTCAATTCATTCTCTAATGCTTTTATCCTTTCATATTGATTTCCAATCGAAATTCTTTCAGGACTCATCATGTCTAATTTTGAAATACTCTCGTCCCCTCTTTCACAATAAGCATTTAATGTATCATCTCCTTCATCCATATAATCATCAGAATTTTTGTAAGCGCTTCTTCTATTGGGAGTTTGATGTTCCCAGCCTTGAATATCGCCCATGTCGCTAGGAGTGGCAATTCCATGATCAGCTAAAAGTCCTTCCAAGCTTCGAATCTTTTTATCTCTTATAACTATCTTCTTTTCTGCTTTTTCCAACAACACTTGAAGTTGAGCAGCAGTAAACTCTCTGTTTATTTTAGGAGTATTCTTGATAGATTTCGCTCTGTAACCAAATCTCAAAGCAGAAATTGTCTCATTCTCATTAAATGAAGATGGTGAACAATTGATAATCAAACTTGTTCTTGAGTTACCACCAAGAGATTCTTGAAGAATTCTCGTCAATTTTGAGTCTCTGTAAGGAATATGTTGATGTCCTCTATTATCAGTCAAGGCGTTAATAACATTTCCGAGAGCTGAAAGACTCTTATTGATTTCTTTTGCTTCTTCCAAAACTTGACCTATAGCTCCAGTCTTTGCGACCTTTTCAGACCCAGCAAGATCGACCAGATAAAGTTTACCGGTCTTTGCGCTCATTTCAAGGAGATTGTTTTGATGAATTGTCATCATAAAAATACAATGAGATCGAGATGAACTCTCGTTCATATTAGTGGTGGTTGTGGCTCTATTACTATGTCCATATTTCAGAAAGTCATAAACGTCCTTTTCATCACTCACATATGATTCTGTCACATCTTCAATGTAGATTCCTCGAGTTTTATCCTCTCTTACTTTCAAATTCACTTTCTTTGGGTTCAACAGATCTCGAATTCTCTCCATATAGATCTCAATGATCGACACCTTAACTGTAAATTCTATGTGATCTGGTGTCTCGCTGATATAATCAAACACTGTAGCGACCATTCTTGGAATCACACCACAAAGATGTCCTTCATCGATATCTGGTCCCATCATTGTATAAGTCTTACCAGACGATGTCTGGCCATAAGCAAACACAGTCCCATTAAATCCTTCAAGGACACCTATTGAAGATGATTTATAACTCTTCCTTGAATTATTTCTTACTTTCAACTACTGGCTTTGCTGCAAATTCATACACTTCTTCTTGACTAGCTTCCATATCAAAAACACGATCAAAAGTAAAACTCAATGCTCCTGATCCTCCATCAACATACTTTGCAAAAGGTTATTCATAAATTCTCTTGTTTCACAATTGTACTTGTTGAGTCTTTATTGATATTGTCTTTTCATCTTCGCAGTCTACACAAAGAGCACCATTCAGCTCCACTTCTCTTTGATTAAATGGCCTCACTCTACAAACAACCTACAGACAATTCTCAACACCAATCTCTTCAATGAAAAATACCTTGACATTTCCTGAGCTCGCAGCAGTATTGAGGCTCTGAGTTCCATAAAATGAAGCGTTAGAAGTTCTGGGGGAGTTTTGAGTTGTAAAATTAGGAGAATCATCCTTAAACAAGTCAGGAAGAGAGCGAATAGAGAGGTACCTGGTCTCTAGGATTGAAAGACTTTCGGTTTACACTTGTGGAAGGACGATTTTTGGCAAATGATTGTGACATTAGATTGTGATTTGAGAAGAATGGAAAAATGAATGAACTTTTCCTTCAATAAATAAAAAAAACCTTGTAGATGAGAATAATTAACTAACTGGTTTTAATACAAAATTAAAAAAAACAACGATGTCTTCTAAACATTTCAATAATAGTGAGTGTGGATAAAGATGCTATTTACCCAAAACAACTCAATATTGAGGTTCAGCTCCTGTGGAAAGATTCGAAAGCTTTCACAATATCTCTTGGTCTCATTTCAAGGGGCAAAAATCTTCTAGCTTTTCCTTTTACAAAAAAGTCTTTCTCCTCTACTTCATATAATTGAAAATAGGAACTGTACTTTTTGTCAAGAATCAACGAAGAAGTCTCCTTTATTTCAGAATTTTCAGAAAAAGAAGAATCAAAGTGGAGGCTGTAATGTATAACTTAACAAAGGATTTTCTCAATCTGAATCTTAATGTGAAACTTATTTGATTAGCCTTCCTAAATATATAATATTTGCTTCTAAATTTTGGCTGAACTTTAAACTTTATTGAACCATTTTAAGAAACTCAACAATATTATTCTCTCTACGCTATCGATTGAACCCTCCTTTCTTCACTCTGGAAACTCAAGGTTTTTATCTCACAATAACATTCTCATTAGATAAGACCCGATTAATTCACCTGAAGTGGGGCTAAATTTTCAAAACTTACAGAAAATCAAATAGTTATTCTTAGCTCCAGCCTTGCTTTAAGACTTGAAATGAAAGAAATTCTCTGTAATTTTCACTCTGCTCTAAAACCTCTGTTTTTGAGGCATTATATGAACATATTACATTTATCACTTGAGCTTCTCAACAAATCTCAAGAAAAATGAATTTTATAAAACCAACTTCATGAATTTTATTCTTGTTTAGCCTGTCCCCTTTTGACAATAACAAAATGAATCTTGAGTTAGAGCTCTAATTTTCCGGAAGAACTTCATAGTCTTTCAATCCCAAGGCTTCAATTTGAACATGAAATCCACTTGAATAAATAACAACAAGCAGCCAATCACCAAATGTGTCATTCTCTTTGACCAAAGCTGCTCCCTAATATCCAAGTAGCTCCTGATAAGAGTCTGATTTCCTCGATAGCTCTTGATTTTTCGAGTCAGGTCTCTAATATCTTGTTCCAATGACCGAATTTCTGAAATGTGATACCAAATTCTACAAACAAAAATCACAAACACTTCCAGAATTCCAATCAAAATCCAACTAGTTTGGAGCTTTCTCACAGCGATGAAAGCTGTTATTATTGAAAGTACTTCAAGAAGCTGATACATCGCGAGAATCAGGTGAGGAGGAAAGAGCAAGAGAGTTACGAAAGAGAAAACCAATGCCAATATCAACAACTCATTAATTCCTTCATGGAATGCTTGAAAGACGCACAGTATTGATAAGATTCCAATTGTATACCAGATGATATATCCACCTTGGAAATTCATTTTAGGCTCTGGTGGGTTCAGAATTGTTAGTGTTTCATCTTCTGGGACTGACCAAGAACGCAAGTAATGAGGAATATCCATTTGTTAGAGCGACTCTTAGCTTGAATTAATTGGAATTATTAAGGAGTAAGATTATGTGATAAGGCTTTAAATCTTGCATCAGGAAGAGAAATTGACAAAATAGGGGTGAGAGAGTTGGAGAATGAAAAAGGAAATTTTTTTAAGTTTTTAAAATTGGCGAGGTTTTTACATGAATTTTCTTCGAATTAAATTTTTTTAAATCTATGAAGTGTTTCCTTGTAAAAAGAAGAATGAAGTAAAATAGAACCTCAAGAAGACAAAGAACGAAATGAAATTGAGCCGAACTTTTTATCTTTTGGATGAGTCTAATTTTTCTTCCATCAAAAGAGACAGAAATGTTGAGACAATTCTCTTCCTCATTTTTCTTTTGAATATTGGTGGAAACCCCATTTTCTTCATTTATCTGCTCGGAAAAATATATATGGAGCTGTATACTGGACTTTCTCAAACTTTCTCTTCCTTTCTATCGGAGAAATTTTTTTCTCTCCAAAAGCTTTTCTTTTTCTGATTCATTTTTTGAAGCAAAAATGAAATATTGAAATTTTGGAAAGAGGATAAAATTATTGTCCAAAATTTCTTTTCTCTGCTATTTCTTGAAAAGACACTTTCGAAGCTTGAATCTTCAATTCAAAAAGAATTCAGACTGCTTGCCAAAAAAGCGATTCCTCCTCAAAAAATAAAATTCGAACCTTCGACATTTCAGGATATAAAAAGAGGTCCCTTTTATCATCTTTAATAATCCAATCTTAACTCGTAAAAAATATCAGAAATGGAGAAAACAACAGAAGACATAGATGATGGCCGAATCTTCCCTTTCTTTACCGTCTTTACCAAGTTTGGAGTTCATTTTTATAAAATTCAACTTGTTGAAACACAATTTACAGAGGTATATACTTCTATCGCCTTGAACAAATTACTTTATAAAATTGGTAAAATCTCCAATCTCTTCATGTCTTAGAGATTTACAGGATGCCCAAAACTTAGATGGATCGCGCAAAGTGAAGAAGACAAAATGAAGCGCACTCACCGAGCAAGTTTAGTTGCTGCAGATAAAGAAGTCTTGAGGATTGAAGTTCCAAGGGAGAACGATTCAGAATGGTATTTCTTATTATCTGAAGAGTTTCAAGAATAGATGTTTCTTTCGGTTCTTTTATGGAAAGATAGGGAAGTTTCTCAAGCTCAGGATTATATAAAAAGAAAGAATATTAAAGAGATTTTTTTCTAAAAATTACTCTTTATACTTCTATCATGATTTCCAAAGCTTTTCAAATTTTCAGTCTCAGATTAACTTCAATCAATCTTCAATGATTGAAAAAGATCAGACCTAATTTATTCTTTGCGATTTCGCGAGTTTTGAAGGATTTTATGTTGACAATAGAACAGAGTTATGTACTACTAACTGATAAAAGGATATTTTCAATAACTTGAGCCAACATAATAGTGATTCTACGATAGCAAAGCATTTTTCATACAATAAAATTTTTTCATTTTCATATCATAGCCAATCTCACAAATTACAGTGCCAAAATCTCAAATTATTTGGTAGTTTCTACGACTGGTTCTGTATTCAAAGTCTTGGTCTCATCTGGATGAGCCGCTTCTCTATGCCTCACTTGCTCATGATGCATTTGAGGATTGGGATCATCTTTGGAAGTCTCTCTTTGAGGCTCAGTAGCAGAACTTGAGTTTTCTTTAGCAATTTGTTCTTTGGGATCACTCATAGTGGATAATACTACACTGAATATTCGAGAATAATTTAAATATTATAAGTTTTTGAGAAAAGGGGAGAAGATAAAATATTTCAAACAAATAGTAATCAAGTAAAATAAAAAATTTGTCTTTTCGAAAAAGAGAATAAAAGTATTTTCTCTTCTTAAAAAGTTCACCAATCTCATAAAAATCATGGACAAAAAGA
>Ga0182738_1005132_pt1 | contig 14123 bp, 10 predicted proteins | sample eDN5th30CBELigMG_FD_128876 | JGI IMG/M metagenome (GOLD analysis project Ga0182738, IMG submission 128876) | Enriched Miracle-Growth compost microbial communities from Emeryville, California, USA - eDNA 5th pass 30_C BE-Lig MG (version 2)... ...
GCTGGATGTTCGCCAGCCGGGCCAGCTTCTTGAACCGGGTACGTATCGCGTGCAGCGCGTGGTCGATGGCGACACGCTGCTGCTGGAAGGCGGCGTGCGCGTGCGGCTGATCGGCGTCGATACACCGGAAACCGTCCATCCCGAGCGGCCGCCCGAGCCCGGCGGCGCCGAAGCGGCCGAATTTACCCGGGAAGCGGTAGAAGGCCGCCGCGTGACGCTCAGCTTCGACCGCGAACGCCTGGACCGCTTTGATCGGCACTTGGCGTATGTGACGGTCGACGGCCGCCTGCTCAACGAAGAATTGATCCGCCAGGGCTACGGTCGCGCCACGCTGCAATACAACTACTCGAGCGCGATGAAAGACCGCTTCCGCGCCGCCCAAGAGCATGCGCAACAACAGCGGCTGGGCATCTGGTCCCAGCCGCTGGAAGCTTTACCCATGCAGTAGAGCGTGCCGCGGGTTACTCATCGGCCGGGCCAATGAACAGGCCGCGAATCTCCGCCGACGACGGTTCCAGTTCCAGGCCATAGCGTGGGTAGCTCACCGTCGAAGTCGTGGGCCGCGACTCCAACTGCTGCCGCAGGCGGTTCACTTCGTCGCGCAGCATTTGTAGTTCGATATCGGCGCTGGAATCTTCAGCAGGGCGAGCGGTCACGTCGCCAGCATCTTGCGAACGCGAGTGGGCAGCCAAGCTGCGGGCTTCCAGCCGCATCTGCCGAGCAGTTTCCCGCAGTTGATCGGCGTAGTGGTACAACTCCTGCCGCTCCAGGTCGCTGGCCGCGCGATCCAACTGATCGCACACGCGGCGCATCTCATCGATCGATGCCGCGCTAGTCCGTGGAATAACCGGTGCGGGGCTCGCCGGCGTGGTCCACGTGGCCAGGGTTTCGCTCGGAGGCGGAACCGGCACAGCCTTCGCCTCGCAAATGTCTTCTTCCTGAAGCTGGCGGATCGTCTGCACGATGGTATTGCGGCGCAATAGGCGATCCTGCTCGGCCGAATACTCCTCGCTGTTGAACAGCGTGCCGTCCAGCACACTGCCGCCGGAGCTTTCCATCAGTTCGAGGATTTCGTGGGCCGGTTCGCCGGGCAACAGATCGAGCCCGGAAGACTTGCGCTGGGCCAGCGGCGTATGAATCTTGACGGGTTGGCTCAGGTCGAGGGCCGCGTCGAGCGCCGCCGCATCATCGCCGGCCACGTGCAACGCCCACTGCGATTGCGGCTGATAAACCAACGACGAAGTCGATGCTTCGGCTGCGCGCTTGACCGGTGGCGAGGCAATGCGGCCCGCCACGACCGCGGCATCGGCCAGGGTGCCACGTGCCGGGCTGGATTCGACCTCGCCCGCCGACGTCGCTTGCGATGCCGTCCCCCCGAGTACGCAAGCCATCGCGGCGAACAGCACTCGCCGCCATGCGAAGCACTTCATCTCAATCCCTCCGTGATTGGCCGTGGTAGGTTGGCCGTCGTCCATGTGTGACCCAGTGCCGGACGATCACGCGGCCAAAGCCTGACCGGTTGTACGGCGCTCCCGCAGTCCGACGGATTATACGGCCAACCGCCATCCCCCCAAACACCAGTCTGAGTCGGGGTGGGGTCGGGAAAAACCGGCCGCTGGGCGAGCCCGGCTGGCCTTGACGGCCTCCGGCAATTTGACCTATAGCACCCCCCGATGCTATTTCACCAACGATCCAATACGAAAACTGCGCGCACTGCCAGCGTCCAAGCCGGCGGCCGACGCTACCGGTATGCGCGGCCGGCGCTGACGCTGTGCTTGGCGTTGCTAGCAGTCATAGCGGCCGAGCCGTGCCTGGCGCAGCCCGGTGCCGTACCGCTGGCGCTGGAGCCTCAGCAGGGCGTGTTGTTGCTGCGCAGTGGACGGACGCTCGAAGGCCGCTACACCCGCGACGGCGACCGCTATTATTTGGCGCTGCCCAGCGGCGAGATCCGCATCCGGGCCAACGAAGTCGAAGCGGCGTTGCCTTCGCTCGATGCCTGTTACCGCTACCGGCGAGAACGGGTGGATGCCGGCAATGTCAACTCGCATTTGGACCTCGCCCAGTGGTGCATTGAGCACAGGCTATTGGGCCCTGCCGCCGAACAACTGGGAGTGGCACTCTCGCTCGATGCACGACATCCGCGCGTGGAGTTGCTGGAGCGCCGGCTAATCGCCGCCCGCACCCAAGCCAAGCCTTCCGAGATGCCTGCGGTCGAGACGGAAGAAACCATCTCAGCCGACGACCTGGAACGCTTTTGCAAGTCGCTGCCCGACGGCACCGTCGAAATGTTCACCAGCAGCATTCAGCCGCTGTTGCAGAACAGTTGCGGCAATGCGGCCTGCCACGGTTCGCGCTCGCCGACTGCCTTTCGCATGTTGAGGGCGCCGGCCAACCAGGCTCCCAGCAGCCGATTAACGCAGCGGAACCTGTACGCGGTGCTGCAAATGGTCAATCGCGAGAACCCCACCAGCAGCCCGCTGCTCACGGTGCCGATCCGGCCGCACGGCCCGGTTGATAAGCCGCTGTTCAAGCCACACGACGCGGTGCAGTATCGCGAACTGGTACGCTGGGTACTGACGGCTTGCGGCACGCCGAGTAAACCGCAACCGGCAACGGTGCAGCTCAAGCAACCAGCTTTGATGATGCCGCCGCTGAATGCCTCGCCGATCGACAAACCGACGCGCGTCGATAGCCAGGTGCAGCAGGCCACCGCCATCGAGGATGCCGCACCCGCCGAGGCGAAACTGCCTGAGCGGCTAGAACGCGCGGTCGATCCGACGGCGGCCCGTCCTCCGGCCAGCCCAACTGCCCCGCGCGCGAGCGATCCGTTCCATCCGGAACTATTCAACCGCCGCTTCTTCCCCGAAGGCAAGCCGGAGCAACGTCCGCCGAGTGCGGACGCGGTCGGCTCAAGCAGCCCGCCGGAAGGTTAATACGCGGCTGCCAAGCGCTCACAGTTTCTCAACCAGCTTGGCCAGCTTGCGGCCGGTGGCGCTGAGCGGCAGATGATGAAGTTGGGCCACGTCCACCCAGGTGGATTCGTTCTGCGTGGCCTCGACCGCGGTGGTTGATTTTTGCTTGCCGTCAGGTGGCCCGGTAAGCTCGGCCACGAACGCTTTGAGCGTGATTCGGTACCGCGTCACCGGATGCTTGATCTGAGCAATCGCCCGCGGCTCAACGGCCACACGGTAGCCGGTACGCCGCTGCACTTCGTTAGCCAGGAAGGTTGGCAGGCCATCGACCGCAGCGTCGGCGGCGTGAGAAGCATCGTAGGCCGCTTCCAAGGCCCGGCTCTCTGGCAGCGGGAACCGTACAAAATCCCACAAGCCGGCCCATCGCTGGCCCGGTTCATACCGCAGCACCAAAACCTGTCCGGCGGGAGAACGCACGATGACCGCCGCCTCGCGCACGTCTTCAACCTTTACTTTGCGGGCCGCACGCGGGATCTCGTCCTGCAAGCCGAGCGCGAACGTCGGACAAAGCTCGGCGACAGGGCAAGCCTCACACTGCGGTGAGCGCGGCTGACAGATGGTTGCTCCCAGTTCCATCAACGCCTGGTTGAACGTGCCGCAATCCTGCTTGGGTAGCAGGTGCTCGGCAAAGCTCCACAGCCTGGCTTGCGCGGCCGACGATTCCAACTCACCGCGGTGGGCCAGCAGTCGGGCATAAAGCCGACGCGTGTTGGCTTCCAGAATTGCCGCCCGAGCCCCAAAGGCAATCGACGCGATGGCCGCTGCCGTGTAGCGGCCGATGCCGGGCAGCTTGGCAATGGCGGTCTGGTCTGAAGGGAACTGCCCAGCGTGCTCCGCCACGATTGTCTTGGCGGCGGCGTGCAATTGGCGGGCCCGGCGGTAATAGCCCAGCCCTTCCCATAGCCGCAGCACTTGCTGCTCGTCGACCGCGGCTAAGTGTTCCACCGTGGGCAGCGTTTCCACGAACCGCTGGAAGTACGGAATGACCGTCGCCACCTGGGTTTGCTGGAGCATGATCTCGCTGATCCAAACCCGGTAGGGATCGCGCGTCTGCCGCCACGGCAACTGCCGAGCGTTCTTGCCATACCAGGTCATCAGCCGGCGGCGGAAGTTGCGCAGCCACGGGCCAACGGCAAAGCCGTCGGGCAGCGCGGCGGCAGGCACCTTCGGGGCAGCTTTCTTTGCGGCCTTGCCTGGGCGGTTCGTACTCAATCAGGGCTCCGCAAACTTGGACGGTTCTGGGATACAGGTGAGAGCAGTGAATCAGGGCAGGGCGGGCCAACGACCGAACAATCTGATCCTGCCGCCAGTATTGAAGAAACCGCTTGTAGGGCAAGATGCCGCCACGACGCCCCACAAATGAATCTCGGTGCGGTATCGGACCAGGCCGATAGATAAAGCCTGGGGCTTATCGGCCCGAGAATCGCTGTAACACATCCAACCGGAGTGCGTGCTACTACTTGCAAAGCCTGATGGGTACGGCCGCTACACGTGGCGCCCGCGACCGTCGCCACGGACAACTGGACAAGCTGAGAAGATTAGGAGCTATGCGGCGAATTAGAACAACGGCCCGGCGAGCGCGACCGTATCGCCTTAACCTTATATAGGATCGTAAGTTGCCTTGTTGGGCCCCAAATCGCGAGGTAGAATTCCGCGGCCCTCCAAGCCGCTCCCTGGGTACTTGTCGCTACCGCGCGCCATTCCCGGGTAATAAGCGCTTGGGCTGTGAACGCTTCTGGCGGATCAACGTTTCGATTGGAAGGACGGCACGCTTACTCGCCGCGGTGGTCGGCGTTTGACCAAGACTGGCGCCCGGGTTGCAGCCGCAAAGCTGGAATAATCGCGCCAAGCCAGCCTTGCCAGATGGACGGCCCTCGGTCTAAAAGCCTCTCGCGCGCTCGGCGTCTTTCGTGCTGCCGTTGCCGCCGGGCCTCTGCCCCGAAAAATCGGTCGCGACAGGCGGCATCCCGCAGCGGGCTGAACCCCGCCACAACGCGTAAATAAGGTAAGGTAAAGCGGTTTGTAAGCTGGGGTTGTCTTACCCACCCGATTCGGAATACTTAACTGGGGAGAGAAGCACCAATGGGGTAAATTAGCCCGTCTAACCCGGCGGTTGTGGCCTCCCCGGTGCGCTTGATTGAACATCGTTGTTGGCAACATTGTCGTTCACTGCTGAGGACCCCAGGTGGCAGCCATGCCGGCCCCCAAGCGGCAACAATGTTCGCCAGCGGCTTACCGGTCCATAATACAAAGACAGAACAGAAAGGTATCAACGCTCCCCACGGCAGCGTCCTTGCCAAGCGGCCTATAACCGAGTGCATGGCGAGCGGGCGGTGCAGCGGAGCGAAGCGACCAATCAGGTGCAGACCGTTCCTCTGCGGACCCCGGCGTGAGAAGTTGGCCGGGTCGAGCGGGACGGTTTAGGCCAGCGGTCGCGACGGTGGGCGGCACTCCCCGGTGCCCCAGCACCAGTGCCCCACACACTCAAACGTCCAACAACCACTTTCGTCATAGAACTTAGGATTTCGCACAGACCCAGGCGCGGTTGCGACTTCGCCTGCCGGCCAACACCACATGATCTCGCTTGCCCTTGAATTGCCAAAGCTGAGGGCAGGCCACAAGAACCAGGCAGAGTAACAACTATGTACGAACGATTTACGGATCGCGCCCGCAAGGTCATGCAGTTGGCCAACCAGGAGGCGCAACGGTTCAACCACGAGTACATCGGCACGGAGCACCTGCTCCTGGGCCTGATCAAGGAAGGCAGCGGTGTTGCCGCCAACGTCCTGAAGAATCTGGACGTGGACCTGCGTAAGATTCGGCTGGAGGTCGAAAAGCTCGTCCAGAGCGGTCCCGATATGGTGACCATGGGGAAACTTCCCCAGACCCCCCGCGCTAAGAAGGTGATCGAGTACTCCATGGAGGAAGCTCGCAACCTCAACCACAACTACGTGGGCACGGAACACATCTTGCTTGGCCTGCTTCGCGAGCAAGAGGGCGTCGCTGCCCAGGTGCTGATGAACCTGGGCCTGAAGCTCGAGGAAGTTCGCGAAGAAGTCCTCAACCTGTTAGGCCACGGTATGGAAAGCGAAGGCGGCGAACGCGGGCATGCCGGGGGTTCCTCCTCGGAAGCCAGCAAAAGCAGCAAATCCAAAACGCCGGCCCTCGATAGCTTCGGTCGCGACCTGACCGAGCTGGCCCGGCAAAAGAAACTCGACCCCGTCATCGGCCGCGAACGCGAGATCGAACGCGCCATCCAAGTCCTCTGCCGCCGCACCAAGAACAACCCGGTGCTGCTGGGTGAGGCGGGCGTGGGCAAGACGGCCATTGTCGAAGGTTTCGCCCAGCGCGTGATCGACGGCGACGTGCCCGAGATCCTGGCCGATCGCCGGATCGTGGTGCTCGACCTGGCGATGATGGTCGCCGGCACCAAGTACCGCGGCCAGTTTGAAGAGCGGATCAAGGCCGTGATGAACGAGGTCCGCCGCGCCAAGAACACCATCCTGTTCATCGACGAGTTGCATACGCTGGTCGGTGCCGGTGGTGCCGAAGGCGCGATCGACGCCTCGAACGTGCTCAAGCCGGCCCTGGCCCGCGGTGAGATCCAGTGCATCGGCGCGACCACGCTCGACGAGTACCGCAAGTACATCGAGAAGGACGCCGCGCTGGCTCGCCGGTTCCAGGAGATCATCGTCGAACCGACTTCCAAGGATGAGACGGTGCAGATCCTCAAGGGTCTCCGCGACCGCTACGAGGAACACCACCGCGTGCAAATCACGGACGACGCCCTGGAAGCCGCGGTCGAATACTCCGACCGCTATATCACCGGGCGTTGTCTGCCGGACAAGGCGATCGACGTCATCGACGAGGCGGGTGCTCGCGTCCGCCTGCGGACGATGACTCGGCCGCCCGACCTGAAGGAAATCGACGAGGAGGTGGAACGGCTCAACAAGGAAAAAGAAGAAGCCGTGGCCAACCAGGATTTTGAGAAGGCCGCCAGCCTCCGCGATCAGGCCGACAAGCTGAAAAAGAAGAAGCAGACCATCACCCGCCAGTGGCGCGAAAAGAGCCGCGAGAGCGATGGCGTGGTCGACGAGGAGGTCATTGCCGAGGTTGTCTCCAAGATGACCGGCATCCCGCTCACGCGGATGACCACCGAGGACTCGCTCCGTCTCATGGAGATGGAGAAGGAGCTGCACCGCCGCGTGGTCAGCCAGGACGAGGCCATCAAGGCCATCGCCAAGGCTGTCCGCCGCAGCCGCAGCGGTCTGAAGGACCCGCGCCGGCCGACGGGCTGCTTCCTGTTTGCCGGTCCCACCGGCGTTGGTAAGACGCTGTTGGCCAAGGCCCTGGCCGAGTTCATGTTCGGCGATCAGGACGCCCTGATCCAGATCGACATGAGCGAGTACATGGAGAAGCACAACGTCAGCCGGCTGATCGGGGCTCCCCCGGGCTACGTCGGCTACGAAGAAGGCGGTCAGCTCACGGAGAAGATCCGCCGGCGGCCGTACGCCGTGGTGCTGCTCGACGAAATCGAGAAGGCGCACCCCGACGTCTTCAACATGCTGCTGCAAGTGATGGAAGAAGGCCGGCTGACCGACAGCTTCGGCCGCAACGTCGACTTCCGCAACGTGATCCTGATCATGACCACGAACGCGGGAGCCAGCGCCATCAAGAACGAGTCGGCCTTCGGCTTCGTGAAGCAGGATGCCGACGCCAGCTACGAAGGCATGAAGGACCGGGTGCAGGACGAGATCGAAAAGGTGTTCCGTCCGGAGTTCCTCAACCGGTTGGATGACCTGATCGTCTTCCGGCACCTCAACCTGGACGACCTCAAGAACATCATCGACATCGAACTGGGCAAGGTTCGCGAGCGGCTGGCCGAACGCGGCCTGAAGCTCGAACTGACCGACGCCGCCAAGGAGTTCCTCATCAAGGAGGGTTCCAACACCGATTTCGGCGCCCGCCCGCTGCGGCGTGCGATCGAGCACCGCGTGGAAGACCCGCTGGCCGAGGAACTGCTCAAGGGCGAGTTCCAGGGCATGGACACCGTGCTGGTGGACATCAAGGAAGTGGCCGATGGCCGCCACCTGGTCTTCCAAGGCAAGGTGACCAAGGAAGCCCAGCCGGTGACGGTGCCCGAGGGCGACCAGGAAACCGAGTCGAAGGAATCCGGCGACGAGCAGTAAGCCTGACAGGTCTGACTGTTCCAACCGATTGAAAAAGTAGCCCTTTCAGCAAGCCGCCGGGCGTGGCAACACCCCGGCGGCTTGTTTTTATTTGTGGGCCGTAGGGGCCACATCGTAGGTTCCGCTGTGCGCACTCGTGCGATTCATGGCGTTGGCATCGCACGTCGGCAGCGGTAGCATAAAGGTTGCGCTAGCCAACCGTTCACTGCGGGAGAACCCACCAACATGGACGTGACCAACATCGATGAAGTGCCGGCCTTTACCACCAAGGACGGTTCAGAAATTCGCGAGCTGCTGGCCCATCGCAACTCGTGCATCCGCCACCAGAGCCTGGCCGAAGCCCGCCTGCAACCCGGCCAGCAGACCGCCCCGCATTACCACATCCGCACCGAGGAAATCTATTACATCCTCACCGGCCAGGGAGAGATGCACCTGGGCCCAAGCGTGCGCACGGTTGGCCCCGGCGATGCCATCGCCATCCCGCCCGGCGAAGTGCATACGATCATCAACACGGGCAACACAGAGCTGAAGTTTCTCTGTTGCTGCGCGCCCGCTTATGAGCACGACGATACCGTGATGGTCGATTCCACCACCGAGTCCGGCCAGCCGTAACGGCCGCTTCAATCCTTCACCGGCGGCGCTTCCACCGGGCCGGCGGCCTCGTCTTCAAGTTCTGCCTGGCGCTTGGCCACGGCCGCATCGTTGGCGTCCTCGCGTTCCATCAGATCGCGAATCCAGATATTGCGGAACCACACCGGGTTGCCATGGTTTTGTAGTCGCAGCGGTTGCCGGGCCGGGTGCGGTTGATACCGCGCCGCGTCGGTCCAACTGGTGGTGCCCTGAATCTCGGTGTTGTTGTGGATCAGCACACCATTGTGCACCACGGTCACGTAGCCGGGCGTGACCAGCTTGCCGCCCTTGAACCGTGGGGCGCGGAAGAAGATGTCGAAGGTTTGCCACTCGCCCGGCTTGCGGCAGGCGTTCGCCAGCGGCGGCCGCTGCTTGTACAAGGCGCCGGCCTGGCCATCGAAGTAGGTGGGGTTCTGGTAGCTGTCGAGAATCTGAATCTCGTACCGCTCCATCAGATACACGCCACTGTTGCCGCGTCCCTGGCCGTTGCCCTTCACTTCCTCGGGCGACGCCCATTCCACGTGCAACTGGCAATCGCCGAACGATTCCTTGGTGACGATGTCACGGCCGCGGACGATGGCCACGCCGTCTTCGATCTTCCAGGCGTCGCCACCTTTGAAGGCGTCGAGGTTGCTGCCGTCGAACAGCACGATCGCATCCTCAGGCGGGGTCACCGGACCGGTATACGGCGGCGGAGTGATCACCGGAGGTTCCGGCCAAACGATCCCGCTTTTGTATTCCTGGGCGGCGACGGGTGCGGCCGCAAATGCCAGGGCAACCAGCATCAAACCAAGCGAGAAAGCGTTGCGGTGGTGCATCTTGTTGGCTCAGTTCAGACAGAAATTGGGGCCATGCAACGAACAGTTTGCCGCCCGCCGCGGTTAGCTGCCCCCGGCGGCGAACGACCGCTTTGCGAGTATGCGCCAAGCTCGCGGTGATTGCCAGCAAACGGTTTAGGGCGGGGGGGCCGTTTGCTGCCCAGCGACTGGCACAATTTATGGCTTGCCCCGCGCCGAGCCGCCGTGATACACCGCATGTCCTGCACACGATAGCCGGTAACTTGCAGATCGCATTTTGCCGGCCGCATGTCCAACCTTTCCCGCCTGTCGGTTCCCCATCTCCTGTGTGCCGCTATGCACATTCGTGATCGCATTCGTGAGCTGCGCCGCGTGCCGGCCAAGGACCTGCATCCCAACCCTCGCAACTGGCGTACGCACCCGCTGGCCCAGCGTGACGCCCTGCGCGGCATCCTGGCCGAAGTCGGTTATGCCGACGCCTTGCTGGCCCGCGAGCGCGAAGACGGGTCGCTGGAGTTGATCGACGGGCACCTGCGAGCGGAAACCACGCCCGATGCGCACGTGCCGGTGCTGGTGCTCGACGTCACGGCGGCCGAGGCCGACAAGCTGCTGACGGTGATCGATCCGCTGGCCGCCATGGCCGGCCGCGACGATGAGCAACTTGGCTCGCTGCTGGCCGACGTGGCCACGGATCACGCCGGCCTACGGCATCTGCTCGACCAACTTGCGGCCCCCGCGAATCTGCCGGCCCCCGATGAAACCAGCCTGGATAGCGTGCCGGTGCCCAAGGCGTGGCAACTGCTGGTCCAGTGCGCCGACGAAGCCGATCAGCAGCAGTTGTTCCAGCGGCTACGGTCTGAAGGCTACGCCTGCCGCGTGCTCACGCTGTAACGAACTTCCCTTCACGGCATCTGCTCCAACCCATGATGCCGCCCGTCATCTCATCACTTCTCACGCCCATGCACATCACCGCCACGGTCAGTTGTCCGATCGATCAGGCCAGTTTTCGCGTCCAACAGGTGGCCGGCATGTTCGGCCTGGACCTTCAGCCGCGCAATGAGCGCACGTTCGCCGTCGAGCTACCGGGCCTGGATGAGGATTGGCAGATCGGCCTGATCGTTGGCCCCTCGGGCAGCGGCAAGTCCACCGTGGCCAAGGCCGCTTTCGGTGCCTCGCTGTACGAGCCTGGACACTGGCCGACCGATTGCGCGGTGATCGATGCCTTCCCGGCGTCGCTTCCCACGCGGGCAGTGGTCCAAACGCTCACGGCCGTTGGCTTCAGCAGCCCTCCGGCCTGGCTGCGTCCGTATCACGTGCTTTCGGTTGGCGAGCGGTTCCGCTGCGACCTGGCCCGGGCATTGTTAGGCCCGGTCGCTACATCAAACGGCGCGGATGAAGCCGCCGCAGATCAAGCACCAATGGGCCTCGTGGTGTTCGACGAGTACACCAGCACGGTGGATCGCACGGTGGCCCAGGTGGGATCGGCGGCAGTGGCCAAAGCCATTGGGCAAGGTTCTGTATCGCGGCGGTTCGTGGCCGTAACGTGTCACGACGACGTGGCGGCGTGGCTGCAGCCGGAATGGACGCTCGACATGGCAACTGGCCAGTTGGCCCGGGGGCGGCTTCGACGGCCGCGGCTTGAGCTTGAGCTCGTTCGTTGCCAGCGTGCGGCGTGGCGGTTGTTTGCTCCGCATCACTATCTGAGCGAGCACCTGAACCGCGCGGCCCGCTGTTACCTAGCGCTGCTCGCTGGCCGTCCGGTGGCGATGGCGGCCCTGCTGGCCAGCCCGGCCCGCCGCGGCACCTGGCGGGTGTCGCGAATCGTAGTACTGCCCGACTTCCAAGGGCTAGGCATCGGCGGCCACGTACTGCAAGGGCTGGGGCAGCTTTACCGCGAGCATCAACAACAACTCACCATCACCACCAGTCACCCGGCCATGATCCGCCAACTGGATCGTTCGCCGCACTGGCGTGTGACCGCAGTGCAACATGGCGGCTATCGCCTGAGCGACTTCGCCCGCCGCAAAAACTTTCAAACCACGTCGGCCGGCCGCACGGTCGTTTCTGCCGCGTACTGCGAATCATCCGCATGATTCGCCGCGCGGAGCGCAACCAACACCTCAACCCCATGCCTTTCTATCACCTCTCGTCTTTCCGGAACGAACAACCATGCCTCGAACCAAGCAGCAGCGTGAAGCGCAGCTTCGCGTGATGGAGAAAGCCCTGGTCGAAGGGCTCACACCCGACGAAGTGGTGGCGGCCGCCGCCGAGCGGTTTGGCCTGTCGCCGCAGGTCGCGCACCGCGACTTGAACACCCTGCGGGAACGGCTGACGGAGCAGGGGAGAGCGATTCGCCCCACGGCAGCCGACCCGGTAGCGCTGGCCCTGGCCGTGTTGCGCCGCGACCGCATTTATCAGCAGGCGGTCAAGCACAACGACCGCCGCATTGCCCTGGAAGCCGAGAAAGACCGCTGCCGGCTTTTAGGCGTGTACCCCGATGACCATACCGTGACCGCTGAGCCGGAGGATGCCGATCTTGACCGCGCGATTGAACGGGAACTGGCAAACCTGGCCGCGGGCCGCGCGGCAACGCCTGCTACGGGAACTGCGGCGACTTACGCACGGCTCGCCGAGCACCCGGCTGATTGATTGGATGCGGCGTTATCTGCCGCATTACTTTTCGCTGCCGCCCAGCCGGTTGCATCGCTGGCTGGAAGGCACGCTGCCGGCGCTACCACGCGGTTCGCGGCTGGCGGTGATCGCTCCGCGCGATAGTGCCAAGAGCACGTGGCTGAGCTTCGCCTGGCCGCTGTACTGCGCCGTGCACGGCCGCGAACGGTACATCCTGCTCGTGGCGGAAACAGCCGACCAGGCGCGGCGCTATCTGCGGTCGCTACGGCGCGAACTGGACCACAACCAGCGGCTGCGCCGCGATTACCCCGAGGCAGCCCGACACGGCGACATCTGGAACGCCGATCGGCTGGTGCTGCGGGGCGGCGTGGAGATCGAAGCCATCGGCACTGGCGGCAGTATCCGCGGCCGCAAGAACGACGAAGCCCGGCCATCGCTGGTGGTCGTCGACGATCCGCAGGACCGCAAGCATATCGTGTCGGCCACGCATCGGCTGCACGGTTGGACCTGGTTCACACAAGACCTGCTCAACGTCGGCAATCCCGACACCATCTTCATCGTGGCCGGCACGGCGCTGCATCGCGAGGCGTTGGTCGATCGGCTGATGCGGCAGCCAGGCTGGCTCGCCCGCCGCTTTCCGGCGGTGGAGCGCTGGCCAACCGCCGCCGACCTGTGGCACCAATGGCAGAACATCTACACCGATCTGCACAACCACGATCACGTGCGTGACGCCCGGGCGTTCTACGAGCGGCACCGCACCCAGATGGACGCTGGCGCGGTGCTGTGCTGGCCCCAACGCGAGGACCTGTACACGCTCCAGCGCCTGCGCATCGACATCGGCCACGCGGCGTTTGAAGCGGAGAAGCAGGGCCAACCGGTAAGCCCTGAGTTGTGCGAGTGGCCGGCGAGTTACTTCGACGACTCGGTCTGGTTCGACCAGTGGCCAGGTGCGCTGCTGGTGAAAGTGCTGACGCTCGATCCCAGTAAAGGCAGCGATGCCCGGGTAGGCGATTACTCGGCGTTTGTGATGGCCGGGCTCGACGCGCACGGGCTGATCTATGTAGACGCCGATCTGCGCCGGCGGCCGGTCGAAGCGATGGTCGCTGAAGGCGTAGGGCTGTATCGCCGCTTTCAGCCGGATGCTTTTGGCTGCGAGAGCAACGCCTGGCAGGAATTGTTGGGGGCAGACTTTGCCGCCGAGTTCGCGAGGCAAGGGCAACTGGCCGTGCAGCCTTGGGCGCTCAAGAACCACGAACCCAAGCTGGTGCGGCTGCGCCGGCTAGGGCCGCTGCTCTCGGGCCGCAGGCTGCGGTTCTACCGCCGTTCGGCCGGGGCAGCGCTGTTGGTGGAACAGCTTCGCGACTTTCCGCTGGCCGATCACGACGATGGGCCCGATGCCTTGGAAATGGCCGTGCGGCTCATCACGGCGCTACTCGACGAGCGGCCGAGCCATCAAACGCTGCGCCTGACGGATGAATATTGATGGATGCATATATGTATCGATTGCGTGCCACGGCTCTGCGAGCCGTGCGAGTATGGTACACGCGCGTGATGGGCAACCGTAACCCGACACGTAAGTAAGGGAATGTCCGGCGATGAGCAATCGACGCGGTTTTCCTCGTTGACGTGTCGGGGGGTGATGTCAACAGCGCGTGTACCTCATTGATGGTCCGCACAGCGGACCCTACATGCCGCTGATATTCATGTCAACGGTTGTACCTCATTCATGGCCCGCACAGCGGACCCTACATAAAACCATTCATAAACCACAAGGGCCCTATCATGTCTGCGTCCAAACGATTGCGTCATGCCTTGGCCGAGCAGCAGCGGTTGGCGGCCTTGGCGGTCGAGCAAGAGAACCGCATCCTGCGTGAGTCGCTGCAACTGTACGCCGGCGTGATCGA
>Ga0182738_1005134_pt1 | contig 14120 bp, 15 predicted proteins | sample eDN5th30CBELigMG_FD_128876 | JGI IMG/M metagenome (GOLD analysis project Ga0182738, IMG submission 128876) | Enriched Miracle-Growth compost microbial communities from Emeryville, California, USA - eDNA 5th pass 30_C BE-Lig MG (version 2)... ...
ATATTCAAAAATCTTTCTCGAATCTTGATTTCTGCTTTAGCAAGGATGAGCCAAACTAAAGGAGAAAGAGCAATCAAAATCTCCTGAAGCTGGTAATTTCGGTGCTTGTCAAGGTCATCGAGGTAATCACATATATATGTAAGCATGATATTTAAAGAGTTTGAGTTGATTTTGTTATGAGCAACAAGATAGTGAAGCGGTGTCTTTGAAAAAATGTCCAAAAGAAAAAGCACTTTAGATTGAGAATATTCAGGCATATGCTGGAGAAAATTGTGTTGAGCTCTCATAGCAAGAATATGGAGGATATTCCATCTGTATGGGAAGACTGTAATTTGTTGAGATCTTTGAAAAGCCTCGTGGATAGCTTCACCAGGAGGAGTCTTTTGTTGGAAAAAGAAATCATCAACTGCGTTGAAATTGGAGTACTTTGAAAGACCATTGTAAACTATTCAAAAGGTCAGTTTTTCATAGACTTTAGAAGGAAGTTTACTATAGAAAATTTCCGAAGTATCGTCAAAACTTTGATTGAAGGGTGTCATTCTGAGGATTTTTATTGAGCCATCATAAGACGCTGAGACAATAAAATTGCTGTCTGAAGTGACTGCAATTGATTTAATGCGATCTATCAATGAGTTATTCTTTGGATAAATTTTCAAAAGAACCTTGGTGAACTTCTTGAAAATTATGGACTTGTTGCTTGGTTTGGACATCGAAAATTTTTATTGATTTATCTTTTGATGCTGAAACAATAAATTTGCAGTCTTGGCTTATCACCACTGACTCAATAAAATCTATTTTCTTTCAATAGAAAGTTCAAATTTCTTTACAATACCTTCATGTGCATTTTGGAACCAATGGATTAATTGTTTAGTTTTGATGTCAAAAAGTTTGATTGATCGATCATCAGAACATGACGCGATAAATTCCCCATTAGAACTCACAGAAACCCTCTTTATCCATCGCGTATGAGCATCTTCAAAATGATAAAGTTCTCGTTTATTCTCAATATCGATAATCTTTATGGATTTGTCTGCCGAACCTGAAATAATAAATTTGCTGTCTGTCGTCACATCAATCGAACGAATCACGTCTAAAAGGTGAATTTGGTGCTTCTCAATTCCTTATTACCTTCATGAATATCTTGAAGATCATGATAGATTTCACCAGTCGATAATTCTATAATCTTTATCGATTTATCTTTCGATCCAGAAATGGCAAATCTATTATCAGGAGTTACAGCAACAGCATACACACCATCTAAAAATCTTTACTTCAAATTCCTCCAAAGAAATACCTTTATGAATGCGCCTTAATATGCGAAATTCTTTCTTCTTTTCAATATCAAAAATTCCAATACTACAATCACTCGCTCCAGAAACAATAAACTTATTATCTGACGTTATCGCTACTGACTTTATTCCTCCTGAAAAACAATATTAAACTAGGCTCTCAAGCCTTATTTTCTACCATTATGAGCGTGGATAAAAGAATGTATCAAATTCCTTGTTTTCATATCAAAAACCCTCAAATGACCTCCAGTACAACCAGCGACAATCAGCTTATTGTCCGAACTGACAGAGACTGTAGAGACAGCTTCTCCTAATTTTTCAAAGTTCCTTCAAGAAAGGCTTCATAATTTTACCTTGAAAAGCTTCAGAAATCTTGCAATTCTCCATTGTTGCTTCAAAATCAAACACTTTAATGGAACCATCACCAGCTCCGGATACGATCGCTTTATTATTTGGAGCGAAAACCACTGCCCAAACCCAATCTATGAGAACAATTAAAATAAGGACGACCTTTTATTTGTACTATTGTGAGCGTTCTGGAAATGGCAAACCATTTGTTTGGATTCGAGATCAAAGACTCTAACTGACTCATCTGCAGAGCCAGAGGCAACAAATTTGCTGTCAGAACTTATTGAAACTGTGAGTATCGAATCTATGAAATTAGACAAGAGAATTTATCTCTTTACTGTTATGAGCCTGTTCAAAGGTATGAACAAGATTTTTAGTTTCGATATCAAACATTTTTATTGAGAAGTCTTTGGAAGCAGAAACGATAAATTTGTTATTTGGAGTCACTGAAACTGCCAGTATCTCATCTAAAATTTTGAATTACTACGAGTCCTTTGAATTTCCCCCAGTACCATTGTGAGCGTCTTGAAATTTGTAGACTTCTTGTTTGGTGTAGAGATCAAAGAGTTTGATTGATTTATCGCCGGAGCAAGTCACCATAAAGCTATTATCAGGTGTAATATCCACTCCATAAATTGGGCCTATATTAATTATTAAAAGGATCCCATTTATTATCATTCACCATTATGACAATCTTTGAAATGATAAATTTCTTTTTTGGTTTCTATATCAAAGATTTTCAAAGATTTATCATCTGAACAGGAAATGATCAATTCTGACGTCACACCAATAGATCTGATTGCTCCTGTGTGTACTTTTGCAAACTGATAATATAATTCTCGTGTTTCAAAATCAAAGATCTTTATGGACAAATCCCAAGAACAAGAAACCAAAAACTTGTTATTTGGCGTCACTCTCAATGCAGAAATTCTATCTACTTTGTATAAAAAAGAATCCCTTTCATAAATGACTACCATCGTGAATTTTCTTGTAGTGGTGAATTCCTTTTCGACTTTCAAAGTCAAAAATCTTTATTGAACCATCATCTGAGCCAGAAATAAAATGCCTACTATCTGATGTAACCGCCACACACGTCACCGAGTCTAGTCATGTAAAGATTTTTATTGAATCTAAATACCTGTATGAGCCTTCTTCAGGTAAGTACACATCGTTTTCTTTTCGTTAATTTCAGTGAATTCAATTGATTTTGTGCTCGAACAAGAGATTAAGAGATCATTTTTTCGCGAAATCGCCATTCCATAAATTCGATCTGGGATTACTTATTAGAAGAAAACATCTCTATTGATTTTTTACTTGAATGGATGTCTTTAAAATGCTTGACTTTTTCTTTTGTTTTCACATTTAGCATGACAATCGAACCATCTGAAAGCCCAGCAAAAAGAAAGTTTCCATCAAAACTCAGAGCTAATTCACATACTTCTCCTATTATCAAAAAGCCTTCAACATTATTTCAATAAGTTTACCTTCAAATTTGTCATTAAAACAATCCCCTTGTTGGCCTTTTGCTGGTCCGCTAGAGATTTTAATTGAGCCATCTGCTGACCCAGAGAGGACAAAACTGTTATCCAAGGTCAGAACCGCTGAGAAAACTGCGCCTTCAAAAAATTGTTTTTACAAAAGAAAAGCTTCCTTACCATCATGAATATCTTTATAAATATGCATTTCTTTTTTCGCAGTAAAATCAAAGATTTTTATTGAACGATCATCAGATGCTGAGATAAGAAACTTATTATCAGAAGACACTCTTATTGATCGGATACAACCTATTATCAAGTCAAGAGGACTCTTTCAAGAAAAAATACCAAGATGAAAATTTTGGCAGTGATAAATTTCTTGCTTTGTTCTCAGCTCAAAAATCTTTAATTCACCCTTCTCAGAGCCAGATACAATATAACTGTCATCTGCTGTAATCGCAAGGGCAGATATCCCTCATAGAAAAATTATTGGACTTGGTTCATTTCAAAAAAAATACCTTGGTGAACGTCTTTAAAATGATGAACGAGTTGCTTGTTCTCGAAATCAAACACTTTTATTGATTTGTCTAATGAGCCAGAAATCAGATATTCTCCATTAGAGGTCATGACGAGCTTCTTCACAGCATCTTAAAAAAATTAAATTTGCATTTTCTATCGGAGACTTTACCCCGATGTGCATCTTTAATGTGCCAAACCTGTTGTTTTGTTTTCACATCAAAAGCTTTTATAGAAAAATCACTCGACCCAGAGATGATAAATTTTTCATCCGGAGTAAAAATTAAACAATTTATTCCAGCTAAAACCATTATTGATTAGCGATTTCTTCGTCTCAAAACAACTTCTCACCTTCATGAGCATTAGCGATCGAGCTCAAATGTTTGCCTTTCTTCAAACTTCTGTTCTGTTCATAAACCTGTTTCAGCTGCTCAATCGACTCTATTCCTTTTGGCAATAATTCTGCATTATCCACATAATCATCCTCCACTTCTTTCTTCATCAAATTCCTTGGGTTTAGACCCCAGAATCTCTCAATAAATTTCGACTTTTCCGGTCTGGGCTTCACCATAACTAAACCATTCGTTTCCATTAAACCGCCCATGTTTTTATTTTTTGATAATTGGCTCAACTGGTTCTTCTTGAGCTCTTGAGATATCAACTGTCCTTCTTCTCCTTCTTTAATTCCTTCACTTTGCTCCTCTTTTCCTATTTTCATTGATCAAATCTCTATCTGACACTCAATCTCTTACCATCATCTTCTGGTGTATCTCCTTCTCCTGCTGAATCCCTCTTTACCCCTTTATTTTGCTCAGATCCTTGATGGACAGCTTTCTTGAGAGACTCTTCACCACTGCCCTTTGATGAATGCTCATCTTTTGTTAAAAGAGATTGAGCTTCCTTATTTTCAGGATCCCTTCCTGAAAGTCTTTCTGATCTATAAAGCTCTTGATTGAGATGGGCTGATCCATCTCCTTCTATAAGCTTTTGGTGACTATTGTCAGACTGCATTAAATGATAAAAATGAATTTTGTTCAGAATAAGTTATTTTTGATAAGACAACCCGGCCTGGCTCAGGTTTATATATCTGCTAAATTTTTAATTGGCATAAAAATCAAGGGGTTCTGAAGAGTCGTTTCGAAAACCAAAAATAGCAATCAAATAAAACGTCTTATTTTCCTCATAGACAAAGGGAGAATATTTCTTAATAGAACCCTTTGATCCCAGGAATTGCTTGCCTATCACTAAGACTCTATGGTTCTGAGAGATTTTTTCCTTCAAAGTCAGATCCCCTTGTGTTCAAATTCTTTCAAAACAGGACAATAATCAATTGAGTTTTTATGTTTAATTATCGTCAGATAACTAATAATGGCTTTTAATATTTAATTTTCATCGGAAAATTTATCTTTGTGCATTTAGTAACTGCTAAAGAAGAGTTACGTCACATAAAGAGTCTATTGAATCTTTGAGGATCTACAGAAAGGCATACAGAAATAAAAACTGACCAGGATTGATCTTCTTTGGACTGAGATGAGGAATTCGTGGTTTTTCGTCACTGAGCTTTTCATGATTAAACTGTGAACTTTGTAGTGAGTAATGAAGAAAATGGATTAAATTTCAAGTGTTTAAAAACTTCAGATTAAAAATTTTTCTGATTCAAATTTTATTAAAAATTCCTTTCTTTAAAAAAAAGTAACTGAAAATTACTTTTCTTTGTCAGTCTAAAATTTCTTGAAGAAATTTTTTGGATACCAAATGACGGGATTTTCTAAAAATTCAAGATCTCTTTTCTCGATTCTCTGAGAAATGCAATGCTCTTTTAGGAACTCGTGTAGGAAAATGTGATAAGGAGTAATAGAATGAATTTTATAATATCTTGCAATCAGCAGTGTTATTAATTTTTTCTTTTGCAACAATATTCATGTAATAACTGATTAATTAAAAATATTGCAAGACTCTATTGCATAAATATTTCCGGATTTCAAGAGAAAAAAGTTGGCAGCAAGATATTACCTATATTACCTTTTTTCTCTTTTTCTGAGAAAGAAATAGGGTTCAAAGATCAGGACCATTTTCTGGATTACTCCAGATGCCCCTATAAACATTTCTGAAGAGTGGGAGGCTTTTTTTTGCTATTTCGCTCATATTTTTTCATAATTTTCAAGGAAATATTTCTCAAAAATTTATTCAACATTTGAGCCAGAGGGATTGGTGAATGTTTATTTTTTTTATCAGGTTGTCTTTGAATTGAAGAAGCTTCATTTAGGAGACTCAATTGAATTTTTTTAGTTTTTGTGAATCAAAAAAATTTTTCGAAGTTTTTTTTAAGAGAGAATCATCGAATCAAAACCTTTTTTTCATCTGAACCAAATCCAGATGAGTCTTCGAAAATCTGGAGGATCCTGGATTCTGAGCCCTGAAAAAAATTTTTCTGAAATTTTCCTTTCTCAAAAAATTTCTACTTTTTTTTTAAATAAAATTTTCACATGGTCAAGTAAATTTTTTTCCTCTCCAAAAAAATTGCAAAACCAAACTTTGAATTGACAGAAAAGTCAGATGTTTTACTTTCTTTTCAGTCCGCCGATGATTGTTGATGAACTCATTTGATTTCTTGGTTCCATCAAATTTCAGAAACTTCATTAATTTTTTTTACACCATTGCCAAAAGATTTCCATTAAAAGTTTTTGTACAATACAGTTAGTTTTATTGCAAATCATTGCATTCCCATCCATCTATGGCCCTTTCAGCTCTTTTAAGATGAGAAAAAAAATAACTTTTTTTGATATCCTCGCAAAATCCAAGACCTAAATAGTTTTTTGAATTTTTTTGAATTACATTGAAAGAAGGAATTCATTCAAAATGGACACAATTTTTTTAAGGTGGCATTCAATTCAAGAAAAAAAAGTTTTGGAAATTTCTCTGTGGAAAATCATGAAGCAAATATCTCCCAAGAATTTTTTTATTTCGCTTTAAAAAAAACTTGAAAATTTTATTATCTGAAAGAAGCATGAGCACGATGCTAGGAAAAGTATTTCATTGAAATCTTTCTGAAAAAATTCTCACAATGAGGAAAATCCTTTTTTTGAAGCACAAGGAAAAATTTCTGTATTGAAAAATTGACAAAAGAAAATTTCATCTGATTATGGTAATATTGGGCCAGAGCTGTTCTCCAGGATTGAATCCAAAAGGATTTAAAAATCCAATCACAAGAAAAAAAACTTTCGTTCAATACAAAAGCTATTATTCTTAAATCTTATTCATAAAATATATATACTTCACCAAAGACTATTATTCAATTCAATGAATAAATCATATCAAGTATCAAAAAATAAATTCTTTTTATGATGATTTTTGTTGAGGAGGGGCATTATTCATATTATTCATATTTTTCAAGAGCTTCAGAATTTCATCTGTCTTTTCATGTAACTCCAATTGTTCTTTTCTGCTCTTTTCTAGCTTTCTATTGATTTCATTCTCCATTGTCATGATTCTCTTCTCAGTTGAAGTCTCACATCTTCTAATTTGTTTGCTCAAAAACTGAATCTTTCCTTCCCAGTCATCATTTTCTTCATCATCATCGGCTCCATCTGGAGCCAAACAGAAGACTAAATATCCCTTGTCTGTTCCTTTCTTATTTATAAAGCATCTCCAATACTTCATATGAGTTGTAGCTTCAGCAATCATCTCCAGTCTTGTCAAAGAGTCAGTCTTCACTCTCTTTTCAAGCACTCTTTCGTAAGAATCACCCATGATTGAGATAAGCAAGTTCAGCAAGACAACATTCAAAAGGAAAGAGATAAAGCAGATAATCAGTTTCTGTGAGAAGTTGGGATCATCTCCATCAATTGGCCCGTACATTGATCCATAAGAGTCCATCAGGTAGAATCCCCACAGGCTTCCCTTGTTGAAAAACAGGAAAACGAAGGAGAAACCAATGATAATCATTGCGATAATAATGATGAAAGACTTCATATCACTCAAAATTGTGACAATTACTTGGATCAAGTTTCGTGTTGGCTTAAAGATTTTCAGGTAAGAGATCCATCGCAAGTATCCTGTCAAAATAATAGCTGTCGCAATCCAAGCAACCGTCAAATTGTCTCGATATTCGTTGACCAGCCTATCAACAGCAAAACCAATTGTCAGGCCAAAGTGTAGAGTATCTAGCCAGTTCCAAGGGTCCAGGACATAATCAAACTTCAAGTTGACAACTTGAAGGAACTCGCTGAACATGAAAAGGCCTGATGCAATGAGAATAATAATATCAAAGACTTTATAATTGTCTTCAAGACTCAAATAGACTGAGAGAGCGATCATAAAAGTAGAAAAGGCGACAAAACGAGCCATCAAAGTGAATCGAGATTGATGCCAAAGATGATCAATCAATTTGGTAATAATCGTCGTCTTGAAAACTTCTTCGTGACCTTGCCTTCTGAGAACTTTGATGGTCTTGGTCATGTCATCAGAAAGCACATTGTAATCAAGATTAATGATATTAGTTCTGAAATCAATCTGGTCATCGCCCTTTGTCCAGATTTTGTTGATGGAAGAATAGATTGAATCTAATGAAGAGTGGAAATAACCAATGTTGGCCGCAGGCTTTCCGAAAATCGGCAGATCATAATTATAAGGCATTGGTGGAGAGATAAAGCAGATGTTCAAAAATCTTTCTCTGATCTTGATTTCAGTCTTGGCAAGGATCAGCCAGAAGAGAGGAGTAAGAGATATCAGGATTTCTTGGGCTTGGAAATGTTGGTGCTTTGGAAGATCATCGAGGTAATCACAAATATAGGTGAGCATAACATTGATGGAGTTTGAGTTGAGTTTATTATGGGCAATCAAATAATGCAACGGGGTCTTGTTAGCGGCATCCAATAAGAAAGGAACTTTGAATTGAGCGTACTCAGGCATATTCTTGATAAAATTATGTTGAGATCTAATAGCTGCGATATGCAAGATATTCCAGGCATAGGGAAGCACTGTGAGTCTTTGACACCTTTCCAAAGATCCATTGATGGTCTTGATGGGAATGCTTGGGTTGAAGAGGAAATCATCAACAGCGTTGAAATTGGAGTACTTTGTGAATCCATTATACACATAATAGATTTCACTAGCTCCAAGTTCGATGTCATTAGATGTGATGAAGCTTTGATTGACAGTTGCTTGAGGGGAAGGAAGAGGAACTGGTGACATTCTCAGAATCTTGATTGAGCCATCAAAAGATGATGAGATAATATATTGATTGTCTGAGCTCAATGCAATTGATCTTATACGATCTTTGTGGACATTTTTGAACTGTTGAATTTGTTGCCTGGTTTGAATATCAAAGATCCTGACAGAGTTGTCTCTTGAGCCTGAGACAATATATCTGCAATCATCACTTATCACCACTGATTCAATAAAATCTAGGTGAGATAAGAAAAAATAAATCCCGAAAACAATGTACTGTCGTGAGCATTTTTGAACCAATGGACTAATTGCTTCGTTTTGAGGTCAAAAAGCTTGATTGAACGATCGTCAGAGCATGTAGCAATATACTTTCCATCACTACTCACAGAGACTGCTTTGATCCAACGAGGATGGGCTCCACGGAAATGATAAACGAGCTGCTTCTTTTCAATATCAATAATCTTGATAGATTTGTCTGTGGATGCTGAGATAATCCATTTGCTATCTGGTGTCACAGCAATAGAACGAATTGTTTCTTCATGAATTTCTTTAAAGTGGTGATACACTTTTCGAGTTTCAAACTCAACCACTTTTATTGATCTGTCTTTTGATCCAGATATGATATACTTTCCATCGGGAGTCACAGCAATTGCATATATCGCATCTATCTCAAGAATTTTAGCATTTTCAAAACAAATAAACCCAACCTCTATGAGCATATTCGATTCCATCAAGTTTTGCTTTCTCTTTCAGATCGAAAATCCCGATACAAGCATCCGCAGCACCAGTGATAAGGAACTTGTTATCTGGGGTAAAAGTCATCGATTTAACCTGGGCTAAGCGGGAACATATTAAGATATTATGGATGAATGATTCATTACCTGAATGAGCATCCTCGAATGAGTGATAAAGTTCTTTTGTATTCATATTAAAAATCGAGACGACGCCCCCTTGAGAACCACCTGCCATCATTTGGTTATTTGGGCTCACTGCCACTGCACCAACGCCAACATTTTCCCTGAAAACTGATTCAAAATGATGTTCTTCCAAGGCAGTCTCGAAATCATAAATTTTTATTGAGCCATCGTCACCTGCTGAAACCAAAATCTTGTTATTTGGTGAAAAAGTAGCTCCTCTGGACCAATCTATTGAAAATTCTTTTAGAACTCCAAGGTGAAAATGATCTACTGTTGTGAGTGTTTTGGAAATAACAAACCATTTCTCTGCATATAAGATCAAAGACTCTCACTGATTCATCTGCAGAACAAGAAACCACAAATCTGCTATCAGAGCTGATTCTCAATGAAATGATTGTATCTATTATCCGAATCTTAACAGAATTTTTACAAAGAATAATTACTGTCGTGAGCATGAACAAAAGTGTGAACTAGTTGTTTAGTTTCAAGGTCAAAAATCTTGATGGAGAAATCTCTAGACCCAGAAACAATGTACTTGTTATTTGGGGTCACGGTAATGGCGTATATATCATCTACAGTAAAGGTGAACAAAACTCCCAACATTCCCACATTACCATTGTGAGCTTCGGTCCATTTATAAACGAGTTCTTTGCTGTCAAGATCAAAAAGTCTGATAGATTTATCAGTCGAACATGAGGCAATATATTGGTTGTCAGGAGTAATGACAACGTCGTTAATTAGCTCATCATGTGCGTTTTCTATTTTATAGACTTCAGTCTTCTCTTCGATATTATAGAGTATCAAAAACCGATCTGCACATGCCACGATGTATTTACTATCTGCTGAAACTGCAATTGATTGAACAAAAGCTAATAAAATGAGTTTCTTCGTAACAATTCAGGAATACATCCTAGAAATGGAAAAGAATGCTCCATATTCTTTGTCTCCAAATTAAAAAGGCTTACGGTTTTGTTATCGAAAGCACAAACCACATATTTATTATCTGGTGTGATACAAAGAGCAACAACTTGATCTAAAAATATGTTAATGTGGAAAGGGAGAGTCTGTTGGTTACAATCTTGGTTCCAAGTGTGAACCTCTTTTTTCATTTCAGCATCAAACATCTTTATTGAACGATCGTAAGAGCCAGTTATAAAATATTTGCTGTCTTTTGTCCATGCTATTCCTGAAACTTGATCTTCAAAGAAGTTTACATTAAAAAAAATCAATTTCTTTTCATACTAAAATGAGCTTTTTTCAAGTTTGTAAACATCCTTTTCTTCTCTGCAATTTCAGTGACCTCAATAGATTTATCGCTTGAACATGAAATTGCAAAATCCATGTTTTTAGATACTGCCAATCCAAAAAATCGGCCTTGATGGACATCTGGAAAATGCTTGACCTTTTTCTTGGCTTTGATGTCAAACATAAGCATTGAGCCGTTTGAAATCCCGGCAAAGATATATTGTCCATCAAAGCTTATGGCAACGTTATCAACTTGATCTTCAATTCCTCCTTCTTCTCCTTTAAAGCAATGAATCTCCTTTCTCGTTTCAAGATCAATGATTTTTATTGATTTGTCCACTGAGCCTGTCACAATAAATCGATTATCTCTTGATAAAGCCATTGTCAAAATCTCTCCTGAATGAAGGGATTCAAAAGTAAAAACCTTTTCCCTTGTCTCAAAGTTGAATAATTTCACTGTTCCATCATCTGATGCAGAGATGAGATACTTGCTATCAGAAGTGATTTTGACCGTTCTTATCACGTCTAAATACCTCAATAAAAAATTATTTCTTCTGTTGAATACCAGTATGAACATCTTCAAGGTGAGCGATTTCTTTCTTTGCGGTCAAGTCAAAAATTTTAATTGATAGATCCCATGAGCAAGTTGCCATATACTTGTTATCAAATGTTACAGCAATTCCAGATACTCTCCCTATCATTGAAGTTAGCAAAAAAATATCGAGACAATAAAACCATTGTGAGCCTTTTCGAAATGATGGACAAGCTGCCTTGTAGTGAAATCCCAGATTTTTACAGTATTATCCAATGATCCAGATATCAAATATTTGCTATCAGATGTCATTGCCAGCTTTCTTACACCATTTTCATGCGCATCTTTAATATGGTAGAGTTGTCTTTTTGTGTTCACATCCCAGATCTTTATGGTACGATCATTGGATCCAGACACAATGTATTTGTCATCTGGGGAAAAGATCAAATAATACACTTCATCTTCGTGAGCTTTTGGGAAAGAACTCAAGTGTCTAATCTTCTTCATGCTTCTTTTGTCTTCATAGAACTTTCTCAGAGCATCAGCTGATTCTATTCCTTCGGGTAAAAGATCAGAAACCTTCACATAATGATCTCTAGTCTCTTTCTTCATATTCATACTGGTGTCTTGTCTTCTAAACGTTCTCATTGATCTCAGCTTTCCAACTTTGTCGTTTGCGTTAGCGTTTTTTGACTTGTGTGGTATTGGCTTCACCTCTATTAACCCAAAAGTTTCTTCTGTATTATCTTTCCTTGTTGGAATTTCCACAGCCTTGATTATTGGTTCATCTTTTGGCTCTTCTGCATTTGCCAAGTCTTCCCCTTCTGCTCCTTCTTCTTGTAGCATTTTCCCTGATTACAACAAGTTAGAATTCTACAATAAGATTATCATCATACCATCATCTTCACAAACATCATCTGGTGACTTGTTTTCAATCTGATCTCCCTTCTCTTGAACTGTTGGAGAGTCATCACTTTCTCTGTTAACTCCACCCCCTGGTGATTCAGCTTCTGCAGCATGATCCTCACCTTCCCCAATAGAGTTTCTTCTTAGAACTACCCGTTCCAGAAGGTCTCTTGCTGTTCGGCCATCGGTAGGAAGAGGCTCTTGGGTGAGGTTAAAAGAGTTTCCGTTGTCGAGGAGTTGTTGTTCACTCGCTTCAGTCTGCATAAAATAAGTCTAGGATTATAGAATGAAATTTTGTTGGAGATATGGTATTTAAATATCAGTAGCCGATTTAACTTTAAATCTTTATTCAGAGAGTTTTTTAGATTTTTCTTTGGGGATAAAAAACGCCTAATTTTTAAATGTATTCCGAGCCTTTATAAGGCATCAGAGCTTCAAACAAAATACACAATATGATGCCCAAAAACCACCTCTTCACTTTGAAACTTCTTTTCCCCAATTCGTTTATTAATCAATAAATTTATGAGCGTAGCATCGAACCGTTCTTTATTCATTAAAATTAAACCACAGCCCGACTTTTTTTTGCTTCAGAAATTTATTTTCTACAACCTCTTAGGAATCATTTTGAAGGCGATCCAAGTGAAGGAATTCTTCATTTGGACCTTGAAGTAAGCTTCCAATCTTGTGAAAAGAACATGATCCTTATTCCTAAACATCAGGATTAAATTTAATTAAATGCAGCGAAATCATACATTTAACTTCCGAGATCTCAAGCCTTCAAATTTTCCCTTTGATGATGTCACTAATTCGAATTTTTGAAGTCTAATCGGAAAAATAATACAGTCCCATAGCAGAGTTTCTCCCATCTGACCTCAAAAGATTCTCTTCATCAACGAAAACATAAAAGCAAGAGATTTTGAACTCGAGAAAGTTGGTCTATCAAGGAATCTCTCAACTCCCATGAGCACCAGGTCTTTTTAATTACCTTTGAACATTTTCCAAACGCCTTATTTTAAGACAGATTAACAATATTTGATTCAAAAAAACTTCTGATTGACAATCGATTGATTAAAGCTGATGAAACATGATTAAGGATGATTGAAAATGCTGAAAGATGTTTTAGATTGAGAAGCTTTTGTGAACAAAAATGTGAACTTGACATCAATCTCAAAAGCTTTCTTCATTATCATTGAGGTCCTTCCTCTAAAAAACTTGATTGTATCTGCTCAACCAAGGAGAATGAGATTTTAAATTACCAGCCAACTGAAGCCATAGAATAAATTTCAGGTGCTCATAATTAATAAAGTACTAAAAAAAGTATTCATGAATGTGTCATATTTTTATTAATTGAGGAAATCTTTTCTGAAATTTTTATATTCATTCACCTTTCTGAGCTCCTATCACCACAAATTTAGCCGTTTTATCTTCAAATAAAATCTTCTCTGCTGTCTTGGCTCAATTGTATATTCCCATCGAGTTTTGTGAATTATTAAGTCCTAGAACTTTTAAAGAGCTTCAGGGCCTTGATTAGCTTTTCACTGAATTTTTAGAAACAACAGTAACCATAGCACGACCTTATACTTCCTAAATTTCTTTTGATAGAGAATCGAAAAAGTTTCAAGAGTGATCTCCATGAGAAAATCTCTCATTTGAGCCTTGAAATAAGCTTCCAATATTGTGAGAATAACATTAAAAAAAAAATCAGAATTAAATTTAATTAGAT
>Ga0182738_1005135_pt1 | contig 14120 bp, 10 predicted proteins | sample eDN5th30CBELigMG_FD_128876 | JGI IMG/M metagenome (GOLD analysis project Ga0182738, IMG submission 128876) | Enriched Miracle-Growth compost microbial communities from Emeryville, California, USA - eDNA 5th pass 30_C BE-Lig MG (version 2)... ...
GCCGGCTTACGGCGGCAGCGACCTGGACCGGCAAGAACATGCCGTGCGGAAGGTAACGCTCTCGGCCGATCGCAAGTCGGCCCACATCACGCTCGACGCCATGCGGCCTGGTTTCGTGTACGAACTGCGGCTGGAGAACCTGGCCGATGGGGCAGTATTCTTCCCCGACGAAGCCCATTACACGTTGAACCGCGTGCCGCAGTAGCAGTCGCCAATAACTTCAAGCCAAGTTGGTGCAGCCACCCCGCCGGGGCGGTACCTTGAACGTGTGCGGTGTCCTGCGTCTTCGTGCCGCGGTGGCGGTGCGGCGCGCTTCGTTCCATGTTCGGAGGCCGCCCCATGTTGCGTTCGCTGGCTTCGGTCGTCGGAGCAATTGCGGCGACTTTCCTGATCGCCGCCCCCCTTGTTGCCCAGGAGCAGTCGGCCGCGCCGGACGAGGCGAAACCTCAAGCGCCGCAAGCTCAGGTGCGCGTCTCCACCCGCGTGCACGTTGACAACCATAACGGTGAACAGATTATCGAGGTGCAGGAGGGCGAACGTACGATTCGGATTCATTCGCGTCCTAACGGGCCGTACACGGTGACTGTCACAGAAAAGGTGAACGGCATGCAAAAGACCACAACCTACCAGGCCCAGAATGCCCGGGAGTTCAATCGCAAGTTCCCAGAGATTGCGGCGATCACGCGGGGGTACGTTGGTTTTGTGGCCATTGCATCCCGTGGGCCGATCGACGGCAAGGACCAGGCAAAACAACCGGCCCCGCCTCACCGTGTGATGAAAGTGTCGCGCCACGCGGTTCACCAGTTGCAGGAAGCCAACCACCGCGTCGAGGCAGCACTGGAGCAAGCCCAAAAGCTGGCCCAGGAGAACTAAGCTCTCAAACCGCTGGTAGAGGAACTGCAAAAAGCCCAACAGGCGCTTGAAGCAGCGCGCCGCCAGATACAACCGTAGCGGCAAGCAGGCTCACCGAGCGGCGGCCTCGCCGGCGGTTACAGCAACTCGGCAATGGGTTCGCCGGTGGGCAGGATCGGGATCGGGCGGCCGGCGTTGTCCAGGAACGCCTGGTCGGTATCGATGCCAAAGCAGTGGTACAGCGTGGCCAGCAGGCAGTTGCTGTCCATGATCCGGTCAACCGGTTCTTCGCCCTTGCGGTTGGTGGCGCCGATCACCTGGCCCATCCTCAGGCCGCCGCCAGCCAGCAACACGCTCATGGCGCTAGGCCAGTGGTCGCGGCCTGGCCCATACACGTTGGCGCCGCGCATGCGAACAGTCGGCGTCCGGCCAAACTCGCCACAGAAGATGAACAGCACATGCTCATCGAGGCCGCGGACGTACAGGTCGTCGATCAGTGCCGACACGGCCTGGTCGAAAACCGGCATCCGTTCCTCGTACGACTTAAATATGTCGCAGTTCACGGCGTGATCGTCCCAGGTGCTGATCCGGCCGGTTTCCTCAGTCAGCCGGAACGTGGCCTGGCATTGCACGAACCGCGCGCCGGCTTCCACCAGTCGCCGGCAAGTCAGCAGGCTTTTGCCCCAGTGCGTATCGCCGTAGCGTTCGCGCGTTACCTGTGATTCGCGCGAGAGATCAAACGCCTCGCGGGTGCGTGGGCTGGAGAGCATGGCCAACGCCCGCCGCTGGAACGAATCCATTGCATCCATTACGCCCGAGCGGTCCAGGCCGCGCGGCAACCGATCGAGTTCTCTAAGCACGCTAGCCCGGCGTCGCAAAGAGACAATCCCATCGGGCGAAACCGCCAGGTTATCGGTCGTGGCCCCCGAGGCGTACAGCGGTACCGGGTCGTAGGTGTTGGCTCCGCTGGAGGTCAGCGGGTTGGGCGAGGGCATGTACGGCGCGTAAGCGGGCCCCAGGTAGGCCGGGCCGCCGCCATAGAACTTGGTGTTGGCAATGAACAGCGGAATGTCTTTGACCTGTGGCTCCAAATGTTTGGCCACAATAGAGCCGACTTCCGGAAATTCAGCGTCGGGCAGGTTTGCCTGCCGCGACGAATAACCGGTCAGAAAGCGGTGCGTGCCGCCGGAGTGCTGGGCCCGCTCGTGATGCAGGCTGCGGACGATCGCATAGCGGTCGGCCATGCGAGCCAGCCGGGGAAGATGCTCGTTGATCTCGATGCCGGGGACGTTGGTCTCGATCGGCCGGAACTTGCCCCGGTATTCCTCGGGCGCATCGGGCTTGAGGTCGAGCATATCGATATGGCTCGGCCCACCGTTGGCCCAGAACAAAATCACCGAGAATGGCCGGCGGCTCTTGCCTGTCGCGGCCCTGGCATCCTCGGCCGCCAACAGAGTCGGCAGATCGAAGCAGGTTGCCCCAGTGGCCAATGCCCCAAAGCTCAGTCCACCAAGCTTCAGCCAGGTGCGGCGATCCATAGGCCCCGCGCAGCGTGACGCGAGCGCAGATTGGGTACGTCGCATGGTTTGCCCTCTCCCCGTCGTGGGAACAGCTTACGCCATCGTCCGCCGATGCGTGAGCATGTGTTGATGCATCGTAGCAGACGGGGCACTGGCAATCCACCCAAACTGCTGCTGGCGGCCAGCCTGCTAGCGGGGAGGAAAAGTCAGGCGGCGTCCAGGGAGCATATCCCGCAGACGCCGCCTGCAATTGTGCTGCTCAGATGATGACCGGCTTACCGAGCATCCGGCGGAGCACCACCCACTGCCCGGCGTGCAGGGTGGGATGCATGCCTACGAGCGTTAGCACCGCGCCGACGTTGGGGAACCGCTGGCGGAACGCCTCGGGCGAAGGCTGATCGAGTTCCGAATCGCTCATACCGGCCAGTACTTGGTCCACCAACTGCCGCCGCTCGCCGAACATTTGGAGCAACTGGTCCTTGGTGTCGAAGGCCGCGGCGTCGTCCTTCGCTGCGTTCTCCTTGCTATACCGCTCGGTAAAGCCTTCGGGCAGCGGCGGTAGGCTGCCGGGCTTGATCGACTCGACCAGATGGTAGTCCGACACGATCAGGTGCCCTAACTGCCACACAACGTGGTTGGCACCGGGAGCTGGCCGCTTGAGGCTTTCCTCGTTAGTCAGATCACCGAGGTACGTGTTCACCAGAAAGTCCGACAGCTTCATCGCACCGCGAATGACGTCAACCGCATTCATTGCGACTTCTCCATAGCACTGCTGGTTATCAGTTTCTGGGGGGATAGCTCTGCAACCGCGTCGCGGCGAGGGCTTTAGCAAACGTCAAAATCTTGCACGGCTTCTTCGTGACCATGGGCGGCGGAAACATAAATCGCTTCGAGCATCGCCACGACCATGGCCGACTGCTCCGGCGGGATGGGAACTTCGCGATCTTCGATCACGGCGTCGGCAAACGCCCGGACCACCGCCCGATGGGCCTTCTCACCCGTGGCCTCGGCCAGTTGCACATCCCAAGGCTTCTGATCGCGTTCGCCCGCGATGCGGTTCTCTGGCCAGACAAAGCCCAGGTGCTCGCCGTACATTTGCAGGCAGCGGAACTCGTCCTCAGGCTGAAAGCCCAACCACGAGGCCTCGAGCGTAAGTAGCCCACCGCCCTCAAACCGAAGCACACCGGCCGAGAAATCCTCGACGTCGATCGTTTCGTGGTTCCAGGTGCCCCACTCGCTGCCCACTTGGCCGCTCTTAGCCTGGATGTCGTACACGCCGCCTGAGGCCGTCAGCGGACGCGGGCAGCCCATCAGCCACCAGGCCAAGTCGAGCATGTGCACGCCCAGGTCGTACAACGCCCCGCCGCCACTTAGCCGCCGATCGGCAAACGCCGGTTTGCCGGGCAGACGCCGCCGCCGCAGCCACTGCGCCCGAGCATAGTACGCTCGGCCCATCGGCGTTTCTGTCAGAAAATTGTGAAGAGCGATGACCGAAGGCTCAAACCGCATGTGCTGGCCGATCATCAGCTTTTTGCCCGAGGCGAGCGCCGCCGCCAGGATTGTGGCGGCACCTGCCCGCGACGTGGCCATCGGCTTCTCGCACAGCACGTGCTTGCCGGCCTGGAGGGCCTGGACGGAAATCTCGGCGTGTAGCGCGCTCGGGGCGCAGATATCGACTACGTCGATCTCCGGATCATCGAGCAGGTGGCGGTAGTCGGTCACCCGCCGCTCGATATCGAACTGCTCGCCGGCATATGCCAGGGCCGCTTCGGACACGTCGGCCACGCCGACTAGCTTGGCGCCGGGATGCCCGGCCCAGGCGGGCAGGTGCTGGTCGCGGCTGATCATGCCGGCGCCGATCACGCCTACCCGCAGTTCACTTTGCGGGCTGCGTCGGGGGGCGGTGTCGTTAACTTGCTCAACAGCCAAATCTTGGTGCTTTTGCATTCGAACGTTGTGGAGTGTGGGAGCCTGGGGAGTTTTCTTCGTGGGCGGTGGGAGCGCGGCGCCAGGTTTGGCAATGCGACGCTGGTGCGCTTGCGCGCGGTTGGCCTGCATGCGCAATTATGCGCGTACGTCCCTCAAGGCAATCGCTTTCAAGAAAACAAGTCAACCGCAATTGTGCGGTGAGCAGCTTTTTCGGCCGCGGTCACTTGGCCAGAGAGCATACCGCTTGATTGCTTATCGATACTGCGAATCAAGGCAGGTATTCGACACTGTGCTCGTAGGCGTCGCGCTGCTTCTCCCAACCCAATTGGGCGGTGATGCGGCGCCAGGCTGCGGCGGCTTCCACCAACGCTCGTTCTGGCGTGGCCCGGCCGCTGACCGCTTTTTGCACGGCCTGATCGAGCGCGGCCATGTATTGCTCGTGGCCGGGGATGCGGAGGGCGAACAGCACATCCTCGCTGCCGAGGCTTTCAGCCTGGGCGGCGGCCCACTCACGCGCCGCTTGAACGTCGGCCGTGGGGGCCCACTGTTCGGCCTGCGAAAGCTGGCTGCGGCGGTACGGTGCCGTGCCAGTAGCCATGGACGAAACCTGCACGCCCCACTCGTCGCCCGATAGGGCCAATAACAGCACCACGCCGGCCAAGGGCGATTTGCTGTTGGCGGACACGGAACCCAGCCTGCCCCAACCGGGCAAGAGCGGTACGCGGTTCAGCGAGGTTTCGCGCGTTTCGCCATTCACGTACAGTGTGGTGGCTCCCGGTAGCGCTGTAAACGCCAGCGGTAGCGCAGTTGCCGCGGTGGGCTGTTGCGATTCGCCCTTGGGGAACGACCAGCCGATGGCCATGCCACACTCGCCGCGCTGGAGCGCCGCCAGGGTTTCGGTCCCATCCAGTGGTGCAGCGTCACCGGCCAGACGTGCTGTCTCGATCAGCTCATTGAGCGCGCGGCGGAAGCCGGGACTGGCAATCCGCGGCTCCATCGTTTGATGCTGGAACAGCGTGTAGTAGTAGGCCGGATGGCGCGAGTAGCCTGCCGCCCGAGCCAGCAGCAGGTAAGCGGCGTCGCCTTCGGCCAGCGGTTCGGCCGTCGGCCGCCAAGGCTTGTCCTCGGGGGGGGCCAAATCGCCCAGCGCGCTGCGATCGGCCAGTAGAGCCGCGAGTTCCTGGTACTCTTGCCACGTTTGCGGCGGCTTGCGGCCGAGCTTTTCCAGCAGATCGACCCGATAACCCAACACCGGCACAGCCGATCCGAACGAAACGGCCATGGTCTTGTTATCCCACCCGGCCGCTCGATACCGCAGGGCGGTGAACACCTCGGCCAGCTTGTAATCTTCCAGTGTGAAGTTCTCGGCGGTGAACTCGCGAAGCCAGCCGCGCTCGCCCAGCGGGCCGATCAGGTGCTCAGGATACAGCACCACGTCCCATTGCGGCTGATCGCCGGCCAGCAGTTCTTCAGCGGAACGGTTGACGACTTCGACCTCGGCCCCCGTACGAGCCTGCCATTCCTGGCTTAGCTGTTCAACGACCGCCGCCAGGGCCTCGTCATCGACCACTACCACTTGAAGCCGCTCGCCTTCGAAAGCAGGCCGGGCAGGCTCGGGCGCCTGCGGCTGTTCGCTCCGGCAGCCCCATGCGGCAGCCATGGCGAAGACGAAAACGATAAGCAATCCGGTGCGCCGAGCGGTTGGTGCCATAGTGGTCTATTGGGCGGCAGACGAATTCAGGGACAAGGGAAATGTGGCAGGCGACGAAAGGACTGATCGTATCAGGATCGCCCCAGAATGTGTTGTGGCCAGCGAGAAGAAATGGCGAACTTCGTGCGGAGTTGCCGCGGTATTCAAGCCGTTTTGCGCAGCTTACCGCCCCGGCGGCTTGGCTCGTCACCTGGCGCATCGTCGGGTACAATCGGCGCTCAGCCGGGCAGCCACGTCCGGCCCGGCGGCTCACCAAACATTCTCCTGGTGGAGGCTGCCGGGACCAACTCGCAGGCTGTTCCACCGCCAACAGTGTCGCTCATCCGCTTCAGCCAACGTAACGGCGAACTATGATCCTCCTGGGCATCGATATCGGAACGTCGGGCACCAAGACCCTGGCCATCCGCGACAGCGGCGAGATCCTGGCCGAAGCGACCGCCTGCTACCCTTGTTATCATCCTCAACCGCTTTGGAGCGAGCAAGACCCTGGCGACTGGTGGAATGCCACCGTCGAAACCGTGCAGCGCGTGGTCGAAAGCCTGGGAACCGCCAGTCGCGAGATCAAAGCGATTGGGCTATCGGGGCAGATGCACGGTTCGGTCTTTCTGGATGAGCAACACCGCGTGATCCGCCGTGCTCTGCTGTGGAACGATCAGCGGACGCAGCTACAGTGCCAAGAGATCGAACGCCTGGCCGGCGGGCGCGAGGCACTGCTGCAAATGGTGGCCAATCCGGCTCTCACCGGCTTCACCGCTCCCAAGATCCTCTGGCTGCGCGACCGTGAACCGCACAACTTTGAGCGCACGCGGAAGGTGCTGCTGCCCAAGGATTACATCCGGTTTCGCCTGACGGGCGAGTTTGCCACCGAGGTCAGCGATGCCTCGGGTACGCTGCTGTTGGACGTGCGGATGCGTAACTGGTCGAACCAGCTTTTGGAGAAGCTGAAGCTCGACCGCGACCTGCTGTCTGAGTGTTACGAGTCGCATCAGGTAACCGGCAAGCTCACCCGCGAAACGGCCCAACTGCTGGGCCTGCCGGAAGATTGCGTGGTGGTGGGCGGGGCGGGCGACTGCGCGGCCGGGGCGGTGGGTAACGGCATCGTTACCGCCGGTTCACTCAGCACGTCGCTGGGAACCTCGGGCGTGGTGTTCGTCCACAGCGATGAAGTGAAAATTGATCCCCGCGGCCGCGTCCATACGTTCTGCCACGCCGTCGATGGCTGCTGGCACATCATGGGCGTGAACCTGTCCTCGGGCGGCGCGCTGCAATGGTTCCGCGACACGCTCTGCCAATCGCTGGTGAACTTCTCCAAGGCCGAAGGCTTTGAGCCGTACAACCTGTTGGCCCTGGAAGCCATGCGCGTGGCACCGGGCAGCCAGGGACTGTTTTACCTGCCCTACCTTTCCGGCGAACGCACGCCACACGCCGACCCCAACGCCCGGGGCTGTTTTATCGGCCTGACCTTGGCCCACGGTCGCGGCCACATGGTCCGGGCCATGATGGAAGGCGTGACGTATTCCATGCGCGACAGCCTGGAAATCATCCGCGAGCTGGGGGTGCCGGTCGATGAGATCCGGGCCTCGGGGGGCGGGGCACGAAGCCAGCTTTGGCGGCAGATTCAAGCCGACGTGTTCGGCCAGCCCGTCTGCTCGCTGCTGGCCGAGGAAGGCCCGGCCTACGGCGTAGCGCTATTGGCCGCAGTCGGGGCTGGCGCGTACGATCACATTGCCGAGGCTTGCGAAAAGTGCGTGCGGGTGGTGAGCCAGACGCCGGTGAATGCGCGGACGTCGGAGATCTACCAGAAGCACTACGCCCTGTTCCGCGAGCTTTATCCGAAGTTGAAGGAGACCTTCGCCCAAATTGCCGCGCTCGAGGCGTAGCACCGCCACCGAGACCACTACGGCACTGGTGTAGCTCCTTTGGCCACCGCCTACCAGCCTGCCTGTTCAGCGAGGTTGTTCGATGCCCCCGGTTCGCCTGGTTCGTCGCTTGGCCCCTACGATCTTGTGGACGATTGTCGCCGCAGCCGCCGTGTTGGCAATTGTCCCGCAGATTCGCTCGGGCGATGCAACCACCGCGGCGGCAGAAGTCCCCGCAGCGTCGGACCAGCCTGCTGCCATTTCGCCGGAAACGGTGCAACTGCGGCGGCCCACCCGGGCTGCGTGGTCGGCAGATGGCCGCGTACTCTACATCGCCAATCGCGATAGCGGCAGCATTTCACTGCTGGATGTGACTCAGCCAAAAGTGGTGGGCGAAGTCGCCGTCGCTCCACGGCTGATCGATGTGGCGGCCTTACCTGGCGGGCACCTGGTGGCCGTGGCTCCGGCGCCCGACGATTGGAAACTTATGGAGCGGAAGCCGGAGCTACGGCCCGCCCTGGTGGAACTGGAGCCAAGCCAAGAACAGCAGGGTCTGAAGGTAATCGGCCGCTCGCCGCTGGCTGGGCTGTATCCGGCCAGCATCGAGGTACACTCGGCTACCGAGGTTTCCATCACCTCGATATGGACGCGGGAAGTTGTCTTTCTCAAGCGGCAAGCAACCGAATCTGCGGAATGGCAAATTGCCAAGCGTTTGAAACTGCCGTTTGCCCCTCGGCTGCAAAAGCTAGTCAAGCCGGGCAAGTTGGTCGTGACCGACGCGTTTGCAGGGCACGTGGCGCTGATCGAATTGCCGACTGCGAAGGCAGACGTCAACCAAACCGCGCCAGATGACCAAATCACCGAGCCGCGCATTGCCGGCATCCGGCGATTGCCCGTCCACAATATCCAAGGCCTGTCGTTCGACGGGAATCGGCTCTGGATGGGCTGCCAGGAATTGAACCCGGTCGCCCAGGCCACGTTCGACGACATCCACTGGGGGATCCTCGTCGATAACCACATTCGCAACCTGGCGATTCACGAACTGTTGGCCGATGACGACGATGAGGAATCAGTCCAGCGGCTTGCCCGCGAACGCATCTACCGTGGCGACCGGATCTCGCTAGGCACCACCGGCCAAGGAGCGGCAGACCCGGCGGGGTTGCATGTCGATCCGGATGGCTGGCGGGTCGTGGCCCTATCCGGCTCGCACGAGGTGGCTGTGATCTCCACGCAGCGGGCGGTCGTGAGCTTTTTGCAGGTCGGTGAGCGGCCCATTGCCGTCATTCCCTCGCCCGACCGGCGGCGGGCTTATGTACTCAACCAGTTCTCGGATTCGGTCTCCGTGGTGGACCTGCACACCGGCGGGCTAGTGGGCGGCGAGATTTCGCTGGGGCCGATGCCGCCGCTGACCGCCTATCAGCGCGGCGAAAAACTGTTCTACGACGGCCGTGTTTCGCACGATTTGTGGATGAGCTGCCACAGTTGCCACACCGATGGGCACAGCAACAGTGTCCTGGTCGACACGCTGGGCGACGACGCCTACGGCGCCCCCAAGCGCGTGCTTAGTCTATTAGGCGTACGCGATACCGATACCTGGGCCTGGAACGGTCAGATCAAGGAATTGCACGAGCAGATTCGCAAGTCGGTCGATTCGTCCATGCATGGCCAGCCATTGTCGGCCGCCGCTGTACAGGACCTGCAACTATTCATGTTCGGGCTCGAACCGCCGCCGCCCTTGGAACCGGTTGTCAACGAAGAAGACCGGGCCGCCGTTAAACGCGGCCGGGCAATCTTCGAGCGGCACGAATGCATCAGCTGCCACGTGCCGCCACTGACCTACACGACGCAAGGAGCGTTCGACGTAGGCATGGAAGACCAGCAGGGCAACCGCAAGTTCAATCCGCCTTCGCTCCGCGGCGTCGGCCACCGGTACAGCCTGTTCCACGACAACCGGGCCGCCAGCCTGGAAGAAGCGTTCCGCATCCACGGCCACCAGTTGAAAGAACCGCTTAGCGAGCAGGAACTGGCCGATCTGGTGCGCTTCTTGCGCAGTTTGTAGAGCACACCGCGACTACCGCCACGTGTGCCACGGCTTTGTGAGCCATGCGCATTAGGTACCCGCCGGGCGTGTACCGTATTCGTGGTCCGCACAGCGGCCTACAGGCGCGCGAGCGGCACCTACGAAGATGCGCGGCGGTTACTCGGCCAGGCCGTTATGTTCGATCTGCGAGATCTTCTCTACGCGGCGGGCGTGGCGGCCGCCTTCAAACTCGGTCTTGAGCCAGATATCGAGCATGCTCTCGATGTTCTTCTGGCCCAGCATGTCGGCCGAGAGGCATAGCACGTTGAGGTCGTTGTGGCGGCGGCTCATCTCCGCCGACAACTCGTCCTGCACGGGTGCTGCACGGATGCCAGGCACCTTGTTGGCGGCGATGGCCATGCCGATGCCCGTGCCGCAGATCAGGATTCCCCGCTCAGCGTCGCCGCGGCCCACGCACTCGGCAACCGCCTTGGCAAAGTCGGGATAGTCGCAGCTTTCCTGGCCATTGGTTCCCAGGTCGAGAACTTCATCGCCATGCTGGCTGAGAAATTCGATCAGCCGCATCTTGAGTTGGAATCCCCGGTGGTCGCTGCCGATGGCGATCCGCATTTCGGTAATACTCCGTCAATGGCCCTGTAAATGTTTGCTTGAACCCAGCCGCTCCGGGGGTCGGCCGGGGGCCTCTTTCGAACGTGTTCCGCTCCACGCTACGCCGATTGGAACCACCCTGGCCGGAGCAGGCCGGGCAGCCGTTAAGCGACGAACTTGTCGATCCAGGCGGATAATGCTTCACGGATTTGAGCCGCACAGCGCCGGTACATCTCCGTCGGCCCGCCGATCGGATCGGCAACGTCCATACCGTCGATGTTCAGCAAATGCGTCCGCGAGGCGGCGCTGGGCCACTCGGCCAAAATCGCCTGCTTGTGGCTGCGGGTCATCGTGATCACAAAGTCGGCGTGCTGCACCAGGGGCTCGGTCAGCGGCTGACTCTCGTGTCGCGAGAGATCCAGGTTATGCTCCCGCATCACCTCTACGGCCTCGGGCGTGGGTCGCCCGCCCGGCATCGCCGCAATGCCCGCCGATCCGACCACGATTCCGCGGTCCTCCAACTCCTCCGGGCGGCATTCGAGCCGCTCGGCCAGCAATTGGCGACAAATGGTTTCAGCCATCGGGCTGCGGCAAGTATTGCCCGTGCAAACAAATAGAATCATCATGCTGCACAGTCGTCGCAAGGTCTGTTCAGACACGACCCCGGCGCGCAAAACCTTCAGGTCGTTGCCCGATACCCGAACCACGGTGGATGCTTGCCCGTACCGGCAAGGCCCGTCGTCCACGATCATTTGGATTTGTTCGCCGAACGTGTCGGCGATTTGCCGCGCGCTGACGGCCTCTGGCTGGCCGTGGTTATTGGCACTGGTGAGCACCAGCGGGCCAGCAAGCAACCGCAATACCTCGATGATGGCGGAATGCGCCGGAACCCGCAACCCAACGGTCCCCTCAGGCATAATGGCCGCCTGCACCGCCGCGGGCAACTGGGTCAGCAGACTATCCGGGTGAGTGCCGTCGAGCACCAGGGTTACCGGGCCGGGCCAGCACCGCCGGGCAAGCCGCCGCGCCAGCGGGCTCATGTCCGGGACATAATCCAGGGCGTCGTCGGCACTTTTGACGGCCAGTGCCAGTGGTTTGCCTTCTGGGCGGCCCTTGAGATGAATCAGCCGGTCGACCGCTTCCTCGCACATCGCGCTAACCGCCAAGCCGTAAACGGTTTCGGTGGGAAAGGCGACAATGCCGCCTTCAGCCAAGGCCTGGACGGCGCGATGGATCACGTCGCGGGCGTCGTCCGCGTTGCGCAAGTCGAAGATGGTGGGAGCCATGTGCCTTTGTTTTGCTCGACCCCAAACGGCTGATCGAGGAGTCTGCCCCATGGGCCCCCTCACGAATAAGCCGTTATAATGAACAACCTTGCGAACTGACAAGGCTTGCCGTCTGCTTACGTTTGCCGCGTGCCTGCCACCCACTGGCGGCACGGCAGGACGCTGCAGTGGGCGACAACGCCCACGATTGATGAAGCGCCGGCAATCGAATCTGCTGCTGGCCGCTTGGACGCCGCAGGTTCAACCGCCGTTTTCCTATTATTTACTGCCCGCCCGATGAAAATGGCCGCCCTAACCGCTGTGCGATCGCAACCGGACTCACCGCCGGTGGCAGGGGCGGCAAGCCGGCGCGCACATCGCCCGTGGTGGCGCTGCTGCTGGGCTATGGTGCTGCTCCTGGCTGCCGGAGGCTGCGTGGAGCCTGGGGCCGCGGCCGGGGACTTCGGACTCGTCTGGGGCCGGCACGGACAGTCCGACGGGCGGATGCAAAAACCTCGGGCAATGGCCATCGACAGCCACGACCGCGTGTTCATCGTCGATATGACAGCCCGCATCCAGGTCTTCACCACCGACGGCGAACTGATCCGCCTGTGGCAGACGCCGGCCTCGGAGTTCGGCAAACCCAGCGGCTTGAGCGTCGGGCGCGACGGCAACCTACTGGTGGCGGATACCCATTACGCCCGCGTCCTGGTGTACTCGCCCGAGGGCGAGTTGCTGGAAACCATTGGCGGGGTTCCCGGGAGCGGCCCCGGCGAGTTTGGGTTTGTGACCGACGCCGTGCAGGACGCCCAAGGGAATTTTTACGTTTCCGAGTACGGCGACTACGACCGCATCCAGAAATTCTCTCCCGACGGCCAATTCATCACCCAGTGGGGTGGGCACGGCCCCGGGCCGGGCCAATTCCGCCGCCCACAGAACCTGGCCATCGATTCCGAGGGCCATATCTGGGTGGCCGACGCCTGCAACCACCGTATCCAAGTGTTCGACGACCAGGGCCAACTGCTCAAGGTGTGGGGAACCGAGGGCAGCCAGCCTGGGCAAATGCGTTACCCCTACGACTTGGCGTTCGACGATCAGGGGCGGCTATGGGTGGTGGAGTTTGGCAACCACCGCGTGCAGGTGTTTTCACCCGAGGGCCAGTCGCTGGGCTGCTACGGCACGCACGGCCGAGGACGGGGCCAGTTTCATAACCCGTGGGCGCTGGACCTCGATTCGGCCGGCAATGTCTACGTCCTCGATACCTACAACCACCGGGTGCAACGATTGGACGAATAAACGCCAGCGGCGTAAGCCGGGCCAACTGCGGCATCAGGTGCATATTGCGAGATTGCGCCGCGGAGGCCCTCCTTTGGGCACCATAGTCCCACCCTATTCGCTTGCCGCCGGGCGTTCTACACTGGTGGGCGATTGCGGTCGGCGGCCACAGGTAGTAGCCGCCCGCGCCGGCAGCCAATGCCTGCTGTTAAAGAAACGCTGATCCTAACCCCATTGAAAATACAGATCTGACGCCCTGCCATCCGCGGCGTCGTGAAATCTCGGCGAGGAGATGATGGAGACACAGAACTTTGGCGGACTTCGCGTGGCCGCATTTGAAAGCCGCCGCGCGGCCGAACTGGCCCGACTGATCGAAAAGCAGAACGGCCAGGCCTTCGTCAGCCCCTCGATGCGCGAGGTTCCACTAGGCAACAACTCGCCGGCCGTCGAGTTCGCCAAGGCAGTCGTCGCCGGCGAAATCGACGTGGTGATCTTTACCACCGGCGTCGGCTTCCGGCACCTGCTGTCCGCCATCGAAGGCTCCATCGACCGCGAGACCTGGGCAGCCGCGCTGGCCAAGGTTACCACCATCGCTCGCGGGCCGAAGTCGGTAGCCGCCATGAAGGAGATCGGCCTCACGCCCAATTACCGCGCGGCCGAGCCGAACACCTGGCGCGACCTATTGGCTACGATCGACCGCGAGCAATTGTCGCTCGAAGGAAAAACCGTCGGCATCCAAGAGTACGGGCAGCCCAACACCGAATTGGCCGCTGAGCTTCAAGCCCGCGGTGCGACCGTGCGCAGCGTCCACGTGTACCGCTGGGAACTGCCGGAGGATTGCGGCCCACTGGAAGAAAATGTCCGTGCCATCGCGGCCGGCCAGCGCGACGTGGCGCTGTTCACCTCGGCACACCAAGTGGTGAACATGCTGCGGATGGCGGAACGCCTGCGACTGGCCGAACCGCTCAAGGAGGCCCTATCGCGAATGGTGGTTGGTTCCATCGGACCAACCACCAGCGAAATGCTGCGAGAACAGGGTTTGCCGTGCGACCTGGAACCAGAGCATCCCAAGATGGGACC
>Ga0182738_1005136_pt1 | contig 14118 bp, 11 predicted proteins | sample eDN5th30CBELigMG_FD_128876 | JGI IMG/M metagenome (GOLD analysis project Ga0182738, IMG submission 128876) | Enriched Miracle-Growth compost microbial communities from Emeryville, California, USA - eDNA 5th pass 30_C BE-Lig MG (version 2)... ...
CGACATATCACCTTCTTCTGTAAACAGCTTGAGGCTGTCAAAATAGCTGCTATCTTCTACAGTGCTTCTATCCTTCGTATCCAGTCGACTGTCAAGGAATTTGCTGAGTGATTTATTGTCATGGCTAGTGCGGTGCTTTGCTGTATTAATAAACTTGCTGCTTGGAGTACTATCCTTAGGAGCTCGAAAACTACTGGGTTGAGAGGTCATATTCCATGATTTATTGCGGTTTGATAAGCCTCCTGATAGATTTGATCCGGTTTTTGAACCTTTTGGAGTTGATGAATAATTCATGGCACTGCTGAAACTTTCTAGACAGAAAATTAGGAATTCATTCTTATACCAAGAAGTTACTGGGACTGTTGACATTTGAAGAAGAGTTTCGTTCGTGTTTAGGGGTGCCAGACTCGCTTTTGAAGGCTGCAGAAGGGATTCGCAGGTCTTTTGAAGATTGATGATGCTTGGAAAATTTATCAAGCTTGGCTTGCTGTAATTTTTGGTTCAAAATTTTGTTGTTTGGGGCACCAAACTGTATGGATGTCAAGTTTAGAATGGGAAATGAAGGAGAATAGGAGTACCTGAGCATTGTTGAGGCCAAGGGTGATATTCATATAAACTCAAAAGAAACAAGGGTTTTTTAATAAAATCAGTAAGCAAATTAAATCTATTCTATAGTGAAAATAACCAGAACATTTTTTCTCATTCAGTGGAATGATAATATTGGATCCTTTTTGTGAGCTAAAACGCTAAAATTAATCAACTCAACTTTGAGAATCATTCATTCGCAAATCATTAATTAGCCTTCTTTTTGCTGCATTCTTTTGTTTCCCAAAGTGCAAAATTTTGAGTTTTAAGGCATGCTCATAAGAGGTAATATATATGATAAACCGACTTTAGCAATTATTCATTTGTCGAATTATTCGAATTTATGGCCTTTTAAATCTTTTAATTCCAAAGGAAATGAATGTTTTGACACCAAGTTTTACACTGGAATGCTTGTTGACAAAAAGGTTAATTTCAATATCAATTTGTGATTCTTGACAGTTGTCATAAATTTAAACCCTTCACTTCATCTTATATAATGTTATAAATACCCTTAAATCAATCCACCTTCATCTTTGAGAACCTTTACTCGAATATTTTCGAGAGATCAAGAGGCAACTCGACAATTTCTGTGTTATAGTATTTCTCAATTTGCAGCATCATTTGAGTCTCCATTGGAGTGGTAAAATTGACAACAACCAATTTTTTCTCAAGCTTTTCGCTTCTTCCAACTCTTTGAAGATATTGTTCAGCGTTCAAAGGAAAATCATAATTAATAACCAAAGGAATTTCTTGGAGATCAACATCTCTAGTAAGAGAGCCAGTCACTAGAAGAATGGTTAAAGCACCATTTTTAAAATCTTCAAGAGTTGCTACTCTTTGTCTTTCATCCATTTCATTATTAATCTCTGAAGTATTAAACGCTTTTTCCTTGAGTTTTTCAGTCAGTCCAAGGGCTGTTTTTTTCTGGTTGCAATATAAAAGACACTTTCTAAACTCAATAGAACCAAGAAGGTCAATGAGAGTATCAATTTTCCATTCTTCTTTCTCAAGCGCAACATAAAATTGCTTAATATTCTCCAGTGTCATTTCCTTAGTTTTGACCGAAACAGTTTCAGGATCTTTCATAAAATCCTTTATAAAGCCTTCAATCTCCGGTGTCGTCTTATATTGGATCAGAACAGTTTGAACTTTCTTCTGAAAACGCTCAAAAATTTCTTGGATTTGATCTTTAAAACCTCTTGCAATAATTTCATCGATTTCATCGAAAACACAAATCTTCAAATGATCAACCTTTAAAGTACCTTTTTGAATCATTTCATCAACTGTTTTAGCTGAACCAACCACAACTTGAGCACCTTTTTGTAGCTCATGGCTTTCACAAACAAGGATCTTCAGAAAATTTCCAAGACATAAAGTGACCAATTGAATATTTCTTGCCAACTCATAAGTTGGAGCAATTATTAAAGCTTGACACTCTCGAACTTCTAAATCCACCAACTGCAGAATAGAAATTGCACAGGCAGTTGTCTTGCCAGTACCAGGTTGATCCTGAATAATCGTATCTTTGCCCTTGAGGATGGTAGGGATAATCTGAGATTGTATACTTGCAGGTTTTTCAATACCATAAGAGTAAATGCCTCTTAGAACATCATCCTTCAAACCAAACCCATCAAAGGATTCGATTTTCGTTTCAGCTTGTCCTTGTTGTTTATCAATCATTTTTTATATTTCTGAAATCTTATAATAAATTTGTTTATTAATCATCCCCCTTGTTCAAAAAATATTCTGTCCATATCAAACTATCAGCTCCTTGAAAAAGATTGAGTTGATTTTTTTTCTCAGATCGAAGCAGCTGGCTCTTCAATCTTTAAAGTCTGCTCCAAGCTATTTTCTTTGTGAAAAGGAAAAGGTGAAAATTTCTTCACAAGAGTCATTTAGATCTCATTCAGAAAACAGGAAAATTTCAAAACCCTCTTCCTCCAATCCTCACAATACCCAGCTCAGAGATATTTCTCGTATTCAAGTATTTATTTCCCATGATGTAATTCAAAAAAAATTAATTAAAGTGAGTGCCGGTGCCGGTATATGGGGTGCCGTTATTTATTTTTGAATTTTCTAATTCAAACCTCCAAGAAAAACAAATTTTCAAAAGAAAAAAATCAATCTCAATTTAAATATTCGACCTATTATTCTTAAGCGATCTCCATGTATTCTGATCAACGTCACGGATCTAACCAACCATCACCCATGAAACCTATGGATTCCAAAGCCGAAAAGGAACTTATGGAAAAAGTCGCTGCTCTTCAACAAGAATTCGCTGCCATCGATGTTAACCATGATGCATGGATCAGTAAGGAGGAGCTTTACAACTACTTGGATAAGAAAAGCGGCACTAGATTTGATAGAGCTATAGCCGATGAAATCTTTGATAGAATGGATAAGAATCACGACAATCATGTCACCATCAATGAATTCATCAAAGTTTATATTGAAGCTGACGAAATGCTCAGAAGAAAAATCGAAGCTGCTAAAATTAATAAAGAGAGCTATAAAAGACAACAAGAAGAATGCATGAGTAAGGCCGAAAAGGAGCGTCTCACTGAAAAACTTACTGCTTATGGTATCGCCCATAATAGTATGGTTCACGTCACTGTCCTTGCTGGTACTGATCTCCCACAATTCAATTATGGAGAAAACTCCAATCCTTACGTCGAAGTTACCCTCAATGACCAAGAAAGAATAAAGACCAGAATTGCCTCTGGAAGCAGAAATGTTGAATGGGATGAAAAAATCAATTTTGATGTTGTCAATCCAGAAAGCTATTTGAAATTTATCGTCTATGACAGCCGTCTTCCCACCGGCGATAGTTTCTTGGGAGAAACCACCATCAGATTAAGCGAAATCCAAGACCAAAACCAACACGAAGCCGTCCTTGATCTCTTTGATGAACATGGCCAAAGAGGAAGGGGTCAGCTTCATTTGAAATTACAATGGATCCACTCCAAGGTTCTCAAAGAATTCCTCTGTATATTTCTCTTACACATCTTTTAGGCAAAATACTTTGCTATGATCAGTCAAAAATGGCAAGATAACTACAACAGAGAAGACGAAGAACTTCAAGAATACGAAAGATACCTCAAAACTATCTACCAACCTTTCCCCGCTCTTCAAGCCATCAACAGACTCAGCAAGCCCGCCCCTGCTCCTGAAGCCAAAAGGAACCTTCCTACCTTCCCTGGAGCTGAAAATCTTGAAGCTCATTTCTCTCAACTCATGACCCGTGCTGCCCTTAAGATTGGTAAGAAATTTCACCATTAATCTTTGCATTTTAATGAATATAAAAGCTCCCAATAAGCAACCCAATCAAGGATTCTGGGTCCATTTTGCTAGACTCTTCATCATTGCTGAACTTATTCTTGCTATCTTTATCAGCTTCGATAGAAATGTCTTCTTCGATGTAAAGAAAATGTTTTTCTCAATCAATAATTCCTTCCCTCTAGGTTGCTTACTCAGTTCTTCTCCTCTCTTATATTGAGTTTGGAATGTTCAGAGATGTCCTTTCTTTGAAGCTTGTCAGCTTGGCAATCTTTGCCTCCGTCTTCTTGCTTGATCTCACCTGGCTCTTCTTCTTTGCAGGAGTATACTTCGTTTATGAATCCAAATCAATAACTTCTTTTCAATAGAAATGGGGAGACACTGAAACTTATGATACCCTTGCTCAAGGAGGCGCTCATGGAATCATTGATTTCTTAACCTTTGCTAATCTCTTTGTTAAAGTAAATTTTTTCTTGAAAAAAAAATCCTAAATTCTCTCAGGCTATCCTTGCCATGCTTGTTTATATGGTCGATCTCCAATACAACAGACAAAGAGCTTCCGTTCCCCGTGTCGTAGTCAGTAAGTGAATGTTCTTTCAGCTCGAAATTTATGTGAAATAATAGGTGACAGCAGCCCTCAAAGACACTCTCCCAACAGAAACGCTTCAGTCGGAATTCGTTATTAGATGACACAATGAGCATTTAGAATAATATTTTTGCATGTTCAAAATTTGTAATAATTTTTATATGAAGCCAAAATTTTTATAATTTGAATACATCTTACATAAATATGTAAATTAAACAATTCTTATTAGAGAATCAAGATCATATTCAATAATTTTCTCTATTTAGCTCTCAAATAAAATCTCATGTTTAGTTCATTCTAAGTATAATGTAAGGTTAAGTAATTCTTCAACTTTTTTCATAGCAGTCACATAAGAAATGAAAATATAGTACTGTAGATAGTAGTAGTATTATAAGAAAGCATGTATTCATAAAATTTTGAATTTTTCCATTCAAAGTTTCCTTCCAAAATCGTCTTCTAGCTGAACTCAATTTTCTTCTCATCAGGAGATGAGAACCAGAACTTGCTTGCAAGGCAGCAGATCACACTAATTGCCAATCCAATCAATCCTCCGCCAACTGCACCCGCAGCAACAGCGCCTCCAGCCTGCACTCCAAGTCGCGCTCCTAACAAAGCTGTCCCTCCAATTAGCATTCCGATTCCAAGGATTTTCTTAGTCAAAATACACTGCACTTTTCCCCATAGCCTTTTAAAATTATCTGCCAAGTCACAGATTGAAAAGCTAGATTCGTCTGCCTCTTGTTCCATTTCCATTGACTCATTCGACTTCTTATGAATAGACACTGCAATAGAATCCTTCAGACGTGCTTGATCTTGGTCATTCATTTGCTTGCTTTCTTCTATTTCTATTCGACTTGCTTCATCACAAGGTTGAAAACTTGAAAGGATTCGTGGATTTGACAGATAGTCTTTGAAGATCCTGATAGTAATCCCTCGAGCCAGCTTCTTTTCTTCCCCTTCAAAAGATTGGCTTCCAGTTTCTGCAAGCTCATTAAAGCTTGTACTGACAGTTGCAGCATATTCTTCATCGGAAATTTGCTGATGAAGATTATTCATATTCTGCTGGACAATATTCTCTATTTCTGCTTCAAAACGGGGCAAGGAGTTTTGGAAGTTGTTGATTAATGTCCTTGAAAAGGCTTTTGCTGTTCTAACACCGCTTTGCATTTCTTTTTAGGAGTTTTTTTCTTCAAAAATTTTAGTAGTCGTAAAAAGGTGGAATTCTTTTTTTAATTTAAGCTTTTGTTTGAAATTTAGAGAGTAGTGTTAATTTTTTTTTTTCTCCCTATGATTAAAATGACGTTTGTTCAAGACTGGAATTAAATATTCATCTTAAAGTCAACTATTTTTCCTATTTGCTCTTTCTATTTTTTGGGAAAAAAAATTCTCGAAAAATTTTCAACTGTCTGTTTTGCAAAAAAGAAACAAAATTATTTTGATCCCTCTTCCTTGAGATGCCTCCAAGAAAAACAATTTTTTTCATGCAATCTTTAGAACAATGTTCCGAAAAAATTTCTTTGTATGAAAAAATCCTCATCTAAAAATTTTTTGAACTTCGAAAAAGAATTCTTGATAGAGAAGATTCTACTCGTACCTTTGTCAAAACCTGATCTGAAACCTTGTTAGCTCATCAGAGAACGACATCCTTCAAAGTTTTTGGGGGTCTTTCAGTTTCACGGTCTCCCATTTCAAAACTTCTGCAAGCAAAGATGAGAAACATTTCCAAATTTTTTTCGGGTTGAATCAATCTCATCAGATTTTGTCAAAAAGTCTGGAACTGAAAAAAAAACCCCAATTTCAAGAGTCAGAATCTTCTTTTCCTCTTTGAAAAGATAACTTTGACTCTTATCATATTGCTATGATCGATCCCTTGAATTTTTTACCTGTCCATAGTTTAATTTGCTTTCGCCATTTCCTTGACTTCCTAATCGAATCCACTATCTTCTTGGATCATTCTTTGAAAACATGAAAAATTTTATTCATTTCTGATCATGACAAGTTCAGGAAAATTCATTTGGAAAAATTCTTTTCATTTCTTTTTCAAAAAGTTTCCTGTCCTTCAAAAATTTCATTGTCATCAGAGGCATTTTCAGATGCGAACCTTCTCAACAAAACTTCAAATGAGAAGATTATCTTTGATTTTTGCATACTAACCTAGCATTTCTTCAACAACCACGAACGCATCAAAATCTAAACCACTTCAAACTAATCCAAAATACTGATTTCAACTATTTTCCCCAAAAATTTTACTCACTGCCAACGAAGAGAGAAGAGGTGGAGTCTTGAATAAATGGAATAAATTTACAAAATCTCTAGAAATATCTCTTAAAAATGTTTAAAAGAAGATAAAAGTGAAATTTTCTTTCAAATTTGGTTAATTAATTCAAGTCTTTAATTTTTTCTTAAAGAATAAAATTATAATTTTAGGACTTTTGCAAGGAAATATGCATAAAAATATTCATACTAAACCTGACCTATTGGCCGATTCCATCCCTTCTTTTCCGGTACTATCAAGCCATATACTCCTTAGAATTAAGCTTCACACGCAGATTTTGATAAAATAATTATACCAAACTCATCTTCAAAAACTTTGTTTTACATGATATTATCAGGCATAAAAGGCTTTTCTTCATCCCTTTAAGGATGTTTTTTCAAGATGACATATTTTCTGTGACTGTTTGATTACGCCCTATTTTTATTTAAATTAAGTTCTAGAACGATAATTTCCCAGAGCCAAATTGCGAAATTTTGGTTCAAGACCCAAAGCCAAAATTTTCTTACAGATATCTTTTCCACTAAACCCTAGTAGAATTTTTTCACTCGAACTCTCTTTCATCCCTAACTTACTTTATTTCAAGCTTTCAAGCCTCAACATGAGGCTATGAATTTATTTGAATCAATTATTCCTCACGGATAATTTGAATTTATGTACGGGTCCTTGAAAAAAGGGCAGATTTCTTATAATATATTAAAAAAATGCATTTTTCTTCGATCCTTAAATCCCTCTAGTATCCTCTTCCAGAGAGAAATTCCTTCTCATTTCATCAATTGAGTTTTTAAAGATGGTGGTTTTCTATTTTTTAAACAATTTTCCACCAAAATTTCATTTTTGAATTCCGTCCATTTTCATTCTTCTTCGCGTACTTTTTCTCAGAATCTACCAGCCGTTTGGATCTTCCAAGTCATTCACGACCTAGAACCCACTTTTTTCTTTCTCACTTTCCACTTTTTTAGCATTTAAACCGCCTTCAATTACCTAACCGCCGAGTTTCCTTCGGATCGTAGGTGGCATTCGATGGGCAAACTTAACAAAATCCCACTGAGTTTATCAAATAAAATAAGATACGAAACCTTTATTTTTAAAAGGAAATGTCACAAAATGGAATCGAAGGCGATTTGGAGATACAAATCGAACAAGAACCCGCTAGCACCCTAATCCCTGATGACGAGGAGATACAAATCGTTGAAGATGGGTCCAATCCTTACAAAAAGATGAAACTGAACATGGAAGGTAATCAAAAAAGAAAAGTTCAAGATGTTCTCGAAATCTCTTCTGATGATGGCGACGCCGCTGCAGAAAGCCTTCGTCACAAGGGCGATCCATCTTCTGTCCCTCAAGGTTCACAAGAAATTCCGCAACCCATGTCTCATATGTACAAAATTAGGACAAGAAGAAAAGAAAAAGAAAAAAAAGAAGTCAAGCAAAAAGGAAAAGGATTCTGATCATGAAGAACATGGCGAGAAGTCAGGTAGGAATTTGAAAGGACGTATTATAGTGTATAGAGAAGAAGAAAGACAAGGATAAAAGCAAAAAGAAGAAGAAAAAAGATAAAGAAGAAGGACTGTAAGTTTTTCACTTTATTTGGTTATTTGTCCCCTTGATGCTCCATTTCTGCAAGACATCTCAAACAAAGAACATCCTTTGAGTTTTTAGGGAGGGCGGATTGGGAATAAGAGATGTGATTTCATGGAAATTCACGATAAAGGGGCGATATTTGAGTGATTATACAGAGACTTACCCCCTTTTTGTAGAGAAGGAATAGAGGCAGAAGCGATAGAAAAGAAGAAGAAAAAGAAGAAGAAGAAGGATAAAGAGAAAGAAAAGGAGAAACATAAAGATGGAGATGACGATGAGAAAGAAAAGAAAAAGAAGAAAAAGAAGAAGGATAAAGCGGATAAGGAGAAGTCAGAAAAGGATAAAGAAAAGGAGAAGAAAAGAAAGAAGGAAAAGGAACAAGAAGCTAAAGAAAAAAAGATGCAGGAATTTGAGAAGAAATAGTAAGCAAAATTTTTTGATTCATAATGGGCGGGTCCTTTATAAAGTAGATTTTTTTGGACATAAAACTAACCTTTTCTAGTCCTAAATTCATCCAGAAAGGAAAGATCAAGTTCCCTATTGACGATGTTTTGTTCATTTTATACGACAGCATTTTGGGCGAACATATTCCAAAGATTAAGGTACGCAAATTTTTCTTTTTGGGTTTTGGATACAAGGCATTTGAGAATAATTTTTTGATTAAATCAAATTTTTTGGTTTGGGGTTAATTAATAGATGCATTAATTTCAAATTTTACTTCTAACTACCTCATCAAATAAATCGGTGGTCGTCATGGAATGAAAATTCACATCTCAAAAATTGCTTTTTTCTAACACATTTTATAGAAACCAACAGCACATCATGGTCTTATCAGTCCTCAAGAATTAGGAGATATCCTTCAAATCTGGAATTTCTTTACCAGTTTTCCTGAACTCACGACACTCAGAAACATTTCTCAAGAAGAAATCTTCGCCTGTTTAGTATAAAATTACCTCTGATTCTTATCATTAACCTCCCTTTCAATAGAAATATAATGGAGAGGAACACCTCGCACTAGCAGACAGAATGCACTACGAAATTCTTTTTGTATTCGTCAGGGAATTCCTCAAGAAAAACAGATTCGAAACCTATAAAGATGAGGTCGAAAATCCCTTCTTCATCTTAATAAAATGCTACGTGGGCTACGAAGAGCCAATCAGCGAAGAATTATCATTAATCTGGACTGAGCTCTACAGATACATCACTCACCTTTCTCCTTACGGAGATTACATGACTCTTACTCTCAAAAGATATGTTGAGATTCTCGCTGAAAAATCCATTCTCAACTACAACAAGCTCGAATATAAAGTCAAAGTGAAAATTTTGATAGAGCTTATCAATGCTGTATATGACACAGAAGTCTTTAGAGATTGTTTACAAGAAAAAATGGACCAAGTGACTGGTCTGATAAAGGAAAGAAATGAATTGCTTCAAGAAATAAAGCAAGACGAGCAAGAATATTATGACCTTAAAGCTAAGGTTGAATTGACCGAAAAGACACATCGTGAAGAAGAAGAAAAGTGGGAACAACTTGCTAGATCTGAAGTCATCAGAAGACAAAAAGAACTCGAAAATGAAAAGAAAGAGTTCCAAAAGGTTATTTGAAAAAAGTTATATATATATTAAGCTCATTTTCCAATAGACTTTAACTGCTTTAAGCAAGGTTGAAGCTGCTAAAGAAAGGAAGCAAACAAGAGTTGAAGAAATCGTTGCTTCTCTCAATGGAAATGTCGAAACTGCCACTAGACTTGGCCAAGACAGTAATAAAAGTGAATATTGGGTCTTCCAAGGTCACACTGAAAGACTTTATGTCAAACTTTCTCCTATTGTTTATCCTGAAGACACTTGGATGTTCTTTGATGAAAAGGTATTTTTCGATAAAAGAGAATAACCCTTTATCATTCAAAATAGGCTGAATTAGATCAGTTGCTTGAAGCCTTGAACCCAAAGGCCATCAAAGAAAAGGCTTTGCTTGAAAAGCTTAAAGAAGTCATCGCCAATGGTCAATTAAATCTCAAGGACGTTAAAATTGAAGAAGGAGAATCAACCACAACAGGCGTTACTGCTGCTACAGAAAAGAAAAAGGATGAATTAGATCTCAATTACTGGTTTGCCAAGGTCCTTGATTATCATCCTCCTGTTGAAATCAACGAAGAAGGTGAAACTGTTAGAACTACAAGAAGCAAGGCCCATGAATTGGCTGCAGTTAAGCCACAACATACTAGACCAAAGGAAACCAAGTTCTTGACTTTAGATGGTATTAAAGAGCTCTTGGAAAGAACAGAGAATACTCTGACTCAATATTTGGATAAATGGGGAGCTAGATGGGCCAATCCCAAAGTCAAAGAAGATTTGGTAAAATTTGAATAGACTGTTTTTATTAATAATTTTCAAAGAAAAAGAGAATAAAGGAGGCACAAACTCCTAAAGAATTGGCTGGTTTATTGGTGGAACTTGAAAAGAACTTCCAATACTCTGAGACTCCTTTGAGACAAAAGACATTAGAAGAAGGAGGTGTTGATGAGTTGGATAATCCAGAAGAAGAGGAAGATGATGAAGAGGATGAAGAAGACGAACAATATTATGAAGAAGAAAAGAGAAGATATGAAGAGCAGAATCGTGATGAAGAACATTTCTATGGAAGTGATGATGAAGAAGATTCAAGAAATAAAAGAAGAGGCCGAGGAAGAAGTGAAAGAGAATCTGAGGTCGACGAAGATGACATCAAGATCAGAAGAAAGGGAGCTAAGAGAATGGAAATTGAGGATGATGAAGATGAGCCTAGGATCAGAAGAAAAGGAGGCAGCAGAAAACAAAGCAAATTTGAAGAAGATGAGAATGAATCAAGGAGAAGTGAAAAAGAAAGTAGAATCGAAGAAGAGGTTGCTTCACAAGTCTCCCATCAAAGAGAGACAAGTAAAGAGGAAGGAAAGCCAATGGAAACTGAAGCTGCTCCTCAAGAAGAAAAGAAAGAAGGTGAACAAGCTGCCGCTACAACTGAAGGTGAACCTCAAGAAAAAGTCAAGAAAATGGCTGGTATATATTTTATTATCAAGAAAATCAATATTAAAAATCTTATTTAGTTAAAATTTGGGGAAGAGCAAATGAAAGAACAAGAAGATGTTGGATGGTTTATATAAAGAATGTTGATAATAACGTTGGATTGCTCTTTGCTGCCAGCGTTTTCTGTGATTTGGTTGAAATCTACGTCGCCAAAAAGAACGAGAAATACTTCAGCGAATATAAAACCGTCGCTGAATACATGGCTGCTAAGCGTGAAAGAAAGCAAAATGCTTCCAAGCCAACAAGAGCCAACGACCAAAGAGCTCAAAAACAACAAAAAGAACAACTTGATAGACTTAGAAAGCAAAGAGAAGATCGTGCTAACAATAGACAATTTGCTCAAGAGGTTAAACATTATGTTGCACCAGATTCTCCTGAAGGCTACCGCATTAAAAAGAGAGGAGAGGCTGCAAGAGATACACGTGATACACAAGCCCGCAAAAATGGTGGAGGATCCGATGCTAATCCCAAGAGAATTAGAAAATTAAGAGATCAAACAAGCGACAGAAGTGAGTCAGAACCCGAAGATGATTATAATCCCAGACAAGAGGAAAGAGCTCGCGCTCATGCTAAACAAGATAAATTGAATGAATTGGCTAATGTTAGAAGATCCACTAGACTTACTAGAAGATCAGAATTGCCTGCCGCTGAACCTGAAGTAATTGAGATTTTTAAAGTGATCCTTTAATTTTTCCCGTGTAGTATGAAGAAAAAGAATGTCTTGATTGTGGACGTACAGTTCCAGAAGAGGAAGCTGTTGTCTGCTCTATGTGTGAAAATGCCTTCCATTTGGATTGTGCTGGATTAAAGGTATAATCACTTGAGCTCTCAAGCTTATTAATAAAATTTAGGCTGTGCCAGATGATAAGTATACATGTATTAATTGTTGGCAAAAGCTTGCATCATCTAGACAAACGAGAAGTACAACAAGAAAGTTGCATTAGAGACAAACAAAAGAGAAAGAATGAGAATAGAGGAGTTTAACAGTAGTACAATAGAGAACTTACGTGAGAATCAGCGTTTCTTTAAATTTTGCAGACCGCTCAAAAGAAACAATGTTTGTTTGAATATATATTTATCTATGAGATATTTTAATGACCAGAGTTTTACAAATAGTTCTCATATTATTCTTATTACTTTTAATGTATAAAAAGTAAGTCCTATTTTGGATATTAAACTCTATTTTCAAACAAAAAAAAATCCAAATCTTATGGCTCAAAATCTTTAGAAAGTCTATAATGAAATGTAAATAATCAGATTTTTTCACGTCTTTTCAGAATTCAAAAAGGTATATATATTTTTATCCCAACTTTTTTATCTTTCAAAATTAATTAACTTACTTATTTACGATTTTTCCTCTCGACCTTCACTCAGAGTGAAGCCAGCGAACATCAAATCCCCACTGCATGCAAACAGACCAAAACACTTTGAACAACCTGAGCCCAGTCCTCACAGAAATGGGCTATCCTAACGAAATGATTCAATTGGCACTCAGTGAAGCCAAAAGTTCTGATTTAGAACATATCCTTGATCTCCTCGAGTCTAGAAAGGATCACTATAATTCAGTGATCAATAAGTCTAAAGAGGCTGATGAAGATAAAGTTAGTAGTGAAGATATGAAGTTGTTTAGGGCATTGTACAATAAGAAACCAAAGAAGCAGCCCTTATCAAAAATAGAAAATGTGATACAAGACAAAAGCAAAGATAAAGAAGAAGAGAAAAAGATTGAAGATCCGAAGTCAGGAGATGAAAATAGAAGACAAAAAAAGAAAAACAAGAGGAATAAAGAACAAAAAGAAGCTAATCAGAAAGAAGCTCCGAAAGAGGCGAAAGAAGTGAAGAAAATGGATCAAAAGTGTGCCGATTATCTGGATAGTAGTATTCAGGCATTTAAATATTCGTTTGCCAAAGATCCCAATTGGCATATCAGTGAGTTGGTCGAACAATTGAAAAGCTTGAAATTCAAGACTTCCGAAACTGCAGCTAATGTAATTTCCTATCTGAACATGGAAGAACATTTTCCGAAGTTGGAAGAATTCAAGCATAAAATCTACAGTTTGGTCATCAAAATTATCACGATGAAAGTCACCAAAAAAGATAGGATTCATGTTGAAAATCTAGAGATTGCTTTGAAGATCGCCTTTGAGCTCAATTTGTTTAAAGTTCCACAGATGAAATCAATCCTATCTCTTGCACCGAAATTCTGTGCCAAAACTTTTGATAAAATGAGTGAAGAAACCTATGAATTCCTCGAAAAGAAATATCAAGATGCTCTTGCTAAACAAGGAGGAAACGACTTGAATTATGAACCACCAGGTATATTTTATACTTTCAATAATATGTAACAAAAATTTTAGTCGATGAATTTGAAGCACTGAAAGTTGGTGACGGAGAGCTTGAAGAGCCTAGTCGAAAAGCAAGTGAAGTTGGAGACAAAGAATTTTGCATTATCTGCATGGAAAAAGTGAGAGAAGTGGTTTTCATGCCATGTTGCCATTTCTTGACGTGTCCCTTATGTTCTCCACGAATAACCAAATGTCCTGTTTGTAATAAAACTGTTCAAAAACATCTCAAACTTTTCTGGAGCTAATGAATATTTATTGTATTTTCTGTATATTTTTCAACCAAACTCCTCTAAAATTCTTTGCTATATTCTTTTATCAAACTGTCAAACATCTGTTTCTTGCTAAATGTCATTTCAGAATATTTTAAAGAATAGCCTTCTCACTCCAATCAATCTCACAGATTCAGA
>Ga0182738_1005137_pt1 | contig 14116 bp, 13 predicted proteins | sample eDN5th30CBELigMG_FD_128876 | JGI IMG/M metagenome (GOLD analysis project Ga0182738, IMG submission 128876) | Enriched Miracle-Growth compost microbial communities from Emeryville, California, USA - eDNA 5th pass 30_C BE-Lig MG (version 2)... ...
CCCCCCCGCTCGCCACTCGACGACGACGATTGGGACCGTCTCTGCGCCGAGTGCGGCGCCCATCGTCTCGACGGCCATCTGGTCGCCGCCGTGGTCGACGGGTCCCTTCCGACGACGCAGGCGCAACGGAGCCACGCCGCACGAGTGGAACTTCGACTGACTCAGGCGCGGAGCCGCTACGACGAGGTCTGTCAACCGGTCCTCGACGTGCTCGACGACGCCGGTTTCCCGTACCGGCTCATCAAGGGCTCGGCGCTCGGATGGTCGGACTACCCCGATCCCCAGCTCCGTCCCACGGCCGACCTCGACCTGTTGGTCCCGGGCCGTCACCTCGTCGCCATCGCCGAACTGCTCATGGATCAGGGCGCCCGTACGGTGAATCCCGAACCGACCGCGGGCTACGCCCGTCTGGTCTTCAAGGGTCTCACGGTGACGATGCCGTCGGGACTCGAAGTGGACCTGCACCGCCTCCTGTCGTGGGGTCCCCTGGGGGTGCGGGTACCGGAGGCCGACCTGTGGGCGCCGGCCCGCACCTTCGACCGTCTGGGCCGATCAGCGGTCACGCTGGACGTGGAGCGCACTCTGTTGCACATGGCGGCGCACCTTCTGCTGCTCGGCGCGATTCGAGCCGGTGAGGTCCGAGACGTCGCCCAGCTCGCGACGTCGCCGCATCTGGACCCGGATCGGGCGATCGCCATCGCGCGGCGCTGGCGGCACGAGGCACTGCTCGCCGTCGCCTTGCGCATGGCCGAACGCGAGATCCGGCTCGACCCGGCGGCCCATCCCTTGTCGGGCTGGGCGGCCGACCAGCCCGTATCGCGACGGGATCGACTGTGGCTGCGCACCGATCGCCCGGATGCCCCGGTCAGGGGCGTCGAGCCGGCCGCGGTGTTCGCCGAGCTCCGCGGTATCCGACCACGGCTCACGCTGATCCGCGCACTCGTGGCGCCTCGACCCGGAACCGATCCGACCTTCATGTCGAGGATCGGCACGCTCACGAGAGCCTCCAGATCGAAGAGGAAGCGACGGCGCCCGGACGACGAGCGATTCGACACGTCCGAAGTCTCCGAACCAATCGGATCTCCGATAAACTGAGTCGCTCCCGCGACACTTGGGAAGGTCCCGTTGGCCACACTCGATTCCGACTCCCGCGGGGGTCGACAGCCCGAACCGAACTTCAATGAGCCGGACAACCCGCTGCGCCATTACGCCGGCGTACTCCGTCGGCGCGCGCGCATCAGCGTCCTGTGTCTGGCCGGTGGTCTGCTTCTCGGCTTCCTGGCCAGCTTCTTCATCAAGCAGGAGCCGGTCACCACTCACTACTACAAAGCGGTGAACACGCTGGTGATGTCGGGTGACGGCGCCACCTCCGACAACTCGAACGGTCAGGGCTACACGCTCGATCGCGCCGCACAACTCGTCCAGGACGAGGCGCTGATCGCCGCGGTCGCCAAGAAGGTGCACTGGAACCCGGTCGTGACCGGCCACCACCTCGCCGCACAAGTGCGCGGCGAGGCATCGGCGATCGACGTCGTGGGCATCGCCGAGAACCAGCGCACGGCCGAGGTGCTCGCCGACACCGCGGCGGCGAACCTCGCGCGCATGGCCGACGAGAAGGCCTCGAAGTCCTACGAGTCGCAGATCAAGGCGCTCAGTGATCAGCAGGCCGCGCTGCAGGCGCGGGTCGACCAACTCGACGGTCCGGAGGACGCGGCCCAGCTCGCGATCGCCAGCGGGCAATTGAACGCGGTGAAGTCCCAACTCGCGGCGATCGGAAGCAGTCCGTCGAAGCTCGGACTCGCGACCTCGCAGGAAGCGCATGCGATCGAGATCAACAAGGAGGGTTACCAGGCGCGCCTGGAGAACGCGATCAACCTGCCGGGCAAGTTCCAGCAGGGCGACACCCCGGTCACGCCTTCGGATCAGACGATCGACGAGACCGACCTGTCGAGACCCACGGTGCCCGGTCGTCTGGAACTGATCCTCATGGGTGGAGCCATCGGTCTAGCCATCGGGATCGTCATCAGTTTCGTCATCGAAGCCTGGGACGACAAGGTGCGCAGCCGGGCCCGTGTCGAGGCGTTGTGTGACCTTCCCGTGCTCGCGGAGATCCCCCACCTCGATTCCGACGAAGCCGCCACCCACGCCATCGCCATGGTGGATTCCCCGAAGTCGCCGATCGCCGAGCGGTACCGCGCCACGTGCACCGCGGCGCTGTTCTCACTGGGCGAATCTGCGACCGAGCGGCCACTCGGGATCGGCACCGACGACGAAGACGGCCGTTCGCATGCGCCGGTGATCCTCATCACCTCGCCGAACCCGAGCGAAGGCAAGACGACGACCTCGGCGAACCTCGCCGCCGCCTTCGCCGACACGGGGCGACGCGTGCTCGCCGTCGACGCGGACTTCCGTCGACCGGCCCTCGCCAAGTTCCTTGCTCCGGTCGCCAACCTGGACGATCCCGATGCCCCGGCCGCGACCCGGGTCGAGGGAGTGTCGTTCCTCAGTTCGCCGCACGGGGCCGGCGCCGCGGGAGACACGGTCTTCGAGTTGCGCAAACTGATCGCTCACCATCAGAACGACTTCGACGTGGTCATCGTGGACACACCCCCGATGCTCACCACGAACGACGCGATCGACCTGTTGGCCGCGGCAGACGCCACCCTACTGGTGTTGCGTGCGGGCCGGACCCGCACCAACGCCGCCCAGCGGGCAGCCACGGTGCTGAGTCGCCTCCGCGCCGACGTCCTCGGCGTCGTGCTGAACGGCTGTGACCGTAAGGAGATGGAGAACTACTACGGCTACGGCTACAACGACTCCTATTACTACTACTACAGCAACGAGGATCACTCGTCGTCGAAGAAGTCGAAGAAGAAGCGCCGCCGCAGCATCGACGCCGAGGCGATCGAGCCGATGGCGGCGGACGCCGACGACGAGGTGTCCGTGGGACCCGCGTGACCGAAATCGGCCCGAAGGTCGCGCCCGAGGACGAACGGCATTGACGTAGCGGAAGTCACATGCTGAACTGGTCCGCTGGGCGCGACCGAAAGACGTTGCGTGCACCCTGTGGAATCGAGTCGCCGTGAGCGGCTCTCTAGGAGAACCAGTCACAACCGTGAGCGAGCAGCGCATCTTGCCCAACCCAGCTTGGAGTGATGCCTCCGCGGACGTGCTCGACTCCCGGGCCGACGCACTGCGCGGACGCCGCGCGGCCGAGTTCGTCGACCATGATGCGCGTTCGAGGCTCTTCGATTCCGATGCGGTGAGCCAGGGCTGGGAATCCCGCCTGCTTCGACGGGTGGTGGTCGCCGATCTCGTGGCGTTCGTCGCCGCCGAAGTGATCGCGGCGATGCTCATGGCCGGCCGCATCAACGAGGTGCTCACGATGTTCGGGCACCACATCTCCTACCTGGCTCTCGCGTTCGCCGGCCTTCCCGCCTGGATCGGCGTGCTCGCGTTGAACCATGCCTACGACCGATCGCTCATCGGTTCGTCTCCGAACGAATACACCAACGTCATGCGAGCGGTGTTCGTCCTGTTCACGCTGGTCTGTGCCGCGGCATTCATGGGCGGCATGTCGATCTCGCGGGGCCTGTTCGCCGTCTTCTTCCCCCTGCTGCTGGTCTTCAACATGCTCGCGCGCCTGCTCGTCCGCAAGGGCCTGCACCGACGACGCGCCCGCGGCCGCGACCTGCGTCGGCTCGTGTTGGTGTCCCGTGCCCCCGCGGTCGGCAACGTCACCGAGCACTTCGCCCGGAGTCCCCACGTCGGCTACCGGGTCGAGGGCGCCTATCTGTACGGCCTCCGCAACTACATCGCCGCTCCCGACACCTCCGGTGTGGCGGTCCTCGGCGAACCCGACGACCTCGTCCGGGACATCGACGAGCTGTCGATCGACGCCGTCGCGCTCAGCGGCGGCGAGCTGTTCGAGGACGAGTCGCTGCGTTCGCTGGCGTGGAAGCTCCACGACACGGGCATCCAGCTGCTGATGGCACCGGATCTCGCAGAGATCGCCGGTCCGCGGATCGTGTCCCGACCTGCTGCGGGCCTGCCGCTCCTCCTCGTCGACGAGCCGCACGTCACCGGCTTTGCGCAGGTCGCCAAGTCGGCGTTCGAACGCGTCATCGCGTTGTTGGCCTGCATCGTCTTGTCGCCGGTGTTCCTGGCCATCGCCGTCGCGGTCAAGTGCTCGTCGAAAGGTCCGATCCTGTTCCGCCAGGTCCGGGTCGCCCGCGACGGGGAAGAGTTCGAGATGCTCAAGTTCCGTTCGATGATCGACGGGGCCGAGTCGATGGTCGACGAGCTCGACGACCGGAACGAGCACGACGGCGTCCTGTTCAAGATCCGCGACGATCCCCGAGTCACCCGCATCGGCGGCTGGCTGCGGAAGTTCTCACTCGACGAACTCCCCCAGCTCTGGAACGTGGTGAGGGGCGACATGGCGCTGGTCGGGCCACGCCCTCCGCTTCCCGCCGAAGTGGAACAGTACGAGGGCACGACGCGCCGTCGGCTCATGGTGAAGCCCGGCATCACCGGCCTGTGGCAGGTGTCGGGCCGCTCCGATCTGTCGTGGGAGGAGACCGTCCGACTCGACCTGTACTACGTCGAAAACTGGTCGCCGTTGCTGGATGCGATCATCCTCGCCAAGACTGCGAAAGCGGTACTCGCCGGTAACGGTGCTTACTGAACCTTCCTCCCTCGAAGCGATGACCCGGACGTCGGTCGCCCTGGCGCACGATTACTTGACCCAGCGCGGCGGTGCCGAACGTGCCCTGCTCGCCCTCGGTCGGGCGTTTCCCGAGGCGCCCGTGTACACGACCGTCCACGAGCCGACCACCACCTACGGCGAGTTCGCCGAGCACGAGCTCCACACCACCGCGTTGCAACGGATCGGGCCGTTGCGCCGCAACCCGCGACTCGCGCTGCCGGTACTCGCTCCGGTGGTCGAACGCCACCACATCGACGCGGAGGTCACGATCTGCCAATCGACCGGCTGGTCGCATGCGATGCCGGTGAGCGGCGTCAAGATCGTCTATGCGCACAACACCGCCCGGTGGCTGTACCAACAGGACGAGTACCTCGCCAACCTGCCGCGCTTCTACCGCTGGGGGCTCGCACCGTTCTCGCCACCGCTCCGGCGGTGGGACCGACGGGCCGCCAAGACCGCCGACCTCGTGTTCGCCGGTTCCGGCGTCGCACAGAAGCGGATCCGTGCCCACTGGGGCCGCGACGCCGAGGTGATCTACCCGCCGCCGGGCCTCTCCGCCGACGGCGAACAGCGACCGCTTGACGGACTCGAGCCCGGCTTCGTGCTCACGGTGGCGCGACTCCTTCCCTACAAGCGGGTCGACGTCGTGATCGACGCGGTCCGCTCGCTGGGCGACACGCGCCTGGTCGTCGTCGGCGAGGGTCCCGATGCCGAGCGGCTCGCTGCCCGTGCCCCGGAGGTCACGACGTTCTTCTCGTCGGTCACCGACGCGGAGCTCCGCTGGCTCTACGCCAACGCCCAGGCGCTGGTCACCGCGTCCCAGGAGGACTTCGGGCTCACCCCGCTCGAGGCGATGGGCTTCGGGACGCCGGTCGTGGTGATCGCTGCCGGCGGATTCCTCGAAACCGTCGAGCCCGACGTCTCGGGCATCTTCTTCGATGCTCCCGACCCGATCCGGCTGCGGGTCGCGCTGCAGCGGGCGGCGACCCACGACTGGGACCGCGACGCCATGCGCACGCGCGCCGAGAAGTTCTCCGAAGCGTCGTTCATCGAACGGTTCAAGCAGGTCGTGGACGACGCGTCCCGTGCGTGAACGGCCTGCGGCGGTCGAACCGGTGCACTGGGGAGCACATCTGGTGCGCTCGGCCGACTCGCGCTACACCGAGGTGGCGGGAACCCCCTGCATCGTTCGTACCGAACACGGCGACGTCCAACCGCTCACGCCGACCTGGGCGGCGATCTGGGCACGACTCGACGGACGCTCCGTCGCCGACGCGCTGAACGTCGATCCGGCCACCCTCGACGAGGTCGACGCCCGGAACCTGATCGAGGTGCTCCGGCGCCTCAAGGGCAGAGGCGTGATCGGTGACGCCGACCCCGCCGACACGTTCCACGACGGGCACGACCTGGCCGCCACGGCGAGCGAGCCCGTGGAGATCACGTTGCGCGGCACGGCGAGCCGGAGCGGGACAGCGGTGGTGATCGACCCGGCGTCGTCGCAACGACTGACCGTCGGCCTCGCCGACGGACCCGAGGGCACGGTCGCCACGATCCGACGTCGCCTTCGGAAACGAACCGTCGGCGAGATCACGTGCATCGATCCGAGTACCCGCACCGAACCGAGCCGGCCTCTCGAGCGGTTCGCGGTGATCGTGCGCGCGCTGGACGACCGGTCGGTGCTGCTCAGACCGGGCGCGGTCGATCTGTTGGCCGGGCTCGCCGAGCGCGCAATCGCACCCGGGTCCCCTCGTCGGTGAATGCGAAATCCGCTCCGGTCGAGAACCGGGCGAATTCCACGTCAGGGTGACGGCGTGCGGGTGCGGCACCGCCCCGCACCACGAACGCGGCGACGGCGCCGGGCCGTGGGTCGACCGGTTCGACGCGCAAGCTCGCATCCACGGCCTGGGCGATGACGTCGAGGGGGGTCGGCTCGTCACGCACCAACAGCTCCGGCCACGACAGCTGCGGCGCCTCGTGCAAGGCGGGGCAATCCGCAAGGTCGAGCCGGAGCTCGTCGTCGGCGACCGTGATCTCGACGGCGACATAGCCGGTCGGCCGCAGGAGCGGATGGACACCGAAGAGCACCGCGAGATCGGCCAGGCCCGCGCCGAGCTCGAGCGCGGCATGCAGTCGTTCGGCCGTGACACCGGCGGCGCCGGTGAGCTGATGACGACCGATGTCGCGCGCGGCGTCGCTGCCGAATCGGCCGGCGATCGACGCCAGTCCGGCGATGGCCAGCAGGTGCTGTTGCAGCGCGATCTCGTCGACGAGGGCGGCGAGCGTGGCGGAGGAGAACGCACCGAAGTCGACGTCGTCGACCAGGGGGCCGGCGTAGTCTGCTGCGCCGTCGTCGGTGGTGACGGCCGGGGGATGCGTCGCAAGCGGAAGCTGCGCCGCTTTGGTAGCGGCGACGAGGGTCGCCATCGCAGGCTCGGGCAAGGGTGCTGCGGCCGGGTCGATCGTCACCGTCCAGGCGCAGTGGGGGTGGCGGTCGGCGGGTTCCCGGGGCGGACGGTGGACGGGCCGCATCCTCGCCCTGGCGTTCGTCGCCCAGGCGGTGGCGTCGAAGGTCGGATCCTCGATCTCGTGGCACATGGTGAACACGTAGTCGGGACCCATCGGTTCGACGTCCATCAGCGCACCACAGTGATCGAGGTGGAACTCGCCGTGGTGCGCGTCGTGCACGGAGTAGCGGAAGTCCATGAACTGGGGTGGCGCGCCGATGTCGAACTGCATCGCCTTGAAGATGGCCGCCACGTCGTCGCCCTCGATGCCGAGCAGTGCCTGGGTCCGGCGGGTGTAGAGCGGGGACGCGCCCATCCATTCGTCGATCGCGACGTCCCGCATCACCTCGCGGTCCCAGGCGCCGAGCACGTGGGGCATGGTCGCCCGGTCGATCAGGTGCCCACACAGCAGCAGCTCGCGGGCGAGCGTGGCGAGCTGGGCGTGGGTGAGGGTGGCAAGCTGGTCCGCGGGGCTCGTCACGGATCTTCCCCGTCGGCCGCGTCGGTGTTCTCCGACGCCCGGTCGGCGTGACGCTGGCGGGCGGCGAGCTCCTCGACCTTGGCGTTCATACGCGCGGCGATCGGCCAACCGCCGTAGTGGGCGATGAACAGCACGAGCTCGCGCAGCTCGTCGATCGACAGCTCACCGATCTGGGTGGCGCAGTCGAGCTGTAGGCCCACCACGTCGTCCTGGCCGCTGCCCAACAGGAAACCGATGAGCAGCAGCCGCCGTTCCCGCACCGACATCTCGCCGTTCGCCCAGATTTCACCGAAGAGATGGTCGACGGTCACCTCGACGAAGTCGCCGTGCACGTCACCGATGTCCCAGCCGTACACCTGCTTCATCATGGCGATGCCGCGCTCCCTGCGAGCTCGGGCGGCGTCTTCGACGCCTGCTCGCTCGGGCTCCGCCACCCCACTGTCGTCCCCACCGCTGCTCCGCCTGGCGGACTCCGCAGCCTCACCCATCACAACCTCCTTCGAGCTCGGGCGGCGTCTTCGGTCATGAATACTCCTCGTCGTGCGGCACTCCCAGCGCGGCGGCGACCTGGCCCACGGCCAGCTCGGCCAGGGGCAGCTCGACGCCGAGCCCGGCGCCCAGGGCGAGCGCGTGCCGCAGATCCTTCTCGCCGAGCGTCCGGGTGTGTTCGAAGATCGGGCGCAGGCCGTCGCCGGGCGGGATCGCCGCGGTCGTGTCGCGCAGCATGATCGCGCCCGGGCCGCCGGTCACCGCGTCGGAGTGGCGCACCACCTCACCCAGGGCGACCAGGTCGACCCCGCCGGCCTCGGCGAGCCGCATGGCCTCCCCGACCGCCGCGAAACTCACGAAGTGCAGGAGGTTGCGGGCGAGCTTGGCACGCGTTCCCGCGCCCACCGGTCCCATGTGGGCCACCAACGATGCCCAGTGGCCGAAGACCGGCCGGCACCGCTGGACCGCGTCGTGGCTTCCGCCCACCATCGCGGCCAGATTTCCGCCGGCTGCTCCCATCGCGCCTCCCGACACCGGTGCGTCGACGATCTCGATGCCCGATGCCGCCACCGCGGCCGCGAGCCCACCGGCGGTGTCGGGCGCGATCGTCGAGTGGATCGCCACGATCGTGCCGGGCGCGGCGTGGGCGGCGATGCCGCCGTCTCCGACGATCACGTCGTGCACCTGCGCATCGTCGCGCACCATCACCGAGATCACGCCGCAGCGGGACGCCACGTCCGCGACGTCCGCGGCGACGTGCGCCCCGGCGTCGCCGAATGGTCGGGTCGTGGCCTCGACGACGTCGTGGACCCACAAGCCGCCGGGCCACTCGACCAACCGTTGCGCCATCGGTCGGCCGATGTTCCCCAGTCCGATGAATCCGACGGCGCAGGCGTCGTCGCTCATGACTTGACGATCTGGCCGCCGTCGACGTTGAAGATCTGGCCGGTGATCCAGCTCGCCTCGTCCGACAACAGGAACAACACCATCCCGACGAGATCTTCGGGCTGACCCATCCGGGCGAGCGGCAACTTCGAGGCGATGTCCTCGGCGACACCACCGGTCACCGTGCGGGTCGCCTCGGTGTCGATCGGCCCCGGCGCCACCGCGTTCACCCGGATGCCCCGCGGACCGAGTTCGGCCGCGAGTTGCTGGGTGATCCCGTTCACGCCGACCTTGGCGAGCCCGTAGTACATGCCGTAGATGTACGCGGCGGTCGAAGACTGGTTGACGATCGCACCCCCTCCCCGGGCGGTCATGTGCTCGTAGGCCGCCCGGGTACACACGAGCGCGCCGTCCATGTTCACCGACATGAAGTGCTTGTAGTACTCCCAGTCGACGGTGGTGAGCCCGTCGAGTTTCATCGTGCCGTAGATGGCGGCGTTGTTGACCAGCAGGTCGACGCCGCCGAACGCGTCGAGCGTGGCGGCGACCATCGCCTGGGCGGACTCGGGGCTCGAGACGTCGACCCCGACACCCAGTGCCGTGCCGCCCCCCTCGGTGATCGACGCGGCCACGGCCTCTGCGCCGTCAGCCACGATGTCGGCCACGACGACCGAGGCGCCCTGGTCGGCGAGCGCGCGGGCATAGGCCTCGCCGATCCCACCGGCCGAGCCGGTGACGATCGCGACCTTGCCCGCGAAACGGTCGGAGTAGTCCATGTTGTTCAGATCCCTTCGGCTATCGACTTGGTTTCCAGGTACTCCTCGAAGCCGGCCACGCCCATCTCGCGGCCGATCCCCGACTGCTTGTAGCCCCCGAAGGGCACGTCGCCCGAGTACCAGATGCCCCCGTTGATCCCGAGGGTACCGGTGCGGATCCGCTTCGCCACCGCCCAGGCGCGGGTCGAATCGGCCGAGGCGATCGACCCCGACAACCCATAGGGCGAGTCGTTCGCGATCCGCACGGCGTCGTCGTCGCCGTCGTGGGGTATGGCGACCAGCACCGGCCCGAAAATCTCCTCACGGGCGACCCGGGCCGAGTTGTCGACCCCGACGACCAGGGTGGGTTCGATCCAGAAGCCCTTGTCGCGATCTGCCGGTCGGCCACCGCCGGCAGCGAAGGTGCCGCCCTCTTCGGTCGCCAATCGCAGGTATCCCTCGACCCGGTCGCGTTGGCGGGCCGAGATGAGCGGTCCGCACATCGTGGCGGGATCGTCGAGGTCGCCGCAGCCGATGGCGGTGAGCGTCGCCGCCGCGGCTTCGACCCCTTCGTCGAAACGATCCCTCGGCAACAGCAGGCGCGTCGTGATCGCGCAGCCCTGCCCGGCGTGGGCACACACGGTGGCCGCCGCGACGCTCGCCGCGCCGGTCAGGTCGGCGTCGTCGAGCACCACGAACGCCGACTTGCCCCCCATCTCGAGGAACACCTTCGTCAGGTTCGCCGATGCCGATGCCATCACCTTGCGACCGGTGGCGGTCGATCCGGTGAACGACACCACGTCGACGCGGGGATCGCCGGCGAGTTGCGCGCCGAGGCTGTGGTCGGACGAGTTGACGATGTTGACGACCCCGGCGGGGATGTCGGTGGCTTCCGCGATCAGCCGCGCCAGCGCGGACGCGCACCACGGCGTGTCGGGCGCCGCTTTGAGCACCACCGTGCAACCCGCGGCGAGGGCCGGGCCGAGCTTGGCGAGGTTGAGCTGGTGCGGGAAGTTCCACGGCGTGATCGCGCCGACCACCCCAGCGGGTTCGCGCAGCATCCAGCGGTGCGTCGGCATGCCCATCGGCGTCGCCTCGCCCAGGTCGACCCGCCAACCGTCGTAGCGCTCGGCCAGATCGGCGAAGAAGTTCACATCGGCGACGGGCATGTCGAACTGGGCGGCGTCGAGCATGAAGATCGGCGCCCCGACTTCGTCGCGGGTCAGCGCCCGCAGGTCGTCACGGCGCGAGGCGAAGGCGTCGTGGAGCTGGCGCAGGCAGCGGGCGCGCAAAGCCGGGTCGGTCGTCCAGCCCTCGACGTCGTCGTCGAAGGCGCGCCGGGCCGCGGCGATCGCGGCGTCCATGTCGGCCGCGGTGCCGTCCGCGGCGACGCCGAGGGTCTCCTCGTTCGCCGGGTTGATCGTCGCGAACGTGCCGCCGCCGGTGGCGGCCCGCAGCTCGCCGTCGATCAGTTGGACGGCGAGGTCGCCGAGCCCGTAGTCGCCGCTGGGTTCGCTCACGGCACTTCCCAGATCCCGACCGGGGCCTCATGGACCGCGTACTGACCCGGCGCGCCGCGGCCCATCGGGCGGTGCATGCGGGCGGTCATGCCCTCGGACAACGTCCCGTCGGTGAGCATCTCCAGAAAGAGCTTGGCGGCATTGCCGAAATCGAACCAGTCGCGCTGCCACGACCACTGGAAGTCGCCGCCGTAGCGGAACCAGCTCCCGCCGATTCCGGCGACCTCGTAGGTGCCGCCGACGGGGCGGGGTGCGTCGGCGACCTGCTTCCAGAAGCCGACCACGTGTCCTTTGGTCTCGTCGATGAGGATCTCCTGGTATGGGTACTGCCAGCCGTCGAGCCCACCCATCTCGCTGCCGAGCGCGATCTCACGGATCTCGTCGCGACCAACGGCCATGAAGTCGGTGTCGGGTCCGTAGTTCCAGCCGTAGGTGGCATCGACCGTGTACAGCTCGGCCATCGGCTTCCAGTCGCCGGCGGCCTCGGCGTCGCGGTTGGCCCGGAGCCACCGCTCGACCATCTCTTCGAGTTCGGCGCGTGGATACCCGCTCACGGCGTCACCCTTCCGCCGCGTCCTCCAGCGGGAATGCTGCGAAATCTGGCGTGATCGGCCGCGCTCGGCGGGGCTTCGTGCCCCGTTCGGGCGGTGCCTGGTGACCGGACAGTCCTCATCAGTCGACCTCCTCGATCGTCAGGGCATGGGTCGGGCAGTAGCGTACGGCTGCCTCCACGGCGGCGCGCTCCGATTCGGGCGGGGTCTCGTCGAGCACGGTGACCGTGGTCGCCTTCTTGGGGAGTTCGAACACGTTCGGCGCCTCGGCTTCGCACACGCCGTGTCCCTGGCACAGGTCGCGGTCGACCACGATGCGATAGCGCCGTGCCGTGGGCGAGGGGTCGTCCGCGCCGCTCATCGCACCATCCCCCCGTCAAATTCGGCGCGATTCCCCGCCCTCAGCGGGTTTTCGCTCCAGATTTGCTGACGGGAGCTCGGCTTCGACATCAGCGCTGCCTCCGGCGGTAGGTGACCTTGCAGGGTTGTTCGAGCTGCACGACCATCTTGGAGTGGTCGTTGCGGTAGGTGTCGGGCGGCTGGGCCATCGTGAACTCCCAGTCGCGCAACAGCACGGCGAAGATCGCCTTGATCTGCATCTGCGCGAACGCTGCGCCCACACAGCGGTGCCGACCCGCCCCGAAGGGAATCCAGTTCCAGGGGTTGTCACGTTCGTCGTCACGGGGGGCGAAATAGCGGCCCGGGTCGAACGTGTCGGGGTTCGCGAACGCCTCGGGAATCCGGTTCGAAATCGCCGGCGATGCGCCGACCATCTTGCCCTCGGCGATGTGGACACCGCACACGTCGAAGGGGGTGCGCACCACCCGCATCAGCAGGATCAGCGGCGGGTGCAGGCGCAGTGCCTCCTTCAACGACGCCTCCAGGTGCGGGATCTCCCGCAGCGCCTGGTAGGTGACGTCCTCTCCCGCCGAGGAGAGCGCGTCGAGGTCGGCGAGCGATCTCGCCATCCACTCGGGGTGGCGGAGCAACTCGATCAGCGTCCACGCGGCGGTACCCGAGGTGGTGTGGTGCCCCGCGAACATCATCGAGATGAACATCCCGGTCACCTCGTCGGCGGAGAAGCGGGGTTCGCCGTCGTCGCCGGGGATCGACATCAACACGTCGAGCAGGTCACGGTCGTCGTCGGTGGCGAGCGGCCCGGCCGCGCGCCCGTCCATGATGTGCTGCACCAACTCGACGATCGCGACCCGGGCGGCGTCGCGGCGCCGGAACGACTCGATGTCGGCGTAGGGGTCGACGAACGCGTACGCGTCAGTGCCCCGTTCGAGGTCGTGGTACAGCTCAGCGAAGCGCCCATCGAGCTGATTGCGGAACTTCCGTCCGATCAGACAGGCCGAGGACGTGTAGATCGTCAGCTCGGCGAAGAAGTCGAGCAGGTCGATCTCGCCGTCGTCACCCCAGTCGGCGACCATGCCCCGCACCTGTTCGGCGATGGTCTCGGCGTGGCCGCGCATGTACTTGTCGCGCAGCGCCTGGTTGTGCAGCATCTCGCGACGGCGCTCGGGCGGGGCGTCGAACACGACGCCTTCACCGAAGATCGGGGTCATGAACGGGTACGCGGCAGCCTGGTCGAGGTCGTCGTCGGTGGCCCGGAAGAACACCTCGTTGGCCTCGGCGTCGGTGAGCAGGACGAGCTCGGTGTCGGCGAGGCGGAACTCGCCGACGTCGCCGCATTCGTCGCGGACCCGCTGCATCAGCCCGATCGGGTCGCGGCGCAATTCCTCGAGGTGGCCGGTGTCGCCGTCGTCGCCGGAGACTTTCGGCGGAAGCGCCATCGTCCCGGTTGCGGTCGTGGTCATGTGGGATCCTCCTCGAGGTCCGACGGATCGACGTTCGGGGCCTGCGGTTGGACCTCGATCAGGTTCAGGTGCGTGCCCCTCGGGGTGGCGACCATGGCGACGACGGCCCGGGCGACGTCGCCGGGCCGCAGGGCGCCGTCGTGGCGGGTGAGGCCCCAGTGGTCCCAGGCGGCGACGACGTGGTCGATGTCGGCTTCGGACCACGTCGTGCCCTGTTCGGTCGACGACGGCCCGGGGCGAACGATACCGGCGCGCACGCCCGTCCCTTCGAGTTCCATGGCCGTCACGTCGGCGAGCGCTTCGAGGCCGCTCTTGGACGCGACGTACGCGGCGGTGAACGGTCGGGGGTGGCGGGCGACCTCGGAGGTGACGAAGACGACGTCGCCGTGGCCCCGATCGATCA
>Ga0182738_1005138_pt1 | contig 14114 bp, 3 predicted proteins | sample eDN5th30CBELigMG_FD_128876 | JGI IMG/M metagenome (GOLD analysis project Ga0182738, IMG submission 128876) | Enriched Miracle-Growth compost microbial communities from Emeryville, California, USA - eDNA 5th pass 30_C BE-Lig MG (version 2)... ...
CCACCGGCCGCGAAACCACCGGCGCCACCAGCACCGGCGTTACCACCATTGCCACCATCGCCACCGGCACCACCGTCGGGATCCGCCGCGCTACCAGCCGTACCGACCGCGCCATTGGCGCCGGCCGTACCGCTACCACCCTTGCCGCCGATCCCACCGGCGCCGTGGGTGCCCGCCGTCGAACCCGTACCGGCCACACCACCATTACCGCCGACACCGCCGTTGCCGCCGGAGGTTCCCGCCGCAGCACCAGCAGCAACCGCGTCATAGCCCGCGCCACCGACACCGCCGGCACCACCGTTGCCGCCCTTGCCCGTCGCGGCGTGGCTGCCATTGATCTGCAGACCACCCTGCCCACCGTTGCCGCCGTTACCACCGGAGGTACCAGCCGTCCCGTTGACGTTGACCGCATCACCGGCCGTCCCGGCAGCGCCTGCCTTACCGGATCCACCATTGCCGCCAACACCGGCGGTGCCATCCGCGGCCCTACCACCACCACCGGCCAGCAGGCCACCCTGCCCGGCGTTACCACCGACACCGCCATTGCCACCGGAGGCACCCGCAGCAGCACCGCCATCGGAGGCCGCGTCATACCCGGCGCCACCGACACCGCCGTCACCACCCTTACCGGCGGTGCCGTTGGTGCCCGACGCGGCGTGGACCCCGCCACCGGAGACCCCACCGGCGCCACCAGCACCGGCGTTACCACCATTGCCACCATCGCCACCGGCACCACCGTCGGGATCCGCCGCGCTACCAGCCGTACCGACCGCGCCATTGGCGCCGGCGGTGCCCGAGCCACCGTTGCCGCCGATACCACCGATGCCGTGCAGCCCGGTAGCCGAGCCGGTCCCTCCCACGCCGCCGTTACCCCCGGCGCCGCCGGCGCCACCGTCGCTGCCCGGGGCCGCCCCTGCGGCTAGCGCGTCCCACCCGCTGCCGCCCTTGCCGCCAGCGCCACCGTCGCCGCCGACACCATCTCCCGCCCGGGAGGTGCCGTCGGCCTGCAGACCGCCCTGCCCGCCGTTGCCACCGCGGCCACCGGCTTGACCGGCCGTGCCGTCGATGTGGTTGGCATTTCCGTCGACCCCGTGGGCGCCGTCCTTGCCGTCGCCGCCGTTGCCACCGATCGCGGCGACGCCGGAGGTCGCGCGCGATCCGTCGGCTTGCAGACCGCCGAGGCCCGCGTTACCGCCGGCGCCACCATTGCCGCCGGCCGTGCCCGCGAGCGCTCCGGGGTCGGTGGCCGCGTCATAGCCGTGGCCACCGACGCCGCCGTTGCCGCCGTTGCCGGCCGATCCGCTGGTGCCCGACGCGGCGTGGTTTCCGCCACCGGAGTCACCACCGGCGCCACCGACACCGGCGTTGCCGCCAGTGCCACCGTTGCCGCCTGCGCTGCCGTTCATGGTCGATGCCGTGCCCGTGACACCCGCCGCGCCATCAGCGCCGTCGGTACCGGAACCGCCGGCGCCACCGACACCTCCGACACCATGCGTCCCGGTGGTGGCGCCGGTTCCGCCGACACCACCATTGCCGCCCGCACCGCCGTGGCCGCCCGAGGTGCCCGCCGCCGCGCCGTCGGCGAGCGCGTCATAACCGCGACCACCCTGGGCGCCATCACCACCGTTACCGCCGCCGCCGTCGGCAGCACGCGTGACGCCATCGGTCGCTAGGCCGCCCTTGCCACCGTTACCGCCGGCGCCACCGTTGCCGCCGGCCGCGCCGTCGTGCGACGACGCGTTGCCGTCGGCGCCGACGTACCCCGCTCCTCCGTTGCCGCCCTGGCCGCCGTTACCCGCCGTACCTCCGGTACCGCTGGCCGCCTGGCCGCTGGCACCGTGTCCACCAGCGCCGCCCTGGCCCGCGTTGCCACCGGCACCACCGGCTTGGCCGGCGAACCCGTCAACGTGCGAGGCGTTGCCGTTGGCGCCGTCGGCACCGTCAGCGCCGTCGCCACCGACACCGCCATTGCCACCGATCGCCCCGTCACCCTGGCCACCCACTGTGCCCGAAGCACCTGCGCCGGCGAACAATCCGCCGGAACCACCGGCACCGGCCTTGCCAGCAGCACCACCGTTACCGCCGACACCGCCGTTGCCGCCGCTGATCGCGTCAACATGGCTGACGGTGCCGTCAGCACCGTCAGCACCGTGACCACCGGCACCGCCGGCGGCACCCGTACCGCCGGAGCCGCCCTTACCGCCCTCACCGAACCAGTTCGAGCCCCGGCCACCGGCACCACCATTTCCCCCGGCGCCACCGTTTTGACCCGCGCCACCATCGGCGCCGGCCAACACACCAGCCAGGCCTGCCGCGCCGACCGCACCGTCACCGCCGGTACCGCCGGCACCGGCCGTGCTCCACAACGCCCACAATGCGGCGTCACCACCGGTACCGCCGGCGCCACCGTCGCCACCTGCGGTCACGGCGTTGCCACCATCACCGCCGTCACCGCCGTGGCTCAGCCACGCGAACCAACCGGCAGCGCCACCATCGCCACCGGCACCGGTGTCAAACCCGTCGCCGCCGTGGCCACCGTTGCCGCCGAACAGGCCACCCTGACCGCCCGCACCGCCGTCGTAGACGCCGCCGGTGCCGTCGGCGTCCCATCCCGCGCCGCCGCTGCCGTAGATCCAGCCGCCCGCGCCGCCGTCGGGGTGAGCGGCTGTGCCGTCCGCACCGTTGCCGAACGGCATCAACCAGTTGACCTCACCGAGGTTGAAGGATGCGGCCGCAGAACCCGGCCAGCCGAAATCGGCCGCACCGATGCTGCTCAGGTTCAGGTCAGCCAGCACCGCTTCCCAGGTGGCCGCATCGCCCCACGAATCGAAGGCGCCGTCCCAACTGGCGGAGTCCAAAATCACGCTCCAGGCTGTCTGGTCGCCCCAGTTGACGCTGAGGTCCGCGACGGCTCCGCCTAAGTCTTCGCCGAATAGGTCCACCCAGACGTCTTCGATATCGGCGGACGCAGGCGCGGTCGCCAGCGGCGTCAAACCGAAGGCGAGGAACGCGCTCACTGCACTGCCGACACCGACCACCCGGCTGTCGTGACGTCCCTTGAAACCACTACGACGGTGACGAGACATCGCACTACCCCTTAATTTTGGCAAAGTAGACGCGCAGAAAATACTTTGAATTTAAGTAGGGTAGCCCTAACTTGACATTAGTCAATACCCGCGCGATAAATCCGCCATGCCACCATCCAAAGCGACCCTATAGGCCGCTCACTAGGCAATATGTCCGGATCGAAAAAGCGATCTCCGGCGAATAGGTCGACGATGTTTCTGAGATGCGACCGGAGTGTTTGCTGGCATAACATAGGTAGTGGCCTAAATCACTATTGCATAGTTTGCGGAGATGTGATCTCGGCGAGGCGGCCACACACAAACACGACCCGGTCGGTCGCCCGGGTTGCGTTTGCTTGGAGTTTGCTTGGAGAACGTAGGCCGTGCCCGCGTCCCGCTACGGTTTCTAGGGGTTATTCGCGCCGTTGTTGCCGGCGGCGGTCTGCCTGTCCATGTTCTGACTGTTTACTGAGTAAACATCGCTTTCAGCGCCGTTGGCGCTGTTGTGGCCAACGTGGGTTCCGTTGCCACCATTACCGCCGGTGCCTGTGGGTTTGTTTGCCGACAAATGGTCGGCAGGTGTGCCAGCGCTGTCGAGCCGCCGCGACGTTACCGCCGGCACCGCTGCCGCGGCGCCGTCATCTGTAGCGTTACGAGCCGCTTAACTAGCCGGGCGTCCCGGGGTTACCGGGTGTGCCGACGGTGCCGACGCCGGGGCCACCGGGGCCACCGTCGCCACCGGCAGTGGCGCCGCCGTTGCCGCCGATCCCGCCGGCGCCGCCAGTACCGGAGGTGTCGCCTAGGTTCTGCCCCAGGCCACCGGCCCCACCATCGCCGCCGGTCGCACCGGAGGCGGTGCCGCCGGTGCCGCCATTACCGCCATTACCGCCGGTGCCGTCAGCGGTGACGGTGCCGGAAGTCGCGTCGACATTGCCGAAACCGCCGGCCCCGCCGTCACCACCGGGTGCGCCGGCAACGGTGCCGTCGCCACCGTTCCCGGCGTTCCCGCCGATGGCGGTGCCGCTGACGTTGGCGTCGCCGTTGGCCTGTATCCAGGCATTGCCGGCGTTACCGGGCGGGGTGGAGCCGCTGCCAAGCGGCGAGTTACTACCGCCGTTCCCGCCGAATGCCCCGTGACCGCTGTCGCCGCCCGCGCCACCGAGGGCGGTGCCGCTAGCGGTCGGATTGTCACCGGGATTGACCGGGTTCTCGCCAATGATGGCCGCTTCGCCACCGTCGCCGCCATTGTGGCCGTCGAAGCCATGGCCGCCGGCCCCGCCGGTGGCGGTACCGGAGGCGTGGCCCGTGGTGGCACCGAGGTTGCCGTAGCCACCGTCGATGATGCCCCGTGCACCGTCGCCGCCGTGGCCCCCGTTGGTGCCGTTGCCGCCGGCGCCGCCGGTGCCGGAACCCGCGGCGCTGCTGTTGTTTCCATAGGCTTCGACGATTCCAGCACCGCCGTCACCTCCGGTGCTGCCGTTGCCGTCGGCGGTCCCGCCTGCACCGCCGAGAGCGTCACCGCTGGCGGACTGGCCGCTGTTGCCGGAGAAGTAGCCAGCCTCGAGTGAACCGGCACCGCCGTCGCCGCCAGCCCACCGATGCCACCGTTGCCCGCCGTGCCGCCGTCATGGCCCGTACCGCCAATGCCGCCGTCGGCGCCGCTGCCGACGACAGCGTTTTCACCGGCGTCCCCGGTCACACCGTTGGCGCTACCGCCGTTGCCACCCACGCCACCATTACCACCGTCACCGGCGTCAGCTCCTGCGCCCGCGGCGCCCGCACTGGCGAACCACCCACCGGCACCGCCCGCACCAGCCTTGCCGGCGTCGCCGCCGGCGCCCCCAGCGCCGCCGTTGCCACCGGTGGCAGCGCTGAGAAGCACGCCGGCGTCGTGACCAGCGGCACCGTCGCCACCGGTGCCGCCCGCGCCACCGTTCCCGGCAGCGCCGCCCTTGCCGCCGGCGCCGAACCAGTTCGAGCCCCTGCCGCCAGCACCACCGTTGCCGCCCGCACCACCGCTGGAACCGTTGCCGCCGTTGCCATTACCGCCGTTGGCGAAGCTGCCGGCCAGACCCGCGGCACCGGCCAGGCCGTCACCACCGTTGCCACCGGCTCCCGGAGTGCTGAACAGAGCCCACAGCGCGGCGTCACCACCGACACCACCATCGCCGCCCGCGTCTCCCCCGTTCCCACCGTCGCCACCATGGCTGAACGCGGCGAACAACCCGGCACTACCACCCGCACCACCGTCGCCACCGTCGTAGCCGTCGCCGCCCGCTCCACCGTCGCCACCGAACAAGCCACCCTGGCCGCCGGCGCCACCGTCGTCGTCGCCGCCCGTACCGTCCGAGTCCCAGCCGTCGCCGCCGCTGCCGTAGATCCAGCCACCGGCGCCACCGTCGGGGTGCGAGGCCGTACCGTCAGCTCCGTCACCGAACGGCATCAGCCAGTTGATGTCGCCCCAGTTGAACGACGCATCCGACGCGCCCGGCAGATCGAGCGAGGCCGCCCCGATGCCACTCAGGTCCAGATCAGCCAGAACCGCATCCCAAGTGGCTTGGCTGCCCAGCCCCTCAAAGAATCCTGACCAACTGGCCGGGTCGAGAACCACCTCCCAAGCAGCCTGATCACCCAAGTTGGCCCCCAGGCCGGCGACGGCGTCACCAAGCCCCTGACCCAACAGGTCGACCAGCACATCTTCGATATCGGCGTGCGCCGCCGGCGCCGTCAACGGCGCCACCCCGAACGCCAGAAACGCGCCGACGGCAGTGCCGGCGCCTACCACGCGGCCGCTGCCGCGTCCCCTGCGACCTGTGAACCCACTGCGGCGTTGATGAGACATGGCGCGTTTCCCCTAACTGGCGCATAACGGCGATATAACGAGCCTGGATGACGAGTTAGGTTAATCCCGATTCTTCTTTAGTCCACCCCCGCACACCAATCGGGAAGGTGGGAGGGCGATTTTGACGCGACAGCAACTTGATGACCAGGTAGAACGACTCGCATGGCGATCTATACGTTAGTCTCGATATCAATATTCACAGTGAATGCGCACCATTTAAAATTTTCTCAGGAAATGCCAAACGCGGTCGCACCGTTGCCGGAACGACCGCGTTTGACTCAGAGCAGCGTTTAGCCGTCGGCGCCGGGGCCGTTCGGGCCGTCGCCACCCTTGCCGCCGTCACCACCGTTGCCGAGGTTGCCGCCGTCACCGCCGGCACCACCGGCACCACCGGTCCCCGACGTTCCGGTGTTCGTCCAACCGTCACCACCGTTGCCGCCGTTGCCGACCGGACCGGTGGGTTGGGTGCCCGCGCTACCGGACGTCGGGGCACCTGAGCCGGTGCCCGCGTTGCCACCGGTGGCCGGGGTGTCGGCGATGTTGCCGCCGTCGCCGCCGTCGCCGCCGTTGGGGTTGGTGACGTCGCCGTCGGCGCCCTTGCCACCGTTACCCGCGCTACCGGTGGCGCCGCCGTTGCCACCGTTGCCGCCGGTCCCGGTGGTTCCTTCGGTGCCGCTAGTGGCCGTGCCGCCGAGGCCGCCATTGCCACCGTTTCCACCCTTGCCGCCGGCCGCACCGTCGCCGCCGTTGCTGCCGTTGTTGGCCTGGCCCGCGACACCGGACGCCACCGAACCGTCCGCGCCGTTGGCGCCGCTGCCGCCCTCGCCGCCGCTGGCGCCGGAACCGCCGTTGCCGCCGTTACCGCCGTTACCGGAGGTCGAGCCGCCCTTGCCGCCCGCACCGCCGGCACCGCCCGCGCCGCCATCCTGACCGGCAGTGCCGGACTCACCGGCGGACTGACCGCTGACACCGGCGTCGCCGGCCGTGCCGCTGCCGCCGTCGCCGCCCTTACCGCCATTACCGATCGCGCCGCCGTCGCCACCCTGGCCTCCGGCGCCGCCGGAAGCACCCGCGAGCGCGTTCGCGTCATTGGACGGGTCGTAGCCGGCGCCGCCGTCACCACCATTGCCGGACGGGCCGCTGGCCTCGGTTCCGCTGCCGCCGCCGTTACCGTCGGTTCCGTTGCCGCCGACCGTGGTTCCGGCCTTGCCGCCGTCGCCGCCGGTGCCGGCCACGTTGCCCGGGTCTCCACCCTTACCGCCGTTGCCACCGTTCGGGGTGTTGACGTCGCCGGCGGCGCCGTTGCCGCCGTTACCGCCCTGGCCCGCGGATCCGGCGTCGCCGCCCTTGCCGCCGTTGCCGTTGGTGCCGACGACGCTGCCGTTCTGCGCGGTGCCGGCGTTGCCACCGGCTCCGCCGGTACCGCCGGAGCCGGCCTCACCGCCGTTGCCACCGGCACCGCCGTTGGCCCCCGCGATCGATCCGGTGCTGGCGTCATAGCCGGCGCCACCGGTACCGCCGTTACCGCCCGCGCCGCCGTCACCGCCCTCGCCGCCGCTGCCGGCGGTGTTGATGGCCAGCAAACCGCCGTTGCCGCCGTTGCCGCCCTTACCTCCGTTGCCGCCGGACAAGCCCTGGTCGCCGTTGCCGCCGTCCGGGTTGTTGACGTCGCCGGCAGTGCCGGCCGCACCGTTACCGCCGACACCGGTCTTGCCGTCACCACCGGCGCCACCGTTACCGCCGTTGCCGGCGTCGCCGCCGCTGCCACCGTTGCCGCCGTTGCCGCCGCTGGTGCCGCCCTCGGCGGCGTCGTCGGTGGCCGCGTCGTAACCGTTGCCACCGGTGCCGCCGTTGCCGGCCGGCCCGCTGATCGCGGTGCCGTCGGCGCCGGCACCGCCATCGGTCCCGCCAGTGCCGCCGGTGCCGTGCGCACCGCCTGCCCCACCGCTGCCGGCAGTACCGACGTTGCCGCCGTCACCGCCGTTACCACCGGTGGTGGTCGTGGCGTCACCGTTGGCGCCGTCGCCGCCGTCGCCCGCGGTGCCGGCGTTGCCGCCCGCACCACCCGCGCCGCCGTTGCCATTGACACCGACGTTCCCGTTGGTGGCGGCACCACCATTGCCGCCGGCGCCACCGGCGCCACCGTTCATGCCGCTGCCGCCGGACCCGCCACTGGTACCGGACTCGCCGGGTGCGATGCCGTCACTGCCTTCCAGGCCGTTGCCGCCGCTGCCGCCCTTGCCGCCGGTACCACCGGCGCCGCCTGCGCCGCCGTTGCCGGAGGTCGAGCCGCCCGCGCCACCGGCACCGCCCTTACCGCCGTCGAAGCCCACGGTGCCGTTAGTGCCGTCGATGCTGCCCAGGACACCGGCGTTGCCGTCGGTGCCGTTGCCGCCGGAGCCGCCCGCGCCGCCGTCGCCACCATTGCCGAGGTTGCCGCCGTCGCCGCCCTGACCGCCGGCGCCACCGATGCCGGCTGCGTTGTTGAAGCCGGCACCGCCCTTGCCGCCGTTACCGACCGGGCCGGTCACATCGGCGCCGGCCTGACCCGCGTTACCACCGGCGGCCGAGTCACCCGCGTTGCCGCCCTGGTAGGAGTCACCACCCTTGCCACCGTTACCGCCGTCGGCGTGGCTCGAGTCACCGGCCGCACCCGCGCCACCGTCGCCACCCGCAGCACCCGCACCGCCGGAGCCGGCGTTGCCGCCGGTGCCCGCGCTGCCCGCGGTGCCGCCGGCGTAGTTCTGAGTACCGGCCGCGCCACCGGCGCCGGCGTTACCACCGTTACCGGCCGTGCCGGCGCTGCCGCCGTCCTGGCCTGCACCATCGACGCCGCCCGAGCCATTGGTGCCCCAGACACCGGCCACACCCGCAGCACCGGCACCGGCGTTACCGCCATCTGCGCCCGAACCGCCGGCACCACCCGCACCCGCATTGCCGAACTGCGTGCCGGACGCACCGCCCTTGCCGCCTTCGCCACCGTTACCGCCGTTGTCGCCGTTGGTGCCGCTTTGGCCCGCGACCGAGGCGTCGGTGCCGCTGCTACCCGCGACACCGTCACCGCCGTCACCACCCTTGCCGCCGTTGCCCAGGTTGCCACCGTCACCACCGGCGCCACCCTTGCCGCCAGACGCACCCGCCGCGGTGTCGGTGAAGCCGTTACCCCCGGCACCACCGTTACCGGCCGGGCCGTCAACACCAGCGCCGTTGCTACCGGTGTTGCCGTTGGTGGAACCGGTGCCGGCCGTACCCGCGGCACCGCCCTGGCTGGAGTCACCACCGTTACCGCCGTTACCACCGTCGATGTGGCCCGCGGTGCCCTGGGCACCCGCGCCACCGTCGCCACCCATGGCGCCATCGCCACCGCTACCAGCGTTACCACCGGTGCCCTGCGTACCGGCGCTGCCGTTGGTCGCCGTGCCGGCCGCACCACCGTCGCCGCCATCACCACCGGCGCCCGCGGTGCCCGCGCTGCTGCCGGCAGTGCCGTCGTAGTTGCTGTCGTTACCGGCCGCCAGGCCGTTCAGGCCAGCAGCACCGGCCCCGGCGTTGCCGCCCTTGGCGCCGCTGCCGCCGTTACCACCGGAGCCGGCATTACCGGCCTGCGAGCCGCCGTCACCACCGGCACCGCCCTTTCCGCCCGAGCCACCGGTGCCACCGTTGCCGCCGTTCTCGGCCGCGGAGGCCGCAGCGGCCCCGTCGGTACCAGCCACGCCATTACCGCCGTTACCGCCCTGGCCGCCATTGCCGTAGTTACCGCCGTCGCCACCGGCACCGCCATTGCCACCGGACGCACCAGCTGCGGTGTCGGTGAAGCCGTCACCGCCCTTGCCGCCGTTTCCGCCGCTGGTAACGCCGGTACCCGCGGAACCGTCCTCACCAGCCGTGGACCCGGCGCCGGCCGTGCCCGCGTTGCCGCCCTGGCTGGAGTTACCACCCTTGCCGCCGTCGCCGCCGTTGATGTACAGCGCGTTGCCCTGGGCACCCGCGCCACCGTCACCGCCCGCGGCACCATCGCCACCGCTGCCGGCGTTACCGCCGGTGCCGGTCGCGGCCGAGCTGCCGTCACCGTTGGTGCCGCCCACGCCGCCATTGCCGCCATTGCCGCCGGTACCAGCCGTGCCGGCGTTGCCACCGTCACCGCCCTTGCCGTTATTGGTCCCCGCAACACCCAGCGCACCGGCGTTGCCCGCGACGGCGTTACCACCGTCGGCGCCCGAGCCACCCTTACCACCGGCACCGCCGGTCAAGGTCGACAAGCCGGTACCGGCGTTGCCGCCCTTACCGCCGACACCACCGTTACCGCCATCGGTGCCGGAGTTGCCGTTGCCGTTGGCATCGGTACCGACACCACTGGTGCCGGCCATGCCGTCACCGCCGTCACCGCCCTGGCCACCGTTGCCGAGGTTGCCGCCGTCACCGCCGGCGCCACCCTTGCCGCCGGAGGAGCCGGCCGCACTGTCGGTGAAGCCGTTACCGCCGGCACCGCCGTTACCGGCCGGGCCGTCAACATCCGCGCCGTCGGAACCGGTGTTGCCGTTCGTGGAGCCGGAACCGGCCTTGCCCGCGGCACCGCCCTGGCTGGAGTTACCACCGTTACCGCCGTTACCGCCGTCGGCGTGACCCGAGACACCGGCGGCACCCGCGCCACCGTCGCCACCCGCGGCGCCGTCGCCGCCGCTGCCGGCATCACCGCCGGTGCCCTGCGTACCAGCATTGCCGTTGTACGCCGTGCCGGCCGCACCACCGTTGCCGCCGTCGCCACCGGCGCCCGCGGTACCCGCGCTGCTGCCGGCGGTGCCGTCGTAGTTGCCTTCGTTACCGGCCGCCAGGCCGTCCAGGCCCTTGGCCCCGGCGCCCGCATTGCCGCCCTTGGCGCCGCTGCCGCCGTTACCACCGGAGCCGGCATTACCGGCCTGCGAGCCGCCGTCACCACCCTTGCCACCAGATCCGCCCGAACCACCGGTGCCACCGCTGCCGCCGTTCTCGGCCGCAGAGGTTGCGGCGGCTCCGTTGTCGCCGGCCACACCATTACCGCCATTACCGCCGGCGCCGCCGTTACCGTGGTCGCCGCCGTTGCCGCCGGCGCCGCCGTTACCGCCGGACGTGCCGGCCGCCGCGCCCTCGTCGAGTGCGTCGTAGCCGTCACCACCCTTACCACCGTTGCCGCCGCTGGTCACGGAGCTGCCCGCGACACCATCGGTGCCGGTACCGCCGCCAGTACCGCCGTTGCCGGCAGCACCGCCCGCACCACCATTACCCGCGATGCCGACGTTGCCGCCCTGACCGCCGGCGCCACCGTCCTTGTAGGTGGCGTCGCCGGCGGCGCCGTCACCGCCGTCACCGCCGGCCCCGGCGTTGCCGCCCGTGCCGCCGTTGCCGCCGGTGCCGTTGACGCCGTTGGCGGTGGCACCCTGGCCGGCGTCGCCGCCGACACCACCGTCGCCACCCTGGCCGCCTTGGCCGCCGTTGCCGCCGGCCTCACCGGCGCCGCTATTGGTGCCTTGTACACCGGTCTGGCCGGTGTAGCCGGCGCCGCCGGCGCCACCCAGACCGCCCTTGCCGCCGGTACCGCCGGCCCCGCCGTAGCCGGAGTTCGGGTTCAGCGCGTCGCCACCGGCACCACCGGCACCGCCCTTGCCGCCGGTGCCGCCTTCGCCGCCCCGGCCGCCATCAGCGCTGCCGACACCGCCCGCGCCGCCGTTTCCACCGTTACCGCCGGAGCCGCCGTTACCGGCCTGGCCGTTCTCCAGCTTGACACCGGAGTTGCCGCCCTTACCGCCGTCGCCGCCGTCGCCGCCGTTGCCACCCTTACCGCCGTCGCCGGCACTCATCACACCAGCGTTACCGCCGATGCCACCGTTACCGCCCGATGACGTCAGGGCCGTGAAGCCCGCTTCGCCGGCATGGGCGGCGTTGTATTCCGCCACGTTGAACCCGGCGCCGCCATTGCCGCCGTCACCGCCGTGATCGGCCTTCTGACCGTCGGCACCGCTCTCGGCACGCTCGGTGGTGGAACCACCGTTCAGGCCGCCCTGGCCGCCGTGGCCGATCGCCCCCGAGTTGCCGCCGTCGGCGCCATTACCGCCATTGGCGTTGCCCAACGTGCCCTCGGCACCGTCACCGCCGTTGCCCGCCGCTCCAGCATTGCCGCCGGCACCACCGACACCGCCGAGGCCATTGACACCCGAGGCACCCATGCTGCTGCCGGCACCGGCCAAACCACCTTGGCCGCCCTGACCGCCGTTGGCGCCGTCACCACCAACAGCGCCGTTACCACCGTTGCCGTTGCTGACGGCGACGTTCCAGTCACCCGTGGCACCGTTACCGCCCTGGCCGCCGCTGCCGCCGACACCGCCGACACCGCCCGCACCACCATTGCCGCCGTCACCGAAGAATCCCGACGCCTTACCCCCGGCGCCGCCGTTACCGCCATTGCCACCGACGACACCGTTACCGCCGACGACGCCGCTGCCGGTACCACCCTCGGCCCAGCTGCCGGTCGCACCCGCAGCACCGACCAACCCTGCCGCACCGATACCACCGGCACCACCATTACCACCGGAACCGAACAACCAGCCCGCGCCATCGCCACCATTACCGCCGGCACCACCATCGGCACCACCCAGACCACCGTCGCCACCGACACCCATCCAGGAGCCACCAGCCCCACCGTCGCCGCCGGCCAGGCCCGCCAGACCAGCGCCACCAGCCCCACCATTGCCGAACAGACCGGCCGCACCACCATCACCGCCGGCCACACCCGCGCCACCATCACCGAACAGCCAGCCGCCGTCACCACCATTGCCGCCATCGACACCGGCAACACCGATCGCACCATTGCCGATGATGATCGAGCCGAACCCGAACGTCTCGTTGATGAAGTCGTTGACCTCGATGCCCAGCGGGCTCTCGATCCAGTCGACCAGGCCGTCATGCAGCGGGGTGTAGAACCACTGGTCGACCAGTGCGGTCAGGTCCAGCGGGTTGGAGTCGGCGGCCATCGCCCAGTCGAATCCACCCGAGACATCCGCGTCAGCGCTCGGCCATGCCGCCGGGGTGAACAGGTCAAGCAGCCAGTCCAGCTCACCGTCAGCCTGTGCCGACGGCGCCGGCGTCAGCGGCGTGACTCCGAACGCCAAGAATGCCGCCGCGGCTGAACCCGCACCGAGTACCTGACGACGCCGCCCGCCTTGGCGCCGACCGACCCCAGCCTGCCCCGCGCCCTGACGTTTTCCTGCCATGTGCTTGCCTCAAGTCTCTACAGCGGTCCACTACAGTGAACGAATGGATATCTCTAACGCGGCTCTTAAGTTAATGGGTTAGACCCCCCGAGTCAACACCCGAAATTCGCCCGGTTTCACAACCGCAACTTGATAAATGCCATGACATCATCCGATGTCAATAGGGTCTAACAGGGGTGCCGTGTGCCACACGCGGAATCCTCAGTCAACGCTGATGTTTACCTGTGTGCCGACGACTTGCGACCAATCAACCTGGGGAAATACGGCAGAGCCACCCGTTTCACCAGCGGAAATTAGTCCACCTTCGTGCCCGTCATGCGCCGGGCGAACCATCACCTCCGTTACCGCCTTTGCCGCCATTGCCCAAGTCGCCGCCGTCACCACCGGCGCCGCCCTTGCCGCCACTGCCCGTTCCAGGCTGGCTGTAGCCGTCGCCGCCGTCACCGCCGTTGCCGGCCGGGCCGCCCGGCGTAGCGCCGTCGGTTCCGCCCTGACCCGCGCTGCCGGTTCCCGCGGCACCGCCGGTCCCGGCATTGCCACCGGCGCCACCGGTGCCGTCCGCACCCACGTTGCCGCCGTTGCCGCCATTGCCGCCGTCGATGTGCGTGGCGTCGCCGTGGCCACCGTCGCCGCCATCGCTAGGCAGGCCGGCGCTGCCGCCGTTGCCGGCCGCGCCGCCGTTGCCGTTGGCGCCCGCGGACCCGGTCGCCGAGGCTCCGCCGTTGCCGCCGTTGCCGCCGTGGGCACCGGTCCCGCCGTTACCGCCGTTACCGCCGTCGCCGCCGTCGCTGCCGCCACCGTTGCCCTGGCCACCCGAGCCGGCCAGCCCGCCGGTGCTGCCGCTGGACGCCTGCCCGCCGGCACCGCCGGCACCGCCGGCACCCGACACCGAGGTCCCGCCCGCGCCGCCGTCGCCGCCCTGCCCGTACTGGTACGGCGGGGCGAAGGTCATGGTGCCGCCGG
>Ga0182738_1005139_pt1 | contig 14111 bp, 9 predicted proteins | sample eDN5th30CBELigMG_FD_128876 | JGI IMG/M metagenome (GOLD analysis project Ga0182738, IMG submission 128876) | Enriched Miracle-Growth compost microbial communities from Emeryville, California, USA - eDNA 5th pass 30_C BE-Lig MG (version 2)... ...
ATCATTAATTATATGAAGCAAAAATTTACTGCTTCTCAACGCTGGAATCAGCAAAGACTCTTTGATGTGATCAGGAATCTTTTTTGAGTTGACTGCTGTTTCAACTAAGTTAATGTTTCCATTCAGAAGAGCCCTTAATTCATGGGAGACTAAAGCTAATAATTGGTCCTTGTATTTGTTGGCTTCTTCAAGGATGATCAAGAGATCTCGCTGGGTTGTATCTCTTAGGATGAGAATGAAATTTTAATCTCAATAGATTTTTCCTGTTGAGAGTTTTCCAATTCAAGCTTTCCGCTATAAACTAAAAAATGTCTCTCTTGAATGACTTTTTCGATTCTGATATTCTTGAAACGAACAATAATATCTTCCAGAGTGTTTATTGAATTTGTATTACTTTGGTGATTATTGTGAGCATCAGGTATCAACTCATTTTCTGTCGTTAGTCTCTCAATTTGGATTACTGTACAAGAGTTTGAAGCAGCACGAACTTCACTTTGTACTCGCTGAAGATGTCGAATTTTTCTCAAGAGACCCTGAGCATCAAGAGCAAGATTACATTTTTCCATAAAAGATTTACAATAATCACAGATAAACTTAGTCTGCCCAGCAAAATCCAGGATCATGATATTTTCAGGGATATTGTTCAGTATAAAATTGTTGACTTGCATCCAGTTTTCTTGTTGAAGGTTTGTCCAAATCATCTTCCACTTTATCTTATCTTCACAATAAATAATCACAATAATGTTAACCACTTGCGCAGCGCAGCGCCTCTTATCAAATAGAAGTAGAAATGCTTCAAATCATAATACATAGTCGTTACAAGAGAAACAACCACTGGCACAATGATCTTTAATTGCCATTTTTGCACAATCAAAGTGACCAACAAAGCCCTCCAAGCAAATCCAATAAATCCATACAGAGCAGGCACAGAAAACAGAGGTGGATCTTTTGTTTCAGTGCTTAAGAGGTAAGAGACCACTCCTGTTGTCCAATCTCCAATAAATAAAATCAAAAGAATGATGTCAACACGAAGGGAAAATCTGGCCATTCCTGGCCAAGCTTTTTGGAGAAGAAATACTCAATAGCAACAACTACAGTCATTAACGGAGCAAATGGCATAGAAAAGAGCAAGAGTTTCACATGAGCTCCACTGACGCTTAGAGTGTTGAAAATTGTTGGAATTCTTGCGAAAAATTGGACAAGGCAAACGAAAGCAATGCAAACGTAAAAACAACCAAGGTTAAAAGGAAAATTTTTCCAAAGAACGTTGGATTTACATTCATTGAATAAAGAAGCAGAGAAACTTTGAAATAAAATTATAAAATTGAAAGCCATAGTTTTTGACAGGTGTTGATTGAATGTTATTGGATTTTGAATGGCTGGCTCAGAATTGACTAATGCAAAATTATTTTCGAGAGAAAAACCCCATTAATTATGGATATTCAACATACAAATTATATTTAACTTTGAAATGCAAAGGCGAGCAAAACTTCGAAGAATTTCCTCTCAGATTGAGGTAGCTGCTTCTCGAGAGGACTGTTAGCTGAATTTCCAATCTGATAAGGGTGGAACTTCAAAATGAGCGTATTAAAAACTCGAAATTCTCTTTAAGAAGAATCTCAAAGTCTTCAAACTTTCAGAGCTTCTCTCTTTGATTATTCCTTTGTCGGTGAATAAGAGCTCCTGTTCAAGAGTTTTGCATTCAAAATTAGCAAAATTAATTTGAAATAAGATTCAGTTCAGGCTTTCTAGACCTTTAAAAATTCATTTCAGTTTCGACCAAGAACACTTTTCAACATTTAGGTTCACAATAGTTGAAATTGAACCTTCTCTTTGCTCGCTTGTCTAGAGAAGGATTCTCATTGCTGACCAACGAAATGAAATTTTATCATCATCAGTTAAACCAAAAGGTCTCCCGGATAAATTTTATCTCTAATTTTATTTAAATTAGAAAATAACAATTTTGAACTTTTGTGATGAAATTCGAGGAGTTGGACGTCCAGATCTTCATTGATCTCACTTGAGGTTTGCCTAGCTGATGAGTCACGACCACTGTGACTTGAAGAAAAAAGATGAGAAAAAGTTTTCCAGTTGAATTTTTTTTTAATATTTGAAAAAATAAAAATTAAACTAAATTTTATTTTTGAATCCTGTCCTCTCTCTCTCTTTCGATTTTTCTCTCCTTCTTCTCCTTAAATAGAGAAGCAGTTGAGAAAAGGTTTTTGAGAGAAGTTGTTTTCAAATGTTCCTCATATAACTTTTGATTCTACTTTCATCCAAGACTCTTACGAAATGGAGAAAGAATTAAAGGATTAACTGAATCAAAATCAAACTTTGTCTGGAGCCAATTAAAAAGAATCTGAATCGGACAACTGAGAAATTGAAGAAAATTAAATTTTTCTTTTTTGTCCTTTCAGACTTGGGATTTGTTTCTTGCATTTTTTCATAATCAACATAATTCAAAATAATTTACATTGTATAAAGAAGATTAGATTAATTTTAAATACAAAATTCACATAAAATATCTTTAATCATCGAAACAGAAATTGGCTTATGGATGCATCTATCTAAACCTGACGCAAGAAATTTATCAACTTCCACCCTGGATTTATGTGCCGTACAGCCAATAATCCTCACCCTTTGTGGAAGTGATTTCTCTTTTTGTAATCTCCTAATTTCCTGAACTGTTTCTGAACCGCTCATTTCAGGCATTTCCTGATCCATAAATATGACTGAATACTGCTTGCAATCTTTGCCACAGCTCTTTTTCTCTCGAGCAAGCAGTTTTTCAATCGCTGACAAGCCACTATAAGCAGGGTCACATTTGATGTCAAGTGAGGATAAAATTGTTTCAAAGGCCATCGTATTGAATGGATTATCATCAACAATAAGAATATCTGGACAAGAACAGGTTCCAGTCAGAAGCTCATCAGGATCAGAAGTATCAAGTGTCTTTAATTTCTGGAACAACATCGGCTTTTTATCTCCAGTCAGTTCTTCAGAGGTTTGTCTGGAACGGTTCCAGTCATCAGGAAAATTATCTTGAGATTGAGGGCGAACTTCTTCTTTATCTTCTATAATAAAAGAAAAGACGGAGCCTTTGTTTGGGGTTGAAAGAACATCGATGCCTTGATGACCCTTTGGGGCAAGTAATTGCACTAATTGATAGGCAATATTTAGTCCCAAGCCCACTCCGGCCGAGTTCATTATTTGTCTCCCTTCAAACTCAATATGTGTGTAGTTTGAAAATAATTTCTTCATATTTTCTTGACTGATCCCAATTCCAGAATCTTCTACAACAATTTTCACCCATTGGTGTTGTTGATTCATCATAGGGATTGCGAGTAATTTTACTGTTCCTTGCTTTGTAAATTTCATCGCATTGCTTAAGAGATTCAACACAATTTGGCTGAGTCTGATATGATCCGTACAAATCTTTGTTGGAAGACTGGGATCAAATTCTAAGACGACCTGGATCCCTTTCTTTTTTGCTTGAAGCTCGACAAGTTGCGTCGCACTTTTAAGAGTTTCTCTAAGATCACCGGGTTGAAAGACAAGTCTTAGTTTCTTCTCTTTGATTTGACACATGTCAAGTATATCATTGATGATGTGGAGAAGGAATTTGCTGCTTCGAAGAGCAGGGACAAGAAGATTTTCTTTGATATCATCGGAGACTTTTGGAGAGTTTATAGCGGTTTCGACAAGATTAATATTTCCGTTTAGAGGAGCTCTGAGTTCATGAGAAACTGAGGCCAATAATTGATCTTTATATTTGTTGGTTTCTTCAAGAGTAACCAAGAGATCTCTTTGCGTTGTGTCTCGAAGGATAAGAATGATATAGAAGTTTTCAAAGTGCTGGATGAAAGAGATTTTGATTTCAATAGCTTTTTCTTGACGATTTTCTTCGAGTTTAAGCTTTCCATTGTAAACAAGAAATTGCCTTTCTTGGATACTCTTTTCAACGATGATTTTTTTAAAGCCCTTGAGAACCTCTTCAAGAATCTCTTTATTATTACTATCAGATTTGGCACCTCCAAGGAGCTCATTCTCAGTCGTAATTCTTTCAATCTCGACTTCCACATTAGATGAGGGGGAAGAATCATTTCGTTGGAGATGAAGATGACGAATCTTGTGGAGAAAGTCTTTAGAGTCCAATGAAAGGTTGAATTTTTCCATGAATGATTTGCAGTAATCACTCAGAAACTGGATTTCTCCTTTCAGGTCCAAAATCATGATGTTTTCAGGGATATTATTCAAGATAAAGTTGTTGACTTGCATCCATTTCTCTTGTTGAAGGTTTGTCCAGATTATTTTCCATTTCAATTTGTCATCACAATAAATGACAAAAATGGCATTAAATATCTGCGTGCAGGACTTGAATAAAATTGGATAGGTTTGACCTGGATCATAATGGATAGCATATCCTGTCGCTACAGCGAGAGTTACGACTGGGGCAATGATTTTTAATTGCCACTTTTGGACAATTAGTGTCACTAATAATGTTCTCCATGCAAAGCTGGTAAAACCATACAAAGCGTTCATTGAAAGGGAGGGTGGGTTTGTCTTGAGAGTATGACCAAAAGCATCCATCAATATTGCAATCCAGTCAGCCATAAAAAGCAACAAGACAATAATATCGACCACTTGAGAATATTTAAGAACGCCTGATCCTCGTTTCTTGAATAAAAGATATTCAATCCCGATGATTATTGACATTGTTGGAGCAAAAGGTATCGAAACAAGCAGCATTGTGGTTGGCCCAACAGAACTTCCTACAGCACTCCCAAGAACGATTGCAATCCTTGGGATTAGTTGGATCATACAAAGCAAAGCTATACATAGCCTTGTCTTCAGGCGAATACGGAAAAGTTCAACGTCAGATTTGTGAGATGAGGGGGATTTTTGAGAGTTGTGAGGGGTGCGATTCATACTGTAGAGAATTTTTTGCTTACTGATGAGTTGTTAGATAAAAATATTAAAAGGGGGAGTGTTTTGAAGTACAGAGTATGACTTTAAATTTTTTAACATGTCAAATTTGTGATTTGATTTTAGTTATTTGAAAGAAAAGCTCTCTCTCTCTGAAATATTCTGTATTATAGAGAAGATCCTCGAAAGAAATGAGATCAGAAGTTTCAACAAAGAAGATCTTTCAAGTCAAGTAGTATGAGAAAGGTTCCTGTTTGACGATGAGTTAAAAAAAGCGGATATTACTGAATTGAATTAAGTTTGAAATTAATTAAACAAACCTCCTAACAATTAGAAAAAAACTTGGCTTGGCTGTTTATTTATGCGAAATGAGCCCGAGTTTGATGGGGTTGTTCTTTCGAATTGGTTTCTCCACCTGAAGACGAAAAGAATCCTCATAGTCTTGAGATAAAGAAAGAGAAAAAGTTTCTAGAATATTCTCATAAATTGTTTTGAGGCTCATATGATTAATTTTAATTTTTATCGAACTAAAGTTAGATTACTGTCCTCTCTCATTTAACCATAAAAAAGAGGAATTCAGTTAGTTTGAAATTATTTTATTTTTTGACTTTCCAAAAAGAGAATTGTCATGTCATGGCATTTCATTATGGGGTTGTTTATTCGGGAAATATTTCGAGATTCTCATCTAATTAACTTTTTCCCAATAAATGCAAACTTACGGACGGCTGTGAACTTGAGAAATTTGAGGAGCTTTGAAAATGTGTTGAAAATAGTTGTCATGTAACTGAAAATTCTAGAAAATTTTGAATTGAGTTAAAAAATTTTTTTGACGAGGGAAAAAGGGAGATTTGAAAGACTAAGAAACATCTATAAAACATAGAGTTTACACAGAGAATTTACATAAAGTGTCTTTAACCAATGTTACAGAACTTGGTTTATAAAGACATCCATCTAAGCCTGAAGCGAGAAATCTATCAACTTCCACTTTTGATTTATGTGCTGTACAACCAATTACCGTCATCTTTTGCGGAAGCAGCTTCTTTCTCTCTTTGCAATCTTCTAATTTCCTGAACTGTTTCTGATCCACTCATTTCAGGCATCTCCCGGTCCATAAATATTACAGAATATTGCTAACAATCTGTGCCACATTTTCTCTTTTCACGAGCAAGCAATTTTTCAATAGCTGAAGAGCCGCCATTAGCAGGGTCACATTTGATGTCAAGAGAACTAAGAATAGCTTCAAAAGTCATTGTGTTGAATGGGTTGTCATCAACAATAAGTATCTCGGGACAAGAACATGTTTCAATCGGAATGATCGGGTTTGAGAAAGCATCAATTGCCTTTAATGTAGGAAATGAGATTGGCGTGAAATTTCCACCAAATTCTTCAGGAACTCGACTGGAATCATTCAAGTCATTTAAATCATCACTTTGAAATTTATCAGAGAGGACTTGATCTTTATTTTCAATAATAAATGAAAATGTTGAGCCTTTGTTTGGGGTGGATATCACATTAATAGATTGATGATTCTAAGGAGCTAGCAATTGCACAAGGTTATAAGCAATATTCAGTCCTAGACCCACACTCGTAGGATCCATTACTTGCTTTCTTTCAAAGTCAATCTAGGTGTAATTCGAAAATAGTATCTTAATATTTTTTGGGTTTTTTCCCAATTCCAGAATCCTCCACAACAATTTTGACTCAACGATATTGGTTCATAGGGATTGCAATTAACTTGATTGTTCCTTATTTTGTAAATTTCATAGCATTACTTGATAAATTGAGCACAATTTGGCTTAGCCTGATATGATCAGTGCAGAGGTTTTGAGGAAGGCCAGGATCTAATTCCAACGAAAGCTCAATCCCCTTCTTCTTTGCCTGGAGCTCAACAAGTTGTGCTGTACTTTTGAGAGTTTCTATGAGATTCCCAGGTTGAAATACAAGCCATAATTTCTTTTCTTTGATTTGTGACATGTCAAGGATATCAGTGATGATATGGAGAAGGAGTTTACTGCTTCTGAGAGCTGGGATAAGGAGGCTTTCTTTGATAGCTTCAGAGATTTTTGGTGAATTGACAGCTGCCTCAACAAGGTTAATGTTTCCGTTGAGAGAGGCTCTGAGTTCATGGGATACTGAGGCCAATAATTGGTCCTTATATTTATTGGTCTCTTCAAGAATAACCAAGAGATCACGTTGGGTGGTATCTCTCAATATAAGAATGATGTAGAAGTTTTCAAAGTGTTGAACAAAGGAGAATTTGACTTCGATGGCTTTTTCTTGCTGGATTTCTTCCAATTTAAGCTTTCCATTGTAAACGAGAAACTGTCTTTCTTGGATGTTCTTTTCAACTATTTTTTTTTGAAAGCTCTTGAGAACATCCTTAAGGTTTTCTTCACAATTTAATTTCGTCTTCTCCTCCAGTAAATCGCTTTGAGTGGCGATCCTTTCAATTTGTATTGCTCTACTAGATGCTGAAAGCTGAGACTCATTCTGTTGGCTTTGTTGCTGGAGATGACGAATTCGGTCGAAAAAGTCTTGAGAGTCCACTGAGAGGTTGAATTTCTCCATGAATGATTTACAGTAATCACTCAGAAACTGAATTTCTCCTTTTAAGTCCAGAATCATGAGATTTTCAGGGATATTATTTAATAGGAAGTTGTTGACTTGCATCCATTTCTATTGCTGAAGGTTTGTCCACATGGTTTTCCATTTCAACTTGTCATCAACATAGATGACGAAAACAACATTAAACAGCCCTGAAAGAGACTTGCAGAGGATCGCATACGTTTGACTTGGATCATAATGAATAGTATAGCCAGTACACAAGGCTAAAGTTAACACTGGTAAAACAATTTTCAATTGCCATTTTTGGAAGAATAGCGTCACCACCAAGACTCTCCAAGAAAAACTTGTAAAAGCAAACAAATAGCTCACTGAAAAGGAGCCCTTGCCGACTTTCTCAAGAGCATCAATCAATATTATGAACCAATCTGTCATAAAACTCAATAAGAGAATGATATCGACAACCTGAGAGTATTTAAGGACCCCTGATCCTCGTTTCTTGAATAAGAGATATTCTATCCCAATGATTACAGCCATTGTTGGAGCCAGAGGGATCGAAAGAAGCAGCACCTTTGCTGGTGCAGGGGCGTGTGTTAGGAAACTCTGAACAATCAGTGCCATCCTTGGAATAAATTGAAACATGCACAAGAAAGCGATACATAGGCGAGTTTTCAATCTTATGTGAAACAATTCAACGCTAGATTTGTGGCTTAAAGACCTTTGAGCTGTAGGAGAGTTCATGGAGGGTTTTTATTTGGAGTTGATGGTTGGTTAGATGAGAAATTAAAAGTGTGAGAGGGATTTTTTGAATGTATAAAATAAGAAGTTTGTCATTGTTAATTTTTCCTGTTAGCTTCTTTGTTTTAGAAATAGAAAAAAAACTTTAGTTGGAGAATAACTTGACTTTATAAGAGAGAAAAGAATGAAAGAAGAAACTTGTTTCTAAGAAGATGCTTCTCAAGTAATTTTTTCAGTGAGTTTGAACTTATTGATTCAAAATTATTAATTCTGAATTTGACTGGATTGGATGAAGTTGCAAATTAATTAAAATAAAATTTGACAGTTTGCTCTGTTGGTGAAAATAGTAATATTTCTGTTGGGAGAATTGTTATCAATAGAAAGAAGCGAGAGAGATCATCAAAGAAGCAGTGAAAGGAAGCCTAAAAAAGTCTTATGGAGGGCCTTCAAGAGTCAACTCCTTCATAGATATTTTAGATTTTTGAAATTAACTTCTTTTTAACTTAGATGGTTTGATTTGACTGTTGAAAGTATTGTTAAAATTTTAGTTTAAGAAATTATAAATATTATAATTTTTTGCTATTCATTTTTTATTCAAACTAAGAGAAAAATTTGTTTGAATAAGAGTTTTTTTCAATCCCAGAAAGGTCTCCTTGAATTTTGAAAAATCTCAATTTGATGAATTTCTTGACAACTAAATTTGGTTTTCAAACAAAAAATTTACTTTACATTTTTTGAGAATTCTCATTGCGATAAGAATTTTCTTTCAAAAAGGCAGAATTTTCAAAAAGAGCAGATCTAAGGTTTTTAGAAATCTCTCAGATATTCAAATAAAGATAGACACAAAGAAAACTTAAACAAGATAGACGCAAACAAGAATTTACAAAACACTTTTTACCATTGTTAAAGAAATTGGTTTATGAATACATTTATCTAATCCTGCATCTAAAAATTTTTCTACCTCCTCCTTCGATTTATGAGCCGTACACCCAATAATTCTCAGGTTTTGCGACAATTCCTTCTCCTTTTGCAATCTTCTAATCTCTCTCACAGTATCTGCTCCGCTCATTCCTGGCATCTCTTGGTCCATAAATACTATTGAATATAGTTTGCAGTCTTTGCAACATTTTTTGCTTTCATACTGAAGCAATGTCTCAAGGGTAGAAGAGCCATTATAAGCAGAGGCACATTGAATATCCAGAGAGCCCAAGAGAGTTTCAAATGCCATTGTATTGAATGGATTATCGTCCACAATAAGGATTTGAGGGCACAAACATTTTTGAAGAGATGTCTTTGGAGAAAGTAGTTTTTGAAAGAGAATTGGCTTGATATTAACAGGAGATTCATCAGGAATTTTAAACGAATCATTTGAATCATTTCTTTGATCTTCGAGTTCTTTAAGCTGAATGGGAATTTTGTTTTTATTTTCGATAATGAAAGAGAAAGCAGAACCTTGGTTGAGAGCAGACACAACACTAATATTTTGATGATCTTTTGGAGCAAGCAATTGAACAAGGTTATGGGTAATGTTGAGTCCCAAGCCTACCCCGCTGGGATTCATACTTTGTCTCTCTTCAAATTCAATGTGTGTATAGTTTGAAAATAATTTCGTTATATTTTCTTCACTCATGCCAATTCCTGAATCTTCCACACTAATTTTTACCCACTGAGCTTGATTGAGGGATTTTGCTGTCAGAGTGACAGATCCGTCTTTCGTAAATTTAATTGCATTACTGAGGAGATTCAGCACGATCTGGCCAAGTCTTACATGGTCGGTCTGAAATTCTAAAGGAAGAGTAGGATCAAGCTCAACCTTGAGGATGATCCCCTTCTTTTTGGCTTGAAGTTCAATAAGCTGCGCTGTACTCATTAAGGTTTCTTTGAGGTCTCCTGATTGGAAGACAAGTCTTAATTTTTTCTCCTTAATTTGTGACATATCCAGGATGTCATTTATCAGATGGAGTAAGAACTTGCTACTTCGAAGGGCTGGGACGAGGAGATTCTCTTTGATTTGATCTGGGATTTTTGACGAGCTTATAGCGCTTTCAACCAGGTTGATATTTCCGTTCAAAGGAGCTCGTAGTTCATGAGAAACTGAAGCCAAGAGTTTGTCTTTGTATTTATTGGTCTCTTCAAGAGTGATAAGGAGATCTCTTTGAGTGGTGTCTCTGATGATGAGAATAAGATGTTCGCTTTTATAATGCTTCACAAACGAAATTTTTATTTCAAGAGATTTTTCTGCTAAACGATTTTCATTCACTTTCATTTTACCGTTGTAAACTAGAAATTGTCTTTCTTGGAAATTCTCTTCTTTGATTATGTTTTTAAAATTTGCGAGAAGATCAACCAATGTGTTGACTGGATTTTCATTGATATCTGTGAGTAATTCATTCCCAGTTGTTTGTTTCTCGAAGTTCAAAGCTACTGCTGAGTGATTTGATGAATATTGAGGTTGAAGGCCTCGTATTTTCCTGAAGAAATAATCCGTGTCCAGAGAGCTTTGACATTGATTCATAAAAGCTCGACAATAGTCACTAATAAATTGAGTTTTTCCTTCGAGATCCAAAATCACGATGTTTTCTGGAATGTTATTCAAGATAAAGTTATTGACTTGCATCCATTTCTCTTGCTGAAGATTGGTCCATATCATTCTCCATTTTATCTTGTCTTCGCAATAAAGCACTAGAACGATATTAAAGACCTGCGCCACGATCCTGATAAGATAAAAGTAATAATGATGTGAGTCGTCGTGAATGGCGAAGCCAAAAGTTACAAGCGAAGCTATGATCGGTGCAATGATTTTTAATTGCCATTTCTGAACAATCAAAGTCACCAATAGAGCTCTCCAAGCAAAGCCAATAAATCCAAACACGGCGCTTATAGAAAACAAAGCTGGGTCAGTTTGTTGAGTCGGGATGAGAAACGAAATAACTCCCAAGGTCCAATCTGCAACAAAGAGGGTCAGAAGAATCAGATCGAAAAGGAGCGAGTATTTGACGACTCTTGGTCCGAGTTTCTTGAATAAGAGGAACTCAATAGCGACTGTGAGAGTCATTAAGAGAGCAGTGGGGATTGAAAATAACAAGAGCCGTCCATTTTTGCTGCTTACGGTGGAGTTATTAAAGAGGGTGGCTAATCTTGCAAAGAATTGAATAAAACAGGCCAAGGCAACACAGAGTCTGGCAATGAATTTCGTATGGAAGATTTCCGAGTCTTGGATCGCTTTGTTTGAGCTAGAATAAAGAAGATTCATATTGTAAAGGAAATTGCTTTTTTGATAAAGTTAGGAAAAGTCTTATTAATTTTTTCAGCCTTTTGTTGTTATTCACGAAAAAAGATTCATGTAAATTTCTAAATATAGATGATTAATTGAGAAAGAAATGGTTTTCTTGTCTAATAAAGCTAAGAAGATTAAAAACGACTTAGACTAGCCAAAATGGGGCATTTGGGAATGGGGAAAGGGGTTTTCTGAAAAGGGAGAGATTTAAATGGAAAAAAGAAGGGAAGGGAACGTTTGTATGATGAAATATTGACTTTAATTGGATTTGAAATTTAATGCTAGCGAGCGGTCTAAAAATAGCTAAAAATTTTCAGGATAAAACTAGCTTGGGGCGGATAATTGAGATTTTACTCTTGCCTGAAAGTTTTTTTGAGAGTTAAAAATTTTAATTTTGTTAGAGTGTTGCAAAAGGAAGTCCTTCATTGTGGATTGTAGCTGAAGTTTACAAGACCTTCTTGGGAGTTTATTTGAAGGTAAGGTTTAGGAGGGAACCGATTGAAAAGTTCTTTGAAGAGTGAAGGAGCAGGGGTTTTATCCTGACTGAAGGAAAAGAGCAAAATAAATTATGGAAAAATTTTTTAGGCAAATTAAAAATTCAACGAATTTGTGGACAAGTGTCGCAGACAAGGGGGAGAGGAGAGGGAACCTTTTTTTAGAGGTTTCTTTGAGAAATATATGCTTCGAAAAACCTTTGAACTCGTACGGAATCCAGTTTAGAAAGAAAATTCTTAAGAAGTCATTGATATTTGAAGAAAAGTGAAAATCTCGTCATCCTTGGATTTCGGACAGCAAAAAGTTTTTTCATCCAAGTGATCAGTTGATTCACACAGAAAAAAATATTGTCCAAAAATCAGGTGCCCTACAGGAGTCTGAAAAGTTTAATGAGATGCTATAGAATTTCCTTAACCTGCGAGTACAGACGAAGGAGGAAAAAAATCATTTTGAAGCAATAAAGTGCTTCTTACGTGTGCTATGGATCTCTTTGAAATTTATCTCTTTTCCATAGAAACTCCGTCTTAATCCAAATAAAAAGAATTAAAAAAAATTGGGCTAATCACCCAAGATACAGGATGATTCTCAGAAGTGTATTTTTAGAAATTTTGTTAGACAACTCACATAATAACTAGACATTATATAAAGAACGAAAAACTTTGATAATATAAAAATGAAATTATAGATATAGACTGATTTTCAAGTATGCAACAGAGATATTTCTCACAAAATATCCTTAATCATAGTAACAGATATTGGTTTATGAATACATCCATTCAAGCCCGCTTCTAAAAACCTCTCTACTTCCTCCTTTGACTTATGAGCCGTACATCCAATAATTCTTAAATTTTGTGGCAGTTTCTTCTCCTTTTGTACTTTTCTAATCTCTCTTGCTGTATCCGCTCCACTTATTTCTGGCATTTCTTGGTCCATAAAGACCACCGAATATTGCTGGCAATCCTTTCCACACTTTGTTTTCTCACGATTGAACAGCTTCTCAAGAGCAGAAGAACCGCTATAAACTGAGTCACATTTGATTTCTAGGCTATTCAAAATGGCTTCAAAAGCCATGATATTGAAGAGATTATCATCAACAATGAGAATTTTCGCACAAGCACATGATTCCAAAAGATGATGTTCGAATTCAGACCGCCCAGTCATTACAGACCTCGAGCTTGCCAAAGTAGGTAATTTGACAAAAGAAACCGGCTTGATATTTCCAGGAATTTCTTCAGCAACTTTATAAGAATCATTAGAATTATTCTCTTCTTCCTCGGCTCCTTCGATCTCAATCGAAGTCTTTTCTTTGTCTTCAATTATAAACGAGAAAGTTGAGCCTTGATTTGGAGCAGAAACAACCTTGATTTGTTGACTGCCAGCTGGACCTAATAATTGTACCAAGCTATTCGCAATATTAAGTCCTAAGCCCACACCAGTTGGGTTAATGGTCTGTCTTTCTTCAAATTCAATATGTGTATAATTTTTGAAGAGCTTTGTCATATTGTCTTGGCTCATTCCAATTCCTGAGTCTTTCACACAAATCTTTACAGAGCGAGATGGGTTTGTACATGTAGCGCTCAATGTTACCACTCCTTGCTTGGTGAATTTAATGGCATTACTGAGGAGATTCAGCACGATCTGACCAAGTCTTACATGGTCAGTGCAAAAGTCTTCAGGAAGATTAGAATCGAGCTCAACCTTGAGCATTATCCCCTTCTTTTTGGCTTGAAGTTCAATAAGCTGCGCTGTGCTCATAAGTGTTTCTTTGAGGTCTCCTGATTGGAAGACAAGTCTTAATTTTTTCTCCTTGATTTGTGACATATCCAGAATGTCATTTATAAGGTGGAGTAAGAACTTGCTGCTTCGAAGGGCTGGGACGAGGAGAGTCTCTTTGAGAATTTCCGGGATTTTTGGTGAATTGACAGCTGCCTCAACAAGGTTGATATTTCCGTTCAAAGGAGCTCTTAATTCGTGTGAAACTGAGGCCAATAACTGGTCTTTATATTTGTTGGTTTTTTCAAGGGTGACAAGGAGGTCTCTTTGTGTGGTGTCTCTGAGGATGAGAATAAGGTATTCGCTTTTATAGTGTTGGACAAAGGATACTTTGATTTCG
>Ga0182738_1005141_pt1 | contig 14109 bp, 10 predicted proteins | sample eDN5th30CBELigMG_FD_128876 | JGI IMG/M metagenome (GOLD analysis project Ga0182738, IMG submission 128876) | Enriched Miracle-Growth compost microbial communities from Emeryville, California, USA - eDNA 5th pass 30_C BE-Lig MG (version 2)... ...
CACACTTTTTCTCAGCCTGATCTTCTCATTGCCGCCACCGCCTTGCATCATGGCTTGACCATTGTTTCACGCGATGAGGGCGGCTATGCCAAAACAGGGGTGGCGCTCGTCAATCCTTGGTATGAATCGGGATAGCTCCATGTTCTGTAAGCCCAGGCTCCAAGCGCATCCCTCCATATTGGGATCGACCTTCAATTGAAAGCGTAGTGTTTAGAGTAGCGGCAATGTGATGCATGATTGCTGGGCCGAGCGCATCGTGTGCTCTTATAGTGGAGCATTCAAGCCACGAAGACGTCTTCAACGCGCTGGGCGTTCACAAAGTTCAGCGACCATGCTTGCAGTTGCTCCGAATCGGCCTGCCCGATCTTTGCCTGGCAAGACCGGGGCAGAGGGCCGAACTTGCGCTCCAGCATGAGTGATAGCGTTTGCCGCTGCTGCTGTATGCCTTTTTGCAGGCCTTCTTCACGGCCTTCTTCTCGGCCTGCATGGCGGGCATAGTCGACGATGTCCTCGGCATCGACCAAGGCCTGCTCGCGACGCTCGGCGATCAGCCGCAGCTCTTCGTCGCTGTACATCGTCTCCAGATGCTTCAGCGCTTCCTTGACGGGGGGATGGGTAATGGAATTCATGGCGGCCTCGTTCAGATTGTGCAACAGGCAGGCGATCCAGTCTCGCAGCGGCGCGGCCAGTTCCCGCAGTTTTTCCGCTTTGCGTAACTCGATTATATGCACTTGCAGCGCCGGCCCCAACTGTACCTGCGGACGCAGCCGGTCGCGCAGCGTGAAGCGCCAGCAGGCCTGGTCAGGGTATTCATTAAACAGATCATGGGCGAGCAGGCTGATGCCGATGGTGGGCTGGAGCTGCCGGTAGTCCTGGCCTGCTTGTAGTTGCCCGGCCAGGCTGCGCGCCACGCCGTAGATATTGCGCTGGGGCCAATGCAGAAAGCGCTGCAGTTGCATTTCTATGCCCAGCCGTTGGCCTTCGGTATCTTCGGCCAGGATGTCCAGCACGATGTTCTTACCCTCCAGCTCCGCCGGCAGGATGTGCGGGTTCAAGACCCGCTTGACAGTGATGGGCGGCGCAGGATGCAGCACAGCGTTGATGAGATCGGTGAGCAGGGGCAGATGCGCCGCGAACAGCGCCTTGAAGACCAGGTCGTTGCAGAGCGACAGACGGCGCGTGGGCGCCTTGGGGTTGTCGGCCGCCGAGACCCGATGAGAAAAGCGCTGCATATTTGATTGCATGTCTGCCACCGTCGGATTCAAGACCATGCAATGTAGGGCAGACGCGCCATAAAAAACATTGGGCAAACTTGTTCAACTGGGCAGAATCACCCAATGGACTAAAACGCCCATGAAGAATTACTGCTGATGACCTCGATCAACTGCATGAGACTCAATGCCGAGGTCATTGCTTCCCCCTATGGGAGTGCGATTGTCTTCCGGTACGACTCTACGCCAGCGGAACAAGCAGCATATACAGCTTCCTGACCGGCGATTTGATATGCCAGGCGCCTTTGGTCTGCGCGGGGAAGAAAAGGTGGTCGCCGGCGGAGATGGACATTTCCCCTCCTTCCCACACGAAAGTGCATTCCCCGCTGAGTATGTGCATGTATTCGGCGGCTTCGATCTCGCGGGCGAAGGAGCCCGCGGATGCCTCCCAGACGCCCCACCCCGTCACTTTGTAGCCTGGCAGCTTGAACGCTTTGCCGGTGATGGAGCTGGGAGGCAGGGAGCCTATGGCTTTCCCCTCCCCCCAGGACGCCAAGGGCAGTTCCAGCAATGCGTCGGCGGAAAATTTCTCCGGAGCCATATGTCCCGATGGTTCTGGCGGCCGGGTTTTCAGCAAGCCGGAAACGCTGGCGGAGTTCAAGCGGATCTCGGCCATGGCCGACGCCATGCCAGCAATCGCACCCGAAGACACCATGGCCTATGGCAAGGGCGGCAGCATAGACTGGGAAGACTTCCATTGTTTCTGCGTAGCGGGCCAGATGGTCCAGCCCACGCAGCGCAGCAGCTTCTGCTTCATCGTCAACTGGACCGGGCCTGATGAGGGGGTGGCGGATATGTTCCAGAAGTTCAAGGAAAACGGCCGGCGGCTGCTGCGGCAGGTGGCTGCCTAGCCTGCTAAAACACCGGCGGCGCTGGCCAGCCAGCATGGCCTGGATTCGCCGCTATCCGTCGCGCAAAAGGAATGCCAACCGCTAGCCGCTCGCGGGTAGACGCCGGCGCGATCGAACCCGGACAAGATCGTGCCGCTCATTCAGAAGATGGACATGGCCTGACTCGGCGAGGGTCCTTTTCTTCTCTCCCATGATTCCTAGTCATGGATAGCGCCAAATTTATCAGTTGAACTGACGCGCCAAGTCGGTAAGATTTCAACCAACAAAAAACATGGGGCTTCGAAGCGCGGAACCGCTACATCGAGCGGCTATGCCCTGCATAGCGCCGATACCGGCCCCGATGTGATTCAGAAATCTGTACTGACAAAGGAAGCAGTGATGACGGGAGTAATCAGCCACGAATTCGATGTGCTCATCGTAGGTTGTGGCGTTGCGGGCTTGAGCGCTGCGCTGGCGGCGGCGGATGCGGGAGCGAAGGTGGGCGTGCTGGAACGCTCGACTTACGAGGAGCGTGGCGGCAATACCCGGTACACCGAAGCATGCCTGCGGATGAAGAGCGAAGAAGAAATCTCGCCCGACTTCGAAGACTTGCTGATGGAGAACAGCGGCTACTACATACAGCCAGATTTCCAGGCGGCCACGGTGCTCGATTATGAAAATTGGCCATCCCTGGTGCGTTCGCTGCCGTTTACCGATCCAGAGCTCATTTCATTCTTTGCTGGGTCGGTGCCGGATGTGATCGCCTGGCTGAAGACCTACGGCATCAAATTCGGCGATACCGGATTCTATGGCCTGATCCCTCGCCCCTCGCCTCGCATCGCGGTGGTGGGTGGAGGGCTGCAATTGGTGGAAACGCTGACTGAACGCGCCCGGGAGCGCGGCGTGCAATTCTTTTTCGAGACCACGGCCAGGGATCTGATTCAGGACGAGGCCGGCACGGTCTGCGGAATCGAGGCTCGAAATACCAAAAGCGAGCCCGTGCACTTCGCATCGGGTGCAGTCATCCTTGCCTCGGGCGGCTTCCAAGGCAATCCGGAAATGGTGGTGAGGTATATCGGGCCCAAGGGCCGGTATTTGCGTCCGATTTCCCGCGGTGGCTATTACAACAAAGGCGAAGGCATCGAAATGGCCTTGCGCGCGGGTGCGGCGCCTTCGGGCGACTTCGCCGAATACCACGGGCAGCCGATGGACCCCCGCTCGAGCGCGTCCGAGCCCTTGGTGATGGCGTATCCGTATGGCGTCCTGGTGAACATATACGGCAAGCGTTTTCTGGACGAGGCACCCGGCCCTATCGATGCCTGCTATGAAGAAGCCGTGCGGACCGTGGCCGAACAGAAGAAAGGGATCGCCTTTTGCATTCTGGATGACAAGATCAACCGGATCGACAACTGGCGCCGCACGGTTCGCTCCGACCAGCCACCGGAATCCGGCGCCGACCTTGTCGAGTTGGGGAAACGCTTAGGCTTCGATGGCGCAGCGGCATTGAAGACCATCGAGGAGTACAACCGCTGCTGCCGGGAAGGGCATTTCAACCCGACGACGATGGACGGTTTATCGACAGTAGGCTTGACGCCGCCGAAATCCAATTATGCGGTACCACTGGATACGGCGCCGTATCACGTTTACCCGCTAATTTCGGCCAATACCTTCACCTTCGGAGGACTGAAGGTCAACACCAACGCGCAGGTCATCACCCAGGCTGGTACGCCGTTGCCCGCCTTGTACGCCGCCGGCGAAACCGCCGGCATCTATTACGGACGATATCCCGGGGCCACGTCGGTATTGCGCGGCGCCGTATTCGGACGGCGGGCAGGCGAACATGCAGCCCGCCTGGTCAAAGGGTGAGCCCAAGCATCCAAATCCAACCAAGCAGGAGACATTCAATGATTCGTTTCAATATGCGCCGCGTTCTCGCCGGCCTGGCCCTTTGCGCGCTGGCGGGATCCGCCACCGCTCAGAGCTACCCTTCGCACCCGATCAAGCTGATCGTATCCTACAGTGTCGGCGGGCCCACCGATGCGGTGGCCAGGATTGCGGCCGAACGATTGTCCGAGCGGCTGGGGCAATCCGTGGTGGTCCAGACCGTGCTGGGCAACGGCGGCATCATCGGTACCGAAGCGGCGGCGCGCGCCAAGCCCGACGGCTATACCTTGTATTTCGGCGTGAACTCGATGGCGATCTTCCCCAACATAAGGCCCGAGGGATCGCCTCTAGGTTTCGATCCGCTGGATTTCGTGGCCTTGGGCGGCGTGGCGGAATCCGCTCATGTGCTGCTCGCTTCCAAGGAATCGGGATTCAAGAGCGTGGCTGACCTCGTGAGCAAGGCGAAGCAGCTTCCGCCCGATAGCATCACCTATGGCTCCGCAGGCGTGGGCGGCACATCGCATCTGCCTTTGGCTTTCTTTGCAAACGAAGCCGGCATTCAATTGCTGCATGTGCCGTATAAAGGCGCGGCGCCCGCCTTCGTCGATCTATTGGCGGGCCGCATTTCCCTGTCGACGCCCGGCTATTCGGGATCACTGACCGAGCCCATAGAAAGCGGCAAAGTTACGGCCCTGGCGGTCACATCGGCGGAGCGCCTGCCTTTCCTGCCCAATGTGCCGACTTTGGCCGAGTCGGGTTATCCCACGATGGTATTTCCCATCTGGTACGGATTGTTTGCACCCAAGGGTACGCCACAAGAGGTCGTCGACCGGATCAGCAAGGAACTCAAAGAAATGGCCCAAGAGCCGGCCTATGCGCAGAAGCTGGCGGCGCAAGGCAACGTCGCAAAATACGTATCGCCTAAAGACCTGCATGCTCAGTTGGCTAAGCAAACCCGGGAAATCGGCGAACGCATCCGAGCGGCAGGCCTGACATTCTAAGGACCGGCGCATGCAAGGGAATGCCGCCGGCGGAAAAGGGCTGACGCTGGCGCTGGCGGCGCAAGCCCTGGAATTACGCTACGAGGCCTTGCCGGACGATGTACGCCTCGTGGCGCGTGATTGCCTGACGGACTGGCTGGCCTGCGCCTTGGCGGCGGTGCGCGATCCGGTGACCCGGATTGCGCTTGCCTTGGCGGTGGAAGAAGGCGGCGCCGGCGGTTCGACCATCGTCGGGCATCCACATCCTGCGACCTTGTCGCAGGCGGCCTTGGTCAACGGCGCCATGTCGCATGTTCTGGACTACGACGACGTGAATCTGCAAGTGCCTGGCCATCTGTCCGTGGCCATACTCCCCGCGCTATTGGCCCTGTCCGAATCCCGAAAGGCCGCGGGGGACTCCTTCCTATCGGCCTTCGTGGCGGGATACGAATTCGCATGCCGCGTGGGCGCATTGCTGGAACCGGCTCATTATGCCAACGGGTTCCACGCCACGGCGACGATAGGCAGCCTGGGGGTCGCAGTGGCCTGCGCTCATCTGCTGCGACTGGATGCCGAACAAACAGCGCACGCTATCGGCACAGCCGCTACACAGGCGGCCGGCTTGAAATGCATGTTCGGCACCATGGCCAAGCCCTTGCATGCGGGGCTTGCATCCCAAGCCGGGTTGCGCGCAGCCTTGCTGGCGAGCAAAGGTTTCAAGAGCCGCAACGACGCGCTGGAATGCAATCAAGGCTTCGCACAAACACACGGGTCTGATTTCTTTGTTGAAAAAGCATGGGAGCAGCCGGCCCATGGCTACCATTTATTGAATAACCTGTTCAAATTCCATGCGGCTTGCTACAGCACCCATGCGACCATCGAGGCCATCGGTGAGCTGCGCCGCGCGTATGAGTTGACACCTTCGCAAGTACAAGACATCCATGTCCTGGTGGGCGAAGGCTGCCGGATTTGCGACCTCCAGAACCCGCGCACAGAGCTGGAGGCGAAATTCAGCCTGCGGGCCGCGGCGGCTTTTGCGCTATTGGACATGCCCACGTCGGAGCTTGCCTGCTGGGCGCGGGTCGGCGACGCTAAGGTGGCACAAGAACTGCATAAAGTACGCACCGAACTGGTACCGACACTTGGTTTGAGCGACGCCGTTGTCTCAGTGCGTCTGAACGATGGGCGCAGCCGCAACAGGCATATGATTGCGGCATCCCGCTTGTGGACAAGCGCGCACAGTCGGAAAAGGTGCGCGCTAAATATGCGGCTTTGGCTAATCCTATGGCAGGCGACGCCCTGCAAGCCCGGGCGTTGGATATCATCGACGAGCTTGGCGCAGAAAACGGGCCGGCAGCGCTGATGCAGGCACTGCGCACCGATTTGTCGGCCGGCGGAAATCGATACTAACGAAGGAAAAGTATGTCTGACGTATTATTGGCGCTGGGCGATTTCGCCTCCAGCCTGGAATGGTCGCGCACGCCGCAGGAACAGCAGAGCGCCATCGATCGTGGGATACGGGCGTCCCTGCTTTGCGGCCTGTTCGGCGTGGAACGCGAGCGGGCCTTGTGGCCTTATCCGGCCCATGCCCCAGACCCTGATCTCCAACCGCTGAATACCACCCAGTTGCTGGGAGGCATGTTTTTGCCTTTGGATGGCGTGGGCTTGCTCTGCACCCTCGCCGGCGCGGCTGACTTGGATCCCATGGACCCGGGCCCTTCTCATACCGTTTTGCCGGCCACCATGGCCGCCTGCGCAGCGCGGCGAGCCAGCGGCACAAAAGGGTGTACCTCAGCCGACGACGCCAACATTGCCGTGGGGGTATTGGCGGGCGTAGAGGTGGGCTGGCGCTTGCGGCGCGCGATATTGGGCGCCCGTCCGGGGTTGGGTTTTCACAGCCCCGGCGTCTTCGGCACAGTGGCGGCGGCTGCTGCGGCCGCCCGCACGCTGGACCTGAGCGCGGCGCAATCCGCCAATGCGGTGGCGATTGCCTTGACCCGCGCCGCCGGGCTGGCGCTGAACAGCGCCGCTTCCGCGATCGGCATGACTCATTTCGGCTGGGGAGCCTTCCATGGCCTGGAGGCGGCCCTGTTGGCTGCGCATGACTGGCCGGCGTCGCACGATGCGCAGCGCGCCTTGGAAACGCTGTTCGGCGAAGGGAAGGTGGATACTTCGCGCATCGCGGGCGATGGTGCCGAAGCCCCCGCCGCCACGTCCTTGGTGTTTAAATACTACCCCTGCAATATTTATACCAATCTCATTGCCAAGATGCTGCGCGAGACGGGCGGCGGGCCGCTGGATCGTGTGCGGATTCATATGCCGTGGATTCCGCATCTGGACTGCGGCGCCCCCAAGGATCTGCGCCAAGCGCGCAATAGCGCTCAAGCCGTGGCGGCGATTGCGGCGGCAGGCGATACCTCGTACGCCGCCTTTTCCGGTTCCCCGAGCCCCTGGCGGCCGGCGGAGCGCGTGCAAACCATGCTAAGCAGGATCGAGCTGGATATGGACCGCGACCTTCCCACGCGATTGAGCGAGACGGCCATCACACTATGCGCTTGGCGAGGTGGCCAGCAGGTACTGGAAGCAAAGGGCTCGATGCGGGACTTGGCCCCTTGGGGCCGGGAACATGCGCAGGAACTCATGGGCGCCGACGATCCGACCGGGGGCATCGCGGCGCTCTATGATGAGCCCTACCTGCATGGCTTCAAGCACTTGAAGACCCGCTGGCTGGCCCTGTCTTAGCCATTGCACACCTCTTGCCGGAGGCCTTCGAGGCTGACCACGCCGTCGGCGGCGCGCACCCCCTGGCCGGCCGGCAGGACGAAGATTGGATTGATTTCGGCTTCCAACAAGCGATTTCCCAATTGATTCACCATGCCGGAAAATTTCACCACTGCCTCGGCCAGGGCTTCGATATCGGCCTTGGTCGCGCCGCGGTACCCATCCAGCAAGGGCCAGGAGCGCAGAGACCGGATCATGCCGAGCGCTTCCTCCCGGCTCAGGCCTCGGCCGGGCGGCAGAAGCTGGAACACGACGTCCTTGACGATTTCCGCTGCCACGCCCCCCATGCCCAGCATGATGGCGGTACCCAGCGCGTCGCGATGCATGCCCAGTATCAATTCCCACCCTCCGCCGATCAGTTCCTGGATCAGAAATCGCGCAGGGCGGCTGTGAATGTGCTTTTGCACTTCGGCCGCCATGCGTTCGAGCCTGTCGGGCAGTTCGGCCTGGGCGACGCCCACGGCAACGCCGCCGATATCGCTTTTATGCGAAATGGCATTGCTCAGAACCTTGAGCACCACCGGACCGCCCAGGCGCCGCGCCGCTGCCAGCGCTTCTTCGCCGTCGCGTACGGCATATTCCCGCACGCAAGGAATACCGAACCGGGCAAACAGCGCTTTGGCCTGCGCTTCATCCAACATGCCGTGCAAATCGTCCTGCAATGCCAGGGCCGCGGCCGACAAAACCTCAGCCGGTTCCAGCGGATGCCAATGGCTGGCGTGATACAGGCCGCGTAACGCTGCGGCGCAGGCCTCCGGTGAAAAATACGCCGGAACCCCCCGCCGCGTCAGCGTGGACAGGACGTTGGGAGCATATGGGCTGACAAAGCCCACGACTGGTTTGTTCGACTCTGCCAAGCATTCCTGGATCGCATCGGCCATGAGTTCGGGCCGCCCCAGGCTGGACGCGCCGAAGATGATGGCCAGCGCGTCGTAGCCCGGGCTGGCAAGCAATATCCGGATCGCGCTGCGCAGCAGGTCCGGCTGCAGCCCCGCCAAGGTCACATCAATGGGGTTCCGATCCAGCGCCGTGTGATCGCCGTTCTGAAGAGAGCGCAAGGCATTGCCGGTGGACGCATCTGGCGCCGGCACATCGAAACCGGCCAGGCCGAGGCTATCGGACACCAAGGTGCCCGCTCCGCCGGTCGAGGTCAATATGGCAATGCGCTTGCCCATCAGCTTGCGGCCTGTGGCCAGGGCCGCGGGAATATCGAGCAGCTCATCGAAAGTTTCAGCGCGGATAATGCCTAATTGATTGAACAGCGCGTCATACATTCGGTCGCTGCCGGCGAGCGCGCCGGTATGGGACACGGCGGCGCGGGCTCCCGCTTCCGAGCGGCCGGTCTTGAAGGCCACTATGGGCTTGCCGGCGCTGCCGGCCTTTTGCGCGGATCGATAGAAGCGGACGGGATCGCGAATCGTTTCCAGATAGAGCGCGATAACGCGCGTGGCTTCATCCTCGACCAGATAATCGATGAAATCGGAAAGCTCGAGGTCCGCTTCGTTGCTGGTCGAGATCAGCTTGGAAAGGCCGATGCCCCGCGCGGTTGCGCGCGACAGCAAGGCCCCCAGGATGCCGCCGCTCTGCGATACGACGCCGACGGTTCCGGCGGCCAGTGCATCGAGTTCGAGTGCGCCGGATGCGGACAGCACGATGCGATCGTTCAGGTTGACGAGACCTATCGTATTAGGACCCAATATACGCATCGGCCCCGCGGCGCGCAGCAGTTCTTCCTGCCGCCGCACGCCCTCTCCGCCCACTTCGGTGTAGCCGCCCGCAAGCACAATGGCCGCGGCGGTGCCGAGTTGCGAGAGATCGGCGACCGCTCGATTCGCCTGTTCGGCCCCGAGCAGGATCACGGCGACATCCGGCGTCTCGGGCAACGAGGCTACATTGGGGTAGCAGCGCAGGCCGCCGATATTCGCGACCCTGGGATTGACCGGATAGATCGCGCCGCCGAAGCCATGCTTCAATAGGTATTTGATGGGCCGACCGGCGGTTTTTCCAGGATCGGCGGACGCACCGATGATTGCAACACTCTTGGGTTGCAGCAACTTCTTGACCGCGTCCATGAATTATTCCTTGCTGGGCGTCTTGGCCAGAAAGGTGGCGACGGATTCCTGATGGAAGGCGCTGGTGTAGCACATGCCTTGCGCTTGGCTGCCGAGCGCGAAAATCTGGTGGACATCCGATTCAAAAGATTGGTTCAGGATCGATTTGCCCAGGGCCAAGGCGTGCGCCGGCCCTTGGCTGAGTTCAGTCGCCCAGGCCAAGGCTTCCTGCAACAAATTGTCGGCGCCCGCGGCGCGATCGACGATGCCCAGCCTCAGTGCTTCGTCCAGCCGTAAGGCGGCTCCGCTGAAAATGATGCGCTTGGCTTGCGGCAACCCTACCCGGCGGGGCAGGAAATACATGCCGCCGCCATCGGGGATCAGGCCTCTATGGATATAGGACCAAGTGAAGCTCGCCGCGTCGCTTGCCATCACGAAGTCGCATGCCAGGGCCAGATCCGCACCCAGTCCATTAGCCGAGCCGTTGACCGCTGCGATGGTCGGTTTGGGCATGGTGTACAACAACGTTTGCGCATGGTGCACCTTCTGTTGCCGCGACCAGCCATTGAAGGCGACCTCGCCTATGGGCGACTGCAGCCGTTTCTTCATGCCTTCGATATCGCCGCCCGCACAAAAGCTCTTGCCTTCTCCGGTAAGGACCATGGCGCGTACGCCGGCATCATGGGCGATGGACTCGAGGGCGGCCACCAGTTCCGAGCGCATCGCATCGCTCATCGCATTGCGCTTTTCCGGGCGATTGAGCTTGAGTATTGCAATGTGATCGTGGACTTTAACTTCGATGAGTGTTTGATTCATGTTGGATTGCTTCTAGTCGTATGGGCTGCTCGAAGGCGGCGTAATCTTTAGTGGCGGGCGAACCCGTGGCGGGCGGGCTCGCGGCGGGCTTATTTGGCGGCGAAGGGACTGGACATCGGCAAGTCGCTGGAAATCCAGACGCTCTTGGATTCCATGAATTCCTTGACGGCTTCCATACCGCCCTCGCGACCTATGCCGCTGTCCTTGACGCCCCCCAGCGGCGTGGTGAAGCTGCTGGACCGATAATTGTTCACCCATACCGTTCCCGCCTTGATGCAGTCGGCCATCAACATGGCGCGGTGCAGGCTGCGGGTCCAGACCCCTGCAGCAAGGCCAAAGCGAATGTCATTGGCGATGCGGATGGCGTCTTCTTCGTCTTTGAAGCGCAGGACCGCTAGCACAGGCCCGAAGACTTCTTCTTGCGCGATGCGCATGTCGTTGCGCACATCGACGAATACCGTGGGCTCGATGAATTGGCCGCAGCCGTAGTTCGGCCCGCTCAATGAGCGGCCGCCGGAAACGCAACGCGCGCCCTCGCCCTTGGCGATCTCGATATAGCGCAGGATTTTTTCAAACTGCGGCCGCGTGGCGACGGGTCCCATCTCGGTGGACGAGTCGGTGGGAGGGCCCAGCTTGGCGTGCTTGGTTTTCTCCAGCAGCCGCTCCACAAATTCATCATGTATGGAATCCTGCAGAAGCAGGCGCGAACCAGCCACGCATGTTTGGCCCGCCGCCGAATAAATACCGCCCAGCGCTCCATTGACCGCGCGGTCCAAGTCGGCGTCATCGAAAACGATGTTGGGCGATTTCCCGCCAAGCTCCAAGGTGACTCGCTTCAGCCCTTCCGCGGCGGCAACATATATCTTTCGTCCGGCCTCGTCTCCGCCGGTGAAACTGACATGGCGCACCTGGGGATGGCGCACCAGCGGGTCGCCAACTTCGGCGCCCATGCCGGTTACGATATTGAACACGCCCGGAGGAAAGCCGGCTTCAGCTACCAACTTGGCCAATTCAAACAGAGACGCCGACGTGAACTCCGATGGCTTGCACACCAGAGTGTTGCCCGCGCAAAGTGCCGGCGTCGCTTTCCAGGCGGTGATCGACAACGATGAGTTCCAAGGCGTGATGCAAGCCACCACCCCCACCGGTTGGTACTTGACGTAGGTAAACACCCCCGGTTTGTCGTTGGGCACGACGGCGCCTTCGATTTTGTCGGCCAAGCCCCCGTAATAGTAGAAATATTGGGCCACGTATTTGATCTGGCCCAGGACTTCTTTATAGGTCTTGCCGTTATCCAGGCATTCGACCCGGGCCAACTGCTCGGCATCGCGTTCGATCAGGCTGGCCAACCGGCACATCAGGCGGCCGCGCTGGGTGGCCGACATAGAACGCCACGGTCCTGCTTCAAAAGCTGCTGCCGCCGCCTCCACGGCCCGATTCACATCATTCGCGTCCCCGCGTGGAATCTGCGCCCAGGCCTCACCGCTGAATGGGTCGTGAGAATCGAACCACTGTCCCGCCTGCGGATCTACCCATTCGTTATTGATGAACAACTGATATCGCGTCATGATTCCTTCCTTGCCTCGAATTACTTGCAACTGCATCCATGGGTAGCCCAGACTGGCCAAAAAGTGATGCAAGCGACTATGCCAAAAGAGCCGATCGCGCCGAGGGAGAAATAGCCGACCATACTCTAAACGCGCTCAAACACCCTGTTCTTCCTGGCTATTCCTTGCCAGCAAGCGCAGACCCGACGCTGATTTGACCATGGCCGCCCCATGGGTTCAAACGACTTCTTAAGCTACAATCCATGAGTTAGAATTATGGGAATGCCGGCATGGCCAAGCTTCCACCTTTGACTTCCCTTCGCGCATTCGAATCGGCGGCGCGCAACCAAAGTTTCACCAAGGCGGCACAAGAGCTCTTCCTGACCCAATCGGCCGTCAGCCGCCATATTCGCAATCTGGAGGAATACTTCGGTGTGCCTCTGTTCTATCGAGGTCACCGCACCGTCACATTGACTCCGGACGGCCACGCCTATATGAACGAGGTGGTGGAAGCGTTCGCGCGGATAGATTTGGCGACGCGCAAATTGCGGTCTTCAGGCCGCCAGAATATTCTGAATCTGCATTCCTATAGCTCGTTTGCCATGCACTGGCTGATTCCAAGGCTCCGCAAGTTCCAAGACATTCACCCGGAGATCGACGTGCGTCTCACCGCCTCGACGGCGCCGCTGGACTTCGATCAATCCGACATTCACGCCGCCATCCGCACGCGTCCAGGCAACGTGAAAGGCGACGTACGCATAGAAAAGCTCTTCGATTCTTGGCTGATCGCAGTGGGCGGTTCGGAGAAAATGCTGGCGCGCTGGCCGCTCGCCACACCGCGCGATCTACAAAAAGCCACTTTGCTGCATTCTTTGGCGCGTCCAGACGACTGGAATGTATGGCTTCAATCAGCCGGCGTGGACAACGTCGATCCGACGCATGGCATGAAGTTCGAATCCTCTGCGATGGCGTATCTGGCGGCGCAGCAGGGAATGGGTATCGCGATCGCGCAGAGCTTTCTCGTACAAGATGCCTTGCATGTGGGGCTGCTGACCCAGGTATTCCCGCATCAGGCGCCGTCCGACCGCAGCTATTATTTGCTCTCTTCCCCCCGGCACATTGGTGACAGTGCGCTGGAAACATTCAGGCAATGGCTGCTGACAGAAGTCGAGGCCGACAAGCGCGCATACGGCATTACTGACGTAGACGATGCGGCGAACGGCACTACGCCAGCGGAGTAAGCTTCCTGGCCAAGTTCGCTTCGGAGATTAGCGGGTAGCGAGCTTCATCTCAATCGCGCTAGAGTAGCGACCTTCTCGGCCACAGCTTGGCATGCTGCTATCAAGTCACTAACGATCCGATCATCTACATTCGAATCGCCCTCGTATTCGCCTAGATTACGAATGCTGTGGCACTTTGCCAATACGCGCCAAACTTGTTGGCCATTCCGCCGCAATCGCGGACAATTGACCAGCGCCGCAGAAAAATATCAAGGCTGCGACGGTAACCTTAAACGTCCTCATGTCTCCTCCATTAAGTCCGCGGGCAGCGCCTTCTATTGAGGAGCTTTTGGCCGCACGGCCAGATCAATTCCAGGTATGGGCATCAGCGCGTGTCTAATGGATTTTGATGAATGGCATTATTCATAACGGTGAACTCGGTAGTTATTTCTGATGCCTGAATATAAACTTGAATGCCGGCATCGCGCCGCCGTTCATTCGCTCTTCCCGAGGACATGACATGATGCGCACCCTTATCGTCAACGCCACACTCATCGATTGCGTACACCCGTACCCGAAGCCCGACACGACCGTCGTGATCGAGGGCAAGCGGATCAGCCAGATCGTCCCGAACGGCGGCGTATCCGCCGGCCCGGAAGACCGGGTCATCGATCTGCAGGGCGCCTACCTGCTTCCCGGCCTGTGGGACGTTCACATTCATCCCGACTA
>Ga0182738_1005143_pt1 | contig 14107 bp, 12 predicted proteins | sample eDN5th30CBELigMG_FD_128876 | JGI IMG/M metagenome (GOLD analysis project Ga0182738, IMG submission 128876) | Enriched Miracle-Growth compost microbial communities from Emeryville, California, USA - eDNA 5th pass 30_C BE-Lig MG (version 2)... ...
AAATCCTCCAGGGCAACGACGGCCCGCCCCCACCGCTGTGGTTCACGGCGGGCAACCACGAGGACTTCGACGCCCTGGCCAGGATGGAGAGCGGAGGGGGCCGCAGGTCGTCCAGCTTCGCCGTGGACGCCTATCTTCTCGTCCGCTGCATCCGTGACGGCAGGTCGAGATGCTGCCCGGCGCGCTGAGGGTGGGTGCCGTCTGGGGTATCGACGACAAGGCACCGAACGCCCGCCGCAGGACACCGGAGCGGGGCCGGATCAAGGAAAGGAGCCTGACAACTCTGGCCGCCTCGACGTTTGACGTACTGCTCTCGCACGACGGACCGAGGGATGCCGTCCTGGCCGGTAGCGGCAGTGAGGGCCTGGGTGCTCTGATCGACCTGGCCCGCCCCGCGTTCGCTTTCTTCGGCCACTACGGCAGCCGCCACGGCCGGGTCGGGGCAACAACTGGCGGCACCCAGGTTTATCACCTGGCAGGGTTCGAGATGCGGCGGGGCGGGTCGTGCGCCGAGGAAGGGTCCGTCGGGCTGTTGACCTGGGAATGCGATTCGGGGACCTTCGAGTACCTGGACGAGGGATGGCTGCGTGGCTTCACTCGCCACAACTGGCGGCACGTGGTGGGGTAACCGGACGATAAGATGAACCTAATCACCGAACCCTACAAGGCACAAAGGCCCGCTGGCCCAAGCTTGGTCGCCATATCCTGGCCCAGTTCGACGACGAATCGGTCGTCGTCTATCAGGCATACAACCGAGCCATCGGCCACTTCGCCGCCGCTCACGGCCACTTCGGTGGCGGCTTCAGCATGAGCCGGATGACCTGGATTAAGCCGAACTTCCTCTGGATGATGTACCGCTCCGGCTGGGGCACCAAGGAGAACCAGGAGGTGACGCTGGCCATCCGGATCAGGCGAAGCGCATTCGACGAGATCCTCCGGCTGGCGGTCCACTCGTCCTTCCATCCCGAAGCCTACGGGAGCCAGGAGGCGTGGAAGCGAGCCATCGCCTATTCCGACGTGCGGCTTCAATGGGATCCCGACCACGGCCCGTCCGGCAACCCGGTGGAGCGGAGGGCAATCCAACTCGGGCTAAAGGGCAACATCCTCGCCCAGTATGCAATGGAGTGGATACACGCCATCCAAGATCTCTCCGAGTTCGTGGCCGAACAGCGGGCTAGCGTGGCAGCCCCGTACGACTGCCTGTTCACTCCTCGGGAAGAAGTCTACCCGGTCAGTGATCCCGTTGTCGCCGCACGTCTGGGTCTGTCATGAGAATGAGTATAATACAAAAGGCACTGGTGCTCGGTAACGACATGCAGAAACAAGACATAAGAAAAAACATGCATCCATGAGAGGGGCTTTGTCAATCGCGACCGCCGCGGATTTTGTGAGGAAAGGAAAAAGTACACGCACTTTTTGCTTGTGTGGGAAGCCCAAACCGCACGCCCATCGCCCTCTTCTGCCCACCGGCCGGGCGCGGTAGAATTGGGCAAACGCACGAGGCGCCTGGAGGCAGGTGAAAGGTGACTAGCAAGAATATTTGGGGATTCACCGTGAAGGTGAAACGGCTCCGCGTCCAGGTGAGCCAGGATGACATCGATCTCCGAGATCATCCACCGAGTGAAAGCCTGGTACGAGGCATCGCCTAAGCAGCTCACACCCAGCTAAGGCGGAGAAAAAGGGAAAATAAAAGAATACACAATTTTAGCTGGTGTGAAATCAAGAGGTTAAGGCGAGGCAATATAAAAGAGTGCTCGGGCGTTCTTCCTTTAGGAGTTTTCCGCTATGAAGTTCAAGCGAACATTCGGGCTGATCTTATTTTTAATTTTGGCATGTGGGTATTTGGTGACTGCATCGGATACTGGAAAGAGAAGTCGAGCAAATCAGGTAGAAGCCCCGGAACCCCAATCCCCGAAATCACATCTTCGGATGCTTCAAAAGGCTTCAATCCCTACCGCTGAACAAGTCGCAATGTTGGATGCGGGCAAGGGCCCCTCTTTGAACTATTCGATTGAGCCCACGCCAATTCGCGGGAAGGTCAAGCCTCGTACCGCCGATCAAGAAAAGTTGTTCCAGCAAGCAACAGCCATCATGCTTCGATTTCGCCCAGTCCCAGACAATCGTGCTGTCTATTTCGATCGTTTGTTCGCCGAGCGTCGGATTTCGCTTGAGAGAACGGGCTGGTCCGCTTTCGTGGATGATGTGACAGTCACTTCCGCTGGTTGGCGGATCAAATTGAAGGTTTGGCCCAAGATTCCTGGCGTCGTACTCGGCAACGCTTTCTTTGAGGAATATGTATGGAATCATGACGACCTTGTTTTCGTCAAAGGATACCAAGATCCTTCATTTCGCGGCCTATCCATCCACTGGTAAACACACTCGCATTAGTCAAGCCCAATCCGTTCGTCCAGGTTATGAAGAAAAGGGAGAGGCAATCTAAAAAGTGCCCGTCTCCTCGTTTGCTCGTGTGAAGCCGAATCGAGACGGAAACGGCCCTAGCCTAAACCTCAAGGGCCACCGGGCAAGACCCGAGGAAGCCGAATCCCTCCCGATGGGCCCGAAAAGAGATTGGCGACGCTGTGGCCAAGCCTCCTTGATCCGGATAGGATTGGAATCGACCATGTCGTGCTCGACCTTCGTAACGTGACCTAACGCTGAATCCGCATGTCGGATCTCGACCCCGCCGAGAACCCAAGATGGGCGTATACCTCTGGCCGTTCCTCATTTACTGGCTCACCATGTTCGTCGCGTGCTACGCGATCGTGGAGTTCGGGCAGGACTTTTTCTACGATGAGGTCACCCCCTACTCAGGCTTAAAAGTCGCGATCGGCAGCCTGATCATGGCAGGTCTCCTGGCCTGGCTTCGCCCCTCCTTTGATACCATGTTCACGCAGGACCTCCCCTGGACCGTGCTTCAGGCGATCGTCTGGTTCGGCATCTTTAGCCTGATCTTTCAGTTCCACCCTCTCCATGCCCTGTCGATCAGTTTGGTGGCGCTCTGCCTGATTCCCGGCGTGGCGACGATGGGTGTGGAAAGCTTGACCAGACCGGCTCAAAAGCAGGCTCCGATCCGCCAGCAGATCGAGCGCAAGCAACCTGTCCGACGCTCGCTCGGCGGATCCGGCACGCAGCCCGTGCCAAACCCCGCCGAAGCACCGGCCAAGAAGTAAGGCCGACAGGCCTCGCACGCACAAGCGAGGGTAGACCTCCACCGACTCGGCACCAAGGCCACGATTCCGTGGGTGAACGGCAAGCCCAATGGCCGCCATCACCCCAGGAATCGCGGCCTCGTTTCGTTTTTCCACAAGGCCTATCCCTCCCCCCCAAAGCCACCCGGCCAATCGGCCGATTCTCACCCTCTCCTCCTTCGTTCCTTCCAACAGGCGTAAACTTGAGCACGGCTCGAAGGTTTTCTTCCCTTTCGAACAAAACCATCATCCGAGTAAACTCCTGGTTGACTTCATTCTCATATAGGAATATAGTTCGAGCATGGCACGCCAACCGACCACGACAGACGCCTTCAACGCGATTGCCGAGCCTCGGCGGAGGCAGATCCTCAGCTTGCTTGCCAGGGGCGAATCGTCTGTGACCGACCTCGCCTCGGCGCTGGGGGTCAGGCAACCGCAGGCGTCAAAGCATCTAGGAGTGCTCAAGCAGGTCGGCCTGGTCAACGTGCGGGAAGCGGGGCTCCAACGGTTTTACCGACTGAACGGAGCCGGCTTGAAGCCCGTGCACGACTGGGTCAAGGGATTCGAGCAGTTCTGGAACGAGAGTTTCGACCGCCTGGACGAATACTTGAAGTCCTCAACCGACGAGGAGTTAGCGGATGATCAGAGCCGGTGAATACGTCGCTCCGAACGAGATTGTGATCACGCGAGTCTTCAAGGCCGCTCGCACCCGGGTCTTCGACGCCTGGACGGCCCCGGAGCGGATCAGCCGGTGGTGGGGTCCGAATGGTTTTACCACCACAACCCACCACATGGATGTGCGGCCGGGCGGCACATGGCAACACGTGATGCATGGACCCGACGGCACCGACTACCCCAACACGATCATCTACGACGAGGTCGCTCGTCCCGACCGTCTCGCCTACCGTAACGTGGGAACAGCCAACGATGTGGAAGTGACCTTCCACGCCGTGGTCACCTTCGAAGACGAGCAGGGGGGAACGCGCGTGACCTTACGGATGGTCTTCCCCACGGAAGGAGACCGCGACTTCGTGGCGGAGCGTCATGGCGCGGTGGAAGGGGGCCATCAGACGCTTGGCCGACTGGCGGATTTCCTGGAGAGCTCCGATGCGGTGGACGAGGAGCACGAGGTCGTCGCCAGCCGTGTTTTCGACGTCCCGCGCGAACGGCTCTTTCAGGCGTTCAACGATCCCAAAGCCCTCGCGCTTTGGTGGGGACCTAACGGGTTCACCAATACCATCCAGACGTTTGAACCAAGAACGGGCGGTACCCTCAAGCTCGTCATGCATGGGCCCGACGGCACCGACTATCCGAACGAGCGGGTCTTCACCGAGTACGACCCGCCCGCGCGCATCGTCATGGAGAATCGAGATCCGAGCCATGCCTTCCGCATGACCATGACCTACGAAACCCTGGGCCAGAAAACCCACTTGACCTGGCGCATGCGGTTCGAGTCGGCCGAAGAGCTCAGCAAGATCCGAACGATCATCGTCCCGGCCTGCCAGGAAAACCTCGACCGACTCCAGAACCACGTCGCGCCACACGTCCAGGAAGAGTCAACACGATAGCCTAAGCCGAACCTCCAACGCGACGCGTGATGCTTCGCGCATGAACTTCGAGTGGGATTACCCGCCATCGCCTCACCGACCGACCGGTCGATCCCTCCGCCGTGGAGACCACGCTTCTCCGTGGTCTCCACACGCGTACATGCGGTGACCTCGCTCCTAACGTGATCGACGAAGACGGATCAACCGGACGAGCGAACGAAGCAGGAAGTAGAGGACGAGGAGCGGAATGAGCCACGGGACCATTGCAACAATCGCGAGGACCACGTTTCTCGCGGTTTTTGCGAGATCGTCAATCGAGCGCTGGAACGTGCGTTTAAGCTCGGTCACGAATCCAGGGGAGGCGGGAGGCGTGTAGTCCTTGAGCTCAATCACCGAGACGACCACGGTGCTCAGGTCAGTCTGGTTGGTCAGAAAGCGGTGCCGACCTTGAAGTTGCTCCACCTCGCCGCGGACCCGAGTCAGCTCTCGCTCAACCGCGAGGATATCTTCGAGCTTGCCCGTGGAATCATCCAGGTGCTTCTTGAGCCGGGTTTCTTCCTGCTGCTTGTTGGAGATGCGAGCTTCAAGATCGTAGTATTCTTCGCTCACATCCTGAGAATCGAGGTGACTGCGCTGCAGTTCGCCCATTTTCCCCAGTGCGGCGAGGAGTTCCTCGAATCGGCCTACCGGTACTCGGAGTTTCCACATCCCCGTCCGCTGAGAACGACTACGCATGCTCGTGTCGGTTTCAGAGACGTATCCTCCATGCGACTTCGCCAGTTGGACGATCTGAACGGAGGCCTCGGAGAGGCTTTCCACCACCAGATCCACCTGCGCGTTATAAATCACCCGGCGTGGGGTGGAGGAGGGGACATCCGTTCCGGCTCCGGCACCCGCTCCCGCCTTATCCATCGAGGCCGAGGCATCCGCGAGTCCCTGGGGGCCAATTCGTGACGGTGGCATCCCTTCGGCGGGTGAGCTGGCTGGTGCCAGCACGTTCGTAGCACCGATCGCCCCGCTACTCTCCTTACTGTGCGAGGATCCAACCTCGCTACAACCGATCATCAGGAACGACGAAACCACAATGACCGGCCATGCTCGGTTCACGCCGGTTCGCTTCAACCTGGTAGACAAGGGGGAGCTCCTGAGTTGACTCGAAGGTCCGGTCAGGTCCAATCCGAACGTGCAGCCCACTCTCCTTTAACGTGGGTTCTTAGAGAATCTTAGTTAATTCGCAAGAGAATGCGCCGATTCCACCTGGCTCGAGTGAAAACAAGCCTCGTCCCTTACGGAAGCCGGCCAATCGTTCGGACCAGAACCTCGGCCAGGCGATCGGCCGCCTCCTGGGCCCGTTCGTGCAGGTTCCAGAAGTCCTTCAAGCTCGAAGGGCGATTCCAGATCGAGCGGAGCGCCGAGCCAACCTGATAACTACCCGATCGATTCAGGAGCCTGGCCACCTCGGGGGGCAAGTCAACCGTCGCCTCGTCGCTGATGACCCGCAGGGAGAGGAGGGGGGAGGCGCGGTCGAGGCAGTGTGTCGCGACGGCAGAGGTCTCCATGTCCACCACATCGGCCTGATGCCGAGCGTGGAACTCAGCTTTCTCCACGGCGGTCCGAACGATGGCGTCCACGGTGAGCAGGCGTCCGGGGCGGACGCTCGGGTGGATCGCGGAGGAAGGAAGGTCAGGGAACAACGGGAACCGGTTCCCTTCCAGGTCGAGCACCTCGTCGGCGAGGACGACATCATTGCGGTGGAAGGAAGGATTGAGCCCTCCACCGAAGCCCGCGGAAATCACCCAGCGCGGGCGGTGCCCTTCGAGCAAAAGCCGGGTGGCACGCGAGGCGGCCGCTCGACCGACTCCCCCCACGAGCATGGCCACGACTCGCCCTTCGCACTCCCCTTCGAGCACGGTATGCGCGGGACCGGTCAGGCGTCTGACACGCTTCATCCGATCAAGAAAATGGCCGACCTCAATCGAGAGGGCGGCCACGATTCCAATGTCGGCGGAGCCAGGGGCGGGGAGGCTCGGGCCTGACTTGCCCGATGCATCCCCTTCGTTTGAACCATGACTCATGGGTTTTGGCTGGCTCTCAGGTGAACTGCCACTTGATCATTTTGAGGGTATCCCCCAGCTTGCCGTTGACCCCAAGGGCGGCCGAGGCCTCGTAGCCCGAGTGGACCATGCAGTTCTCGCAACGGGGGTCCTTACCGTAACCGTACTTCTCCCACGGGGTCTTGTTCAAGAGGTCGTCGAACGAGTTGTGGTGAATGTCGGTAATCAGGTAGCACGGCCCCTTCCAGCCCTTGATATTGCGGGTGGGGTTGCCCCAGGCGGTGCAAGACATCTCACGCTTGCCCTGGAGGAATTCCAGATAGATCGGCGAGGTGTTGAACTTGTACTTGCGAAACATCGACTCGGCCGCGCGGAACTTGGCCCGAATGTCGTCCCGCGTCATGAACATTTCCTTGTCTTCAACGGCCGAGTATCCATAGCCCGGGGCGATCATGAAGCCATCGACCCCCAGCTTGGTCAGGAAGCCGAAGAGCTCATCGAGCTCCTCCATCTCGGTCTCCTTGTAGACCGTGGTGTTGGAGCAGACGAGGAAGCCCGCCTCCTTGGCGGCCTTGATGCCGTCGATGGCGGAGTCGAAAACCCCTTCCCGCTCCACGGCGATGTCGTGGTTTTTCTTCATCCCGTCCAGGTGAACATTGAAGAAGAATTTGTTGGAAGGTTTAAATCCATCCAGCTTCTTACGGATAAACATGCCATTTGTACAAAGGTAGACCACTTTCTTGCGTTCGAGAATCTTGGCGACCAGCTCGTCGATGCCGGGATAGATCATGGGCTCGCCGCCGCAGATCGAGACCACCGGGGCGCCGCATTCATCGACCGAATCAAGCCATTCCTGGATCGTCAGCTTCTGCTTGATCGTCGAGACGTATTCGCGAATTCGGCCGCATCCCGTGCAGGTCAAGTTACACGCATGGAGCGGCTCGAGCATGAGGACCATGGGGAACTTTTTCGTGCGCGAGAGCTTTTTCTTGACGACATAGCTCGCGATGCTACTGGTCATCGAAAGGGGGAATCGCATGACATGGCCTCCTGTGTCAGTATCCTCGGAGCCGTCCTTGGCCCTTCGGCGGAAGATCGTTGTGGCGAGATCAAACGAACATGATTCTTGAGAATGCCCGGGGTGCTAATTCGTTCCTGGGAATCTTTGAGATTGACTCCGGCTCAGACTTCGAGCGGCCTCGGGGCCTCGGGCATCCCGTTCATCGGGTTATCTAAAGCTTGACCGGCCAAGCGGGCGGAGTCCGGAGGAAGCACGGCCTTCCGATATCGCGCGAGTGCCATCAAGGGGAAGTAAACCCGATAGAGGTGGTACTTCAGATAAAAGACGCGCGGGAAGCCGGTTCCGGTGAACGTCGCTTCGTCCCAGGTCCCCTCTTCGTTCTGAGTGTTCCGCAAGTATTCCACAGCCAGGCTGGCCGCCTTCCCCTGGGCCCGCCCCGCGGCAACCAGTCCAAGCAAGGCCCAGGCGGTTTGCGAGGCGCTCGCCTCCCCTCGTGCCATCCAGGCTCGATCGTCGTAACTGCGGCACGACTCACCCCACGCTCCGCAGGGTTGCTGCACGCTCTCCAGCCAGTCGGCGGCCTTTCGCAAGCGCGGGTGGGTCATCGGAACACCCAGGGCCTTGAGCCCTTGCAGCACCTGCCAGGTACCGTAGAGGTAGTTCACTCCCCAACGACCGTACCAGGATCCCTCGGGTTCCTGGGTCTTCCAGAGATACTTCAAGGCTTTCGCGACGGCGGGATGATCTTGCTGATACCCCAGAGTTCCGAGGCATTCGAGCACCCGGGCCGTGATGTCGGCACAGCTCGGGTCGAGCATGGCGTTGTGATCGGCGAAGGGGACCCGCGTGAGGATCTCGTTATTAATATCCACGTCGAACGCCGCCCAGCCGCCGTCCTTGTTCTGCATGGACAGGAGCCAGTCAACGCCTCGGCGCGTGGCGTCTTTCACGTCAGCCTTTACAGCCGAGTCGGCCGAGGTTGAGCGCTGAAGCGCGAGCAAGACCATCGCCGTATCATCAATGTCGGGATAGCGTTCGTTCTGGTGCTGGAAGTGCCAGCCGCTTGGTTCAATCCCAGGGCGCCGGACCTGCCAATCGCCCGCGGACCGTACTTCTTTCTCGAGCAGCCAGCGGGTGCTCTTCTGAAGCGCGGGGAGAACCTCGGGAGTGCTCGCATCGGACAGGGCCAGGGCGCTAATCGCCGTGTCCCACACGGGAGAGACGCACGGCTGAATCCGAACCTTGCCCTCCTCCTCGATCAAGAGCTCGTCGAGTTGCCGGTACGCCCAGTGCATCTCGGCCGAATCCTTTTCGTACCCGAGGCAGTGGAGCGCCACGACCGAGTAGATCATCGGAGGAAAGATGGCCCCCAGGCCGTCGGAATTCTCGAAGTGATCGAGCATCCAGCGGTGCGCCGCGCGCAGGCCGGGCTTTCGCCAGGAACGGGGCAGGGTGCGGTCGGCCCATTTCAGGCCACGGTCCAACCCCTGGAACACGGTCGACCAGCTTAGCCAACGCTTCGACGGGCCACGGTCTTGCCCGGTTGTCTCGTTCGAAAACAGCTCCGTGATCCCCTGGGACGAAGGGAGCTTACGAACTGGCTTGTACGCTGAGAGAATCGACAGCGGAACGACGATCGTTCGGGTCCAGGCCGACATGGCGCTGAGACTGAAAGGCCAACGTGAAGGGATTAACAGAAGCTCGGGTGGGACGGATGGGCATTCGTCATAGCTGATCTGGCCCAGCAGGGCGAGGTAAAATCGCGTGAAGCTGTTACAGCCTCGTGCTCCACCCGCCTGAAGGATCCACGACCGAGCCCTGACCATCGAGGGATCATCGAACGGAACGCCCACGATTTTCAAGGCGAAGTACGCCTTGACCGATGCGCTCAAGTCGGGCGGGCCACCGGGGTAGATAGCCCAGCCCCCCTCGTCCCCCTGCTGATCCTTGATGTACCGACATACTTTGACGCAAACCTCAGCTCCACCACGGCCCATGAAGGCCATGAGCAGAACATATTCCGACTCCAGAATACTGTCCCCTTCCAGCTCCCCCACCCAGAACCCCGAGGGATCCTGACGGTCGAGGAGCCAGCGTCGGCTCGAATCGATCGCATGATTCAAGCCCGCTTCGGAGAGGATGTTGTCGGCATCGCGAGGTGCGGCGACGAGCTCATCGGTTGCTGAAGACACGCCACCATCCTTGTTGGCGATCATGCGGGCCAGACCCCTCTCCGGTTCAAGAGTCTTGGTGTAAGCTGCGAGGTCGGGATGACGGGATCGGTGCCGGTCATCTTCCGCCATCTCTCCGCAAAGGCGCGGTCATCCTAAGCCCGGAGCCGAAAACCGATCAAGGTCAAACTTGAGGAAGACTTTAGAACTTTTCCAAATTCTCGCGGAACCACCCCGCAGAATTCGCCCAAGTTCGCCAAACTCTTGAAACGCCGGCTGACCGCCACGCTTTAGTCCACCGTGAACTCGGTTTGGAGACGGTAGCCTCGCAGGACGGCGATGGAGCGGAGGATCGCGTCGAGTCGGGCTCGGTCCTCCTCGCGACCAAGCGAGCCCTTGATCTCGAGAGCGTCCCCCTGGATGTGAACCTGATCAATGTGGGCGATCTCGCCCGCCTGGCGGCGAATCTGCGCGGTTAGGTAGGGCTCGATATCCTCAGGCCTCCCCTTGGTCTGCAAGGGGTTCTGCTGTTCTCCGTCGGGGACCACGAACTGGAGCCGATCGTCCACCTCGCGCACCCCTGGAGTCTGCTGGGCGGCACGATAGGCCAGCATGGCTTCGTAGACCGTGGGAACTTCGCCGGAGAGGTAGGCCACTCCTTCGCGGACAGAGACTCTGATGGGAAGATTCGCCAGCGCGGGACGATTGAGGAACGCCCGACCGAGACGTTGGGACAGCTCATCCGAGTCGGCCGTGACGACCGGCTGCCCCCCCGGTGCCTGGTCCTTCCGCGCGTTGCCCGCCGCGGGTTCGGACGTGAGTGGCGCGGGCTCGAGCGAGCCAGGGGGGGGCGGTGGAGGTGCGTTCGGGTCCTTGGGATCCGTCTGGTTGGGGTTCGAGGCGCCTGGGATGTTCGCGGGCGCGCTCGTCGCCCCCGACTGGTCATCCGAGGCGACCTTCAGGAGGTTAACCACCTCGCGCACCTCACCGCTCCTCATGATGCGCTGGCCGATCTCGATCCGATCGTTCAAGGTGGGGACCGTCCCCCTCAGCACGGCGACCCCGCGGGGGTCGATGGTCATCTCGACCGTCCCCCGAGCCGGGCCCGAGCCCGGGTCGATCGGCACCTGCTGGGTCGCGGCATCGTTCGCGTTGGGAGTACTCGACGCGGGAGGGTTCGTCGCGGCGGGGAAACTAGGATCACCCGCGGCTTGCAAGAGGTCGGTGTTGATTGGCTCGCGAGCGGCCACGGCGCCCCACCAGGGGGGGTAGGTCACCAACGGCGGCTCAAGCCCAAAGAAGGGGTCGTTGTAGGGACCGAAGAGTGAGGGAACCCTCGTCCCAAAGGGGTCGTATCCCAGGTAAGCGGTGGGATAGGGCCTCAAATACCTCGGCGGTGGGGACACCCGATACAGTTCGGACGAGTCGATCTTCAGGTCGTCGCGAATCGAGTACCCGCTATCGATCGCAATGCGGACCGCGGCGTCATGCACATACTTCGAGCCCACCCGCCCCCCCAACACCACTTGCCCATTCTTCCAGGAGGTGGTGATGGAGAAAGGAGCCGTTATGGGATTGGAGCGCAAGGACTGGAGCACTCGGGCTTCGGGGCGGGCCTGCGTTGCGTCTTGAGGCGGCGACGAGGTAAGTGGAGCAGCGGGGGCCTGGGACGTCACCCGTGAGCGAGAGGTAGTGGACTGGGCCAGGGCCGTTTGGGCCAAACCCAGCCCCACGACGAGACAACCGCGGAGCAGAGGCGCTCGAGTCGTAGATAGCCGCGTCATGGTGCGTCGACTCCCGCGTCAGAGGGCCCGGGCGACCCGGAGATATCAAGCTCGGTCGAAGTCGAGTCAAATCAAAGCCGTTCTTTAACCCATCTAGAAGTCTAGGGAGCCTGACGGGCTCGGACAAGCAAATCCTAACGGATTCCCGCCAGGCTCGTTCCGAGTAACGTGGCGTTTGCAAACGAGGGCGGACTTGCCCCGCGCTCGCTGACATCCACGCCAGAAGACTAGACTCAGCGCAGCTCCAACGGGTCAAGGGTGATCTTGCCGATCGCCCGCACCACGGGGAGAAACGCCTCGTAGGGTGAGACGCCATCAAGGCTCGTATCAGCCAGTTTCACATGCACCGCATCCACTTCGGTCTGGTTGAAGGCCGCGTCGATTGCAACCCATCGTCGATTGACGTAGACCTCGTTCCACATATGGAAGCCGAATCCGCCCAGCTCGTCGGAGTAAACCAACCCCACGACCACGCGGGCGGGAACATTCACCGCGCGACACATCGCGGCGACCAGGACACCGTGCTCGGTGCAGTCGCCGGACAAGGTCTGGGCCACCTCGCTGGCGGGGGCGAACGTCGTCTCGAAGTTCTTTTCCTTGAGGTTCTGGGCCACCCACTTGGTGATCTGAGAAGCCTTCTGCCAGGGGTCAACCACGTTGACCGTCGCGTTGGCCGCGTACCGTTTTACGGTCGGGTCTTCACTACTGACCAGTGTGTTGGCGCGAAGGTACTGGGCATCCACGGTCTCGGGGCCCGCCGTGCCTTCGTTGGGTCCGGCGGTCTTGACCACGAGCGTGGCGGAAGACTTGTCCTTCGTGTCTGGCTGAAGGGTTTGCCTTCGGTCGGCCGGCAGAAGGTTACCGGGGGCGTCATCCTTCAGCGTGACGCGATACTTCACCTCGCGCCTCGTTTCGGGATTACTGATCTTTCGACGGAGCTTGACGATGGTGTTGAGCGTCAGGTCGAGCGTGGCCTGGCCACCGCCTTGCTGGGCGCCCTCGCGCGTGGTCCGATAAATATCCAGACCCCCCAGAATCTCGCTTCGACTCTTGAAGACCTGTCCTGCCTGATCGATCCAAAGGGTAATGTTGTATTCGGGCAAAGGCTTCGAGTTAAGCGAGACAACCTCGTCGATGCGAAGCAGGGGACGCTTGCCATCTCCCAAGGTCACTTCTTCCGTGGAGCGAGCGATCAGCTTGACCTCGCAGATCTTATTCAGGTCGGGGACATACATCTTTAGCTCGCGCGTTTCACCCGCCTTCATGGGCGCCCGCGTCAAGCCTTGCTCGGCGGCGTATGGGCCGCGAACGTCGGCTCCCCAGGGCATGGTCACTTGCTGGCGCTGGCCCCCCGCGTCGAGAGTTAGGGTCATCTTGCCATTGATGACCGAGCCCGTGGCCGTCATCTGCTGGTTGCTGGCCAGTGTACGCGTCTCGAGCTTGAGCACACTCCCTTCTGGGGTCTCGACCGTCCCATACATGGTCTTGATGGTCACCTTGTCATTCAGCCGCTTGAAGGTGAACTCCATGTCTTGCCGGACTCGGTAAAGATCCTTCCCGTTTTCTTTCAAGGGCTCGACGAAGGTATGGATGAACCCCACCTTCGCGCCTGAGATGAAAACAGCATCCCACGCCTCTTGCACCTCCGCGCCGCGGACGCTGGGCACTGAAGTAACGCCCAACGTGAAGATGAGCAGACTGAAGCCAAGACCGCGTGGAATCCGTCGCATAACACCAAGACCTCTAGGAGGGAACGGCTACTTTCGGCCCCGTTGGCCTCGACCTTCGAATACCTCGGTCTCATCAATCGCCGCAAGGAAATCAAGATGACGCGAGACGGGATCGGTCGATCCTCTCAACCAAAAACGCGAGTGGATCGACCACACTAATATGGTCGATCCACGCCAGAGCCTCAAGGGCTGCTCCGATCAATCGGTGAGACCGGCTTGGCTTCGCGAGGACTCTCGCCCCCTCTACTTCCTTCGAGAGGACGAGAGGACGATAAGCCTGGAAGCCTGCCGAGACTCTTTCAATCAGCGAAACCACAAAAGGGAGAGAGACGAGGCGACGAAGAATCAACCTCGCAGGTTGCACAAGTCGTATCGTCCGACCAAAACGATCGGGCTGGTTGATCGAATCCAGAAAGAGAACCAAGGGCCAATCCGTTGAACTTGCTTCCACTTTTCCCATTCGAGAGCAGCGCGTTACGCATCACTCCACCGTGATCTCGGAGCAGAGTCGATCTCCCGAGAGCAATTCCAACGCGCCATGTAGCGCCATCTGCTTGGTATGATAGGAAGGCACCTGGCCCGTGATGACCAGTCGTCCTTTGACTTCCTGAA
>Ga0182738_1005147_pt1 | contig 14097 bp, 10 predicted proteins | sample eDN5th30CBELigMG_FD_128876 | JGI IMG/M metagenome (GOLD analysis project Ga0182738, IMG submission 128876) | Enriched Miracle-Growth compost microbial communities from Emeryville, California, USA - eDNA 5th pass 30_C BE-Lig MG (version 2)... ...
GATTGCGTCGTTCTCGACCTCAAGCTGCCGGACATGTCCGGCTTCGAAATTCTCGAACGGATGTGCGCCGTGCCCTCGATGCGCGACATCCCCGTGGTGGTCTTCACCGGCCGCGAGCTGTCGCACGATGAAGATTTGAAAATCCGCAAGCTGGCGCGCACCGTCATCGTCAAGGGCGTCGAGTCCCCTGAAAGGCTGCTCGATGAAACCGCGCTGTTCCTGCATCGTGTTATTTCCGACCTGCCGGTAGAAAAGCAGGCGCTTCTGTCGCGACTGCATGGCACGGACGATTATCTAATTGGACGCAAGGTTCTCCTCGTCGATGATGACACGCGTAACATTTTTGCCTTGAGCAGCTTGCTCGAACGCAGGGGCATGGAGGTTCTGACAGCAACGACCGGCCTCGAAGCCATTGAAATCCTGGACACGACGGCCGACGTTTCGATCGTTTTGATGGATATCATGCTGCCTGAAATGGATGGTTATCAAACGCTGCAGCGCATCCGCGGCAGCGGCAAGCACTTGCGGCTTCCGATTATCGCGCTGACCGCAAAGGCGATGAAAGGCGATCGCGAGAAATGCTTGGAAGCCGGCGCGTCCGACTATCTGGCAAAGCCGGTCGACACCGAGCAGCTGCTGTCGGCGCTGCGCATGTGGCTGCATCGGTAACGGGGGAAAACGATGTCAGACGATACAGTCAATATCTTGCTCGTTGACGATCAGGCCGGCAAGCTCCTCGCCTACGAAGCGATCCTCGAAGGTCTGGATGCGAACCTGATTAAGGCGACGACCGCCGAGGAAGCGCTGGCGGCGCTTTTGAAAACCGACATTGCCGTCATCCTCATGGACGTCTGCATGCCGGATCTCGACGGCTTCGAACTCGCCACGATGATCAGGGATCATCCGCGACATGAAAAGACGGCCGTCATTTTCATCTCGGCCGTGCGCCTCGATACCGATGATCTTCTGAAAGGCTACCGCACCGGCGCCGTCGATTACGTGCCCGTTCCCGTCGTTCCCGAAATTCTCAAGGCAAAGGTGCAGATCTTCCTCGAGTTGTACCGAAAAAGCCGCCAGCTCGATGCTCTGAACGCAGAGTTGGAGGATCGCGTTCGTCAACGCACCGAAGAGCTTCAGGAATCGCACGCCCTGCTGCAGCAAAGCGAAGAACGCTTGCGTCTCGCAAGTGAGGCGGCGCGCCTGGCGACATTCGAATACGACCAGCCGGAGCAAAGTTTGCAGTGGTCTTCGAACATTGCCGACGTTCTGCACGTCAGCGTGCCCGAGCGCCAGGATTTCTCAAACTTCATCGGCCTCGTCCACGCTGACGATCGAGAAGCCGCACGCAGCTATTTCAAAGCCGCAAACTTCGCGGACACGACCGCCGAACTCGAATTCCGCATCAACACCATGCGCGGCGTCGCGTGCGTTCTGGCCCGCGCCCGCGCATTCAAGATCGGCGAAGGCGGAGCGGTGCGTATCATTGGAACGCTGCTCGACGTGACCGAACGCCGGGCCGCCGATAGCCACCAGCAGCTTCTGATGGCTGAACTCGATCATCGCGTGAAGAACATTCTCGCCAACGTCGCCGCCATCGCGCGCCTTTCGAGTTCCAATGCGACATCGCTCGGCTCATTTGCTGCGGCTCTGGACGGACGCATTCACGCCATGTCGGCGGCTCACGATCTGTTGCGCCAGAGCAGTTGGACCGGCGTCGATCTTCATGAACTGGTCGCCGGCGCGCTCGAACCATTCCGTTCGCGCACCGACAACGACATCGTGATCGAGGGCGATAAGATCCGCCTCACGTCGAAGTTCGCTCAATCAATGGCGCTCGTTCTCCACGAACTGGCCACCAACGCCGTCAAGCATGGAGCATTATCCGCACGTGGTGGCACCGTCCGGGTCGGCTGGGAACGCATACCAGCTCCAGGCGGAGACAAACTCAACTTTGTCTGGAAAGAGAGCGGCGGCCCTCCGTGCCCGACGCCGATCCGCAATGGCTTTGGACTGACGGTCATCCGCAGCGCCGCCTCCGAATGCGGCGGCAAGGCCGATATGAGTTTGGCCGAGAACGGCCTCGAATTCAGCTTCCAGGGAGATCTGTCGACACGCGCGCAACTGGTTGGCGCCCGCCACATCGCAATCGTGCCCAAATCGCGCGCTCTCCCGCAATGCGCGACAGAGGCTGCACCGAGCGGCTGTAAAATTCTTCTGATTGAGGATGAGGGCCTTGTCGCGCTTCAACTCAAATCGGATCTTGAGGCCGAAGGACATACCATCGTTGGACCCATCGCCCAATTTTCCGAAGCCCTCCGCGCCGCCACCGAGAGCGAATTCGACATCGCTTTGATCGATATCAACCTCGGCGCCGACAACAGCGCTCCGATCGCCGAAATCCTTGATCGTCGCAAAGTACCGTTCGCATTCACGACCGGATACAATGACTTGATCTTCCTTCCGCCGCTGCTGCGCGAATATCCGCACCTGACGAAACCGTACAATCCCACGGATGTGAAGGAGCTTGTGTCGCGACTACAGCATCAAGCAATCGAAAACCCTGCGCTGCCACGCGATGAATCGAACCAGGTTGCTTGATACGCGTCCACATTTCATGGATCGACGCCGCTCAGGAAGCCGTCTCGCGAACTGCGTAGAATGGCGCGCCCGGCATGAGACGGATTTCCATCCTTCCGCCGCATTTGCGCATAACCACGGCACTCTCGTTCTCGCGGAATGACAACATGAAACCGAAGGCTTGAATCGGGCGTTATTCCCTATTCCAAACCGCGCCTTCCGTCGGGGGTTTTAATGTACGACACGACCTATCGCTCATCGCTCGACGTCGCCGCCATCGGCAATGGTCGCGTTGCGGCGTTGATTGATCCGGGCGGGCGGATCGTCTGGTGGTGCACGCCAAGGCTCGATGGCGATCCTGTCTTCTGCCGCCTGCTATCGGGGCCTGAAGACAAGGGCTTCTGCGATGTCGTGCTCGAAGGACAGGTATCCGCGACGTCCAGCTACGTGCGCAATACCGGCATTCTTGAAACCACCCTGGTCGCGAACAACGGCGCCAGTGTAAAGATAACCGACTTTGCGCCGCGTTTTTTGAAGTTCGGACGCTCGTTTCATCCCACGCAGCTTATTCGCCGTATCGAACCGCTGAGCGGCTTGCCGCGTATCGTTTGCCGTGTCCGGCCGACATTCGACTATGGTCAAACAACGACCGTTCCTTCCCAGGGGTCAAACCACATTCGCTATGCGGGAGGCGGAACGCCAATCCGCGTGACGACCGATCTTGCCGTCTCCTACATCGTTCACGAAACGCCATTTGCGTTGACAAACCCGGTAACGCTGGTGCTTGGCGGCGACGAACCCATCGAGAGCGCGATCGACCCGATGTCACGGGAATTTCTCGAGCAGACCCGGGACTATTGGGTATCGTGGGTGCGCGGTCTCGCTATCGGTTACGAGTGGCAGCCGGAGGTCATCCGCGCCGCAATTTCTCTCAAGCTCTGCACGTTCGAGGAAACCGGCGCCATCACCGCGGCGCTCACGACGTCCATACCCGAAGCACCGAATACGCCGCGCACGTGGGACTATCGTTTTTGCTGGCTGCGCGATGCCTACTTCGTCATTCAGGCGCTCAATCGCCTCGGCGCCACGCAATCGATGGAGCACTACCTCAATTACATCACGACGATCATCGCCGATGCCGATGGCCCTCTGAGACCGGTCTACGGCATCGTGCACAACGATACGACCGAGGAACGCATCGCACCCGAACTCAAGGGCTTCCTCGGCATGGGCCCGGTACGCGTCGGCAATCTCGCATCGAAACAACTCCAGCACGATGCCTATGGCAGCGTCATTCTCGGCGCGTCGCATATGTTCATCGACCAGCGGCTGCCCCGTATGGGCGACGTCAGCCTCTTTCGCGAACTGGAACACCTCGGACATCAAGCACGCCGCCTCTATCTCGAACCGGACGCCGGCATCTGGGAATATCGGGGACGCGAGCGCGTTCATACACATTCCGCCACGATGTGCTGGGTAGCCTGCGATCGCTTGGCACGCATTGCAAAACTTCTCGGTATTTCCGACCGAGCCGATTTCTGGCGGCAATCGGCTGACCGTATCCGCTCGGAAATCCTCACGCGCGCCTGGAGCGAAAAGCGCGGCGCATTCACTGGAGCTTTTGATCACACGGAACTGGACGCCAGCGTTCTCTTGCTCGCCGAACTCGGGCTCGTTGCCCCCGAGGACCCGCGCTTCATCAAAACCTGCGATACCATCGGCCAGGAGCTGATGCGCAACGGCTTGATGTTGCGCTATGCGGCGGAGGACGATTTCGGCCTGCCGGAGTCGGCGTTTCTTGCGTGCCAGTTCTGGTACATCGACGCCCTTGCATCCATTGGACGGACGGATCAGGCGCGCGAGCTGTTCACCGACGTACTCGGCCACCGCAACGCCTTCGGGATGCTGAGCGAGGATCTGCATTCCGCGACCGGACAGCTTTGGGGCAACATTCCGCAAACGTATTCGATGGCCGGACTGATCAACTCCGCCATGCGGCTGTCGCGCCGCTGGGATGACGCCTGGGCGCCGCTGCCTCATGCCGATCCTCAGGCAGCCGTTTCATCCGGGAATTCCGGCTTCAGCGAACAACAGATCAAGGAAGCGCTTCAGCGCCGGGCGTGAGAATCAGCTTGGCCGAACGGCCCGGCGGCCGCGCGTTCGCAGCGTCGTGGTCTGCTTGATGACGGCCGAGATCCGGCAGTGTACGCCGCCGCTCGCAAAGGTGCGCTCGACCCGCGCACTCGGAAATCCGCTTTCGATCAGCATCGACCCAAGTCCGCGCCGCTCCGGCTCGCCGACTGGTGGCCCGCCGACTTCATCCCACGTCAGTTCGAAGCTCGCATCCTCGTCATTGATTTGGCTGAACGTCCACGAGACATGCACGGAGCCCACCATGTTCGACCAGGCGCCATACTTGATGGCATTGGTGCCGAGTTCATGCAGAGTCAGCGCTAGAGCGTTCGCGACATCTCCCGGCACGATACCGTCCGGTCCGCGCATCACGATGCGGGATTGCCCCGGTGGCGCCAAGGGCATCAACGTGCTGGAAACCAATTCGCTCAAAGATGCGCCGAGAAAGCTCCGCGTCGCCACAAGATCCATTGCCGTTCCCATCGCGGACAACCTGCCGGAAAGCGCCTTGGCGAAACTTTGAACATCCGAGCTATAGCGCGCCGATTGACTGATCAATCCCGACACGACCGCGAACGTATTCTTGAGCCGATGCCGCAACTCGACATTGAGCTGTTCGAGTTGCAGCTCACCCAATGCACTGTCCTGCAACAGGCCTTCGTTGCGATCTCGTTCGTAGAGCAGCGTTTCGACCTTGCGATTGAGAAGATGCACGATTGCGACGATCAAAAGGGCCAGGAAGGCGAACGCCGCCAAGGCAACGATTGAATCGAACTCGCCGAATTGGTGGATCTCCGAAAGATAAAGGCTCCAAGCGAAAACAACCGACATCGCCACGACAAGCAGGCCGGGCCCCGTCCCCGCAACAAGCGCCGAAAGCAGAACGGCGATAAAAAACGTGAGGAATGGCATGGTCGCCGGCAGCCACGTCGCCAGCAGAATACGCATGCCCGTCGCTACAAGAAAAATAAGCACCGCCAGCGGATAAGCCACGAACGGCTTCCGTCGAATCCGCGGCAACACGCGTTCGACCAGATTGTCGACGTGCTGAACCATCCGCCTCACGAACGGCTCTCCAATTTAGGTTTTAAGATTTTTTCTGGCCTTCGCCACATCGTCCGTGACGCCCCGCAGCCAACGTTCCTGCCGCTTACGCTAACATGAAGGCCGGCCGATTGCGAGCCTCAACGAGGAGAGGTTAACCACTGGTATTGCTCGCAAAGTCGTCCAAGAAAAGGAACTTGACGGCCATCTGAAGCGATGACGTCAAGAAGGTAAATCCGTCCCTGCTCGCAGCGCACAATAAAAGGGGAACTCCCCGTAAATTCTGGCGTTTATGTGATGTACAGATTGCGCGGCGAAGCGGCCGTTTACAATGACGATCTGACGTTCCCAGAGAGACGAAAGGATACGCGTTGACCAGGCTTGTGATGGTTTCCAATCGCGTCATCGACTTCAACGCTGCGTCGCAAGCCGGCGGCGTCAGCGTCGCCATCTACGATGCGCTGGCGCGCCAAAACGGTTTCTGGTTCGGATGGAATGGCCAAATCGAAGAAACGGATGACGTGCAGCTCGCGACGGCGACCGGCGGCGGCTACACCACTGTGACCATGCCGTTAAACGCCGACGACTATAACGATTACTATCTCGGCTATTCCAATTCCGTTCTATGGCCCGTCTTTCACAATCGCCTCGACCTCGCTCAGTTCGAGGCGGGATACTATTCGCGCTATGTCGCGGTGAACGAAAAATTCGCCGCCCATCTCGCCCCGTTGATCGAGCCCGACGATGTTCTCTGGATTCACGACTACCATCTCTTTCCTCTTGCGCTGGAGTTGCGCAAACGCGGCGTAGAGAATCCCATCGGATTTTTTCTGCACATTCCTGTCGGGCCCGCCCAATCCCTGATTGCGATCCCGGAGCATCGTGAACTCGCCCGCGCACTCAGCGCCTACGATCTGATCGGCCTTCAGACGCACGCCGACGTTCGCAACCTGATCGACTTCTTCCAGCAGAGCGTCCACGGGCGGTTACTCCCCTCAGGCCGCATCCGCGCGTTTGGCGCCGAGCTGGACATCGGATGCTTCCCGGTCGGCATTAGCTCGGGCGATTTTTCCGGGTCGCCGATCGTACGCGACGTGGAGAGCCCCGATTTGAATCGCATCATCGGTATCGACCGCCTCGACTATACGAAGGGCTTGCCTCAGAAATTCCGCGCCTACGGAAAATTCCTCGAAGATTTCCCCGAGCACCGCCGTCGCATCGTCCTATCGCAATTCGCCCCTCCCACGCGCGAAAGCGTCGAAGCCTATGCCGATATTCGTGCCGAGCTTGAATCGCTGGCGGGCGCCATCAATGGCCGATACGGCGAACTCGACTGGGTGCCGATCAATTATATCCACCGTCCGATGCCGCGCCACGAATTGCGCGACGTCTACCGGTCCTCGCGCATCGGCTGGGTGACGCCGTTGATGGACGGCATGAATCTTGTCTCGAAGGAATATATCGCCTCGCAGGACCCTGCCGATCCCGGCGTACTCGTCCTGTCCAAATTTGCCGGCTCCGCCGAACAACTGAAAGACGCCGTGCTCGTCAACCCCTACGATCCCGACGACATGGTCCAGGCATTGCGAAGCGCGCTCGAAATGCCTCTCGACGAAAGGGTCGCGCGGCATGAAAAACTGCATCGCGTCGTTCGCCTGCACGACTCGGTGGCCTGGGGAAAGAGCTACTTCTCGGCGTTGAAGAAAGCCGGAAAGCGCCGGTCCGGCCGTATGCCGCCATCCGCGCGCGTAACGGAGGCCATGAAGCGTCTCGGCGCCGCCGCCAAAAAAAAGTCCGGCATTAAACCGGCAGTAGCGCATGTGGGGGGATGATGCCTGCGAGTGTCGACAGAAATCGCTTTCTGCATCAGCAGCGTCGGGGCGGCAATCCGAACGTTCTATCGATCGATATTGGCGGCACATTGATCAAGACGGCGGTGGTTGACGACGCCGGTGCCTTGATTTCCGAATTCGTGACGACGCCGACGCCGAATCCCGCAACGCCCGAAACCATCATAGCCCTCATAGCCCGTGTGGTCGAACCGCTGCCGGAGTTCGGATGCATCGCTGTCGGATTTCCCGGCGTCGTCCGTCAAGACTGCATCGTGACGGCCCCAAATCTCGGCACTCAGCATTGGAAAAATTTCGATCTCGAAACCGCCCTGCACGACACGTTCGGCGCTCCGGTTCGCATCCTGAATGACGCAATCGTTTACGGCTTGGGCGTGGCCAAAGGGCCGGGGCGCGAGTGCGTCATCACCTTCGGGACCGGAATGGGATGCGCTCTCTTTATCGACGGCTCCGCGTTCTTCGGTCTCGAACTCGGTCAGCACTACGCTTGCGACGATTGCAGCTACGACCAATACATCGGCCACGCCGCGTATCTTGAAATCGGGCTCGACGCCTGGAATGAGCGCGCCCAACGCGTCATCAACGCCGTCCACGCGCTGACAAATAGCGACAGGCTCTATCTCGGCGGCGGCAACTCGCGCCGCCTCACCTTTGCTCTGCCGTCATGGGCAACCGTCGTTGCACCTTCCTCCGGAGTCGCCGGCGGCGCCCGGCTTTGGCATGTGGAACTCGATCGCTGGTTCTCGGCGCGACAGCGCCCCTTCGAAATACAGGTCCGTCGATGAATGTTCTCACCATCGGCGGAGCAATGGTGGACACCATCATCACCATTGCCAGCGACAGAATTGAGCAGATGAAAATGCTCAATGCCGACAGCTCGTATCTGTTGCTTGAGGAGGGCCTCAAAACCGAAGCCGACCAGATTTCGACGAGCACCGGCGGCGGCGCAATAAACTCTGCGGTCGCGGCGGCGCGCCTCGGACATGCCACCTCGACGATCGTCAAGCTCGGCAAAGATGCCAAGGCGCGAACAATCCTCGATCGGCTGACGGAAGAAGGCGTCGATCTGCATTGGATCGCAATAGACGATGAAGCTCCGACCGGCGCTTCCGTCATCGTATCATCACACGACCGCAATGCCGCGGTGTTCACTTACCGCGGCGCCAACACGCGGCTCGCAGCCGCCGATATTCCGGCAAACGCGTTCGACGGCAAAAACCTCGTCTACGTCGCCAACCTCAGCAACGAGTCCGCCGATTGCTATCCGTTGATCGTCAAACGCGCGAAAACAGCCGGGGCCGAGCTCGCCGTCAATCCCGGCGTCCGGCAGCTCACCGCGCGCTACGACGACTTCTGGGAAAGTCTCGAACACATCGATACGCTCTGCGTCAATCGCTCGGAAGCGCAGGCATTGATGCCCCGGCTGCTGCAATCGTTCGGTGATGGCGGAGCGGCACTCTCCGTCAGGAGCGGCGACCCGATCCCTCTTCTGGCGAAGCGCGGATTGCGAAACGGCGGATATGAAATGTCCCTCGTGAAGTTTCTTGGCGCGCTGATCGAGGTCGGCGTCGGCACGGTCGTTCTGACCGACGGCGCCAATGGCGCATTCATCGCCAAAGGCCATGATCTCCACTTTCGCGAAGCACCCCATGTCGTCGCGGCGGCGACCACGGGAGCGGGAGACGCATTTTCCGCGACCTTCGCATGCTATCTGTCACAAACAAGGGACGTTGCACGTGCGCTGAGTGCGGCCGTCCTCAACGCGGCCAGCGTTGTCAAATACGTCGACACCCAAACAGGCCTGCTCATGTCCTCTCAACTTGAGGAGGAATTGGAAAGTGCAGGCAATACGGAAGTCGCTCTCTATAGCTGGTCGATCTAGGAGCAATCACATCTGATGCAGCAATTGAAGGACAATGACACTTTGCGTACCCTCGACCGGTCGCAGCGCAGCCAAGCCCAATCGGCGCGCGCCGCCGTTGAGAAACTCTTCGCTGAACGCTCACCCGTTGCCTTGTATCTCGATATCGACGGCACGCTTCTCGACATGGCTCTGACGCCGTCGATGGTCCATGTTCCACCCGATCTTGCCGACGTGCTGGCGCAGACCAGCGCGCGCCTGTCCGGCGCGCTGGCGATCGTAACCGGACGCCCGATCGCCGAAGCCGACAGCTTGCTCAAGCCGCTCAGGTTCACCGCCGCCGGCGTTCATGGCGCCGAGATGCGAACCACGGCCACGGGGAAGATCACGTCCGTGGCTCCTGCTCTCGATCCGGCGTTGCTGAATGACCTGCGCGCCATTGGCGAAGCCATGCCCGGCATCGTCACCGAGAACAAAGGCACCGGTATTGCCATGCATTACCGGCTGGTGCCCAATTTGCGCGAGCCGCTGTTGGCGACGATCGAAGCCCTCATTCCGAAATATCCCGGACAGTTCACGCTCTGCGGCGGCCGCAAGATCATCGAAATTCTTCCCGTTGGAATGTCGAAAGGCGTTGCTCTGCGCAAGCTGGCCGAGCTTTCTCAGTTTGCGAACCGCATACCCATCATGATTGGCGACGACCTTGCCGACATAGAGGCTTTCCGCGCCGCCGAAGCCTTGGGTGGTATCGGCCTGAAGGTCGCCGGGGAGAACTTCACGAGGGCCGAGTCCTCCTTCAGCGGCCCTACCGATGTCCGCGGCTGGCTCAAAAAATTGAACGGCGATCCGTAAAGCCCGGAGCGGATCCGATCTTTTCATCCGAACCGCAATCGCGCGCCGCTCATTCTCCACCGAAGGGTCACTGAACGCCCGCGCCCGCTACCCCTATTGGAGACGTTCCACCGGCACGAACCAGCCTCTAGCCTTCCGGCAAATGCTTCCGGCGGAATGGAGCGCCTTGGATGTTTGCAGGCGTCGCAAGCGTCGTTACCCACGCGCTGAACGTCAAACGCCGAACCGATGGCGCAACTCAGCCGCCGTGGGGCGACGGGTTTATCGAGTATCCACTCGCCACGTTGTGGCATCCGCGAAGTTGGTCCGATGTCAGCGACGACGAACTGGTTTTGTATCTTCCGCAGCTGACTGACTGCGATGATCCACAATTCGGAATTGCCGCACGTTTGCGCGAAAGACTGATCCATCGAACGCGCATTTCCGAAGCGCTCTCGGTCTTGTCCGGCGACGTCTCGGCGGTTCGCGCAAAACCTTTGATGCCCGAGGAGCGGGCCACTGTCGGACACCTTCCGCTTGATCGTGATCGTCCGTCGTGGATGCAAGAAGCAGCGATTCTTGCAGCCATACGGCATATGCTACGCCGCGCGTGCTCTGAGGCCACGGACACGCTTTCGCTGGAAACCGCCCTGCTTGCATCCATGCATACCGGAATAAACGCAGCCTATGTCTATCCTGAGCACGCGTATGCCCATGAGCTTCTCACCGCGGGAGCATGGCTTGGAGTGTTGCTCAAAGGGCGTCGTGCCCTCATGCCGAGAGCCGTAGCGGATGTATTCATGGAGTCTGAAGCCCGGGGCACGAAAAGTACCATCGATGAAATGATGCACGTCCACATGGACTATCTGGGCGGCAGGAAACTCTACCTGCATCGGGCTTCGAATGTCATTGAAGCCGATCGATACGCCAGCATCGTGAGTACCACGGCTTAAATCAGTGCCCACGACAGGTTCGATCCATCGAGCTGCAAGGCGCAGGCAGGGGCTCTATGCCCAGCACGGCGCGGCGAACCGCGTCACTCGGACTCGTCTAGCGTGCTCAGTCTTTAGGCGTATGCAGCCAGCGAAATTAAACCCTTGTACTATGGGTCGCATCCCGAACGGCGTCTGGCGAATTTCCGAAGCCGGGATACATTTCTGCGAATATGACGGTGGACGCGGAGAGCGCGAGGGCACTCCGCATGCGGAGAGATCAATGAAAGTTCTGGTTACTGGCAATCGAGGCTACATCGGTTCGGTCATGGTTCCGATGCTCCAGTCCGCGGGACATGACGTCCACGGCCTCGATATCGATCTTTACCGGCGGTGCACGTTCGCACCGGGGGGGGCACTTCCAATCATACCGACGCTCGAGCGTGACGTGCGTGATGTAACGGCCGCCGATGTTCGCGGATTTGATGCGATCATTCATCTGGCTGCGCTGTCCAACGACCCCCTCGCCGATCTCAGTCCCACGATGACCTACGACATCAATCACAGGGGCAGCGTAAGACTTGCAGAGGCCGCCAAAAAGGCCGGCGTAAAGCGATTTCTCTTCGCTTCGTCCTGTAGCAACTACGGCAAAGCAGGCTCCGAGCTGATCGACGAAAACGGCACGCTCAATCCTGTCACGCCTTATGGCATTTCCAAGGTACGCGCCGAGCGCGACATCGCCGAATTGGCCAGTGCCGACTTCTGCCCGGCTTATCTTCGTCCGGCAACGGCGTATGGGCTATCGCCCCGACATCGCTTCGACATCGTTCTGAACAACCTCGTGGCGTGGGCCAAAGCAGAGGGTCTCATATATTTGAAGTCCGACGGCACACCGTGGCGCCCCATCGTGCACATCGAAGATATCTCGCGCGCGTTCCTCGCGGCCCTGGAAGCCCCGGCGGAGACGATCCGGAATCAAGCCTTCAACGTCGGCCAGACCGAACACAATTATCGCATTTCCGACATTGCAAAGATTGCTGCCGAGGTCGTCCCCAATACACGTGTCGAGTTTGCTCCAGATGCCGGTCCCGATACGCGCTCGTATCGGGTCGACTTCTCAAAAATACGGGCTGCGTTGCCGAGCTTCAAACCACAGTGGGATGCGCGCCGCGGCGCCCAGCAGCTTTACGAGGCCTACAAGGCAACGACACTGAGCGCCAAGGAATTTGAAGGACCAAAATTTCAGCGGGTCGGCCATCTGAAAAAACTGATCGCCGACGGCGCACTCGCGCCCGATTTGCGAAGCTCTAAAGCACCTGCACATTGGACGGCAGAAGCCGCCCCATAAGCATGAGGGACATCAGCTGATAAGCCTCACAAAAAAAAGAAACGCCGGAGGCCGCCCAGCTCGCGCTCTGCGGTCGCGCGCCGAAGAAAAAGACATCGGCGAGGAGATTTACGATTTAGCCGCCGAGATTTATCCGATCTGCCGCAGCATTGCTGGCGACGGCGTCCGTCGAACGCTCCAAATTTTGGGGCAAAAAATTCCCCTCACCGTTCGCGAGGTTCCCTCCGGCAAGCAGGTGCTCGACTGGATCATCCCGAAGGAATGGAATATTCGCGAGGCATACATCAAGAATAGCCGCGGCGAGCGCATCGTCGACCTTCGTTCGTCCAATCTGCACGTGATGAGCTATTCCGCTCCCGTGCATGCTCATCTTGGCTTGAAAGAACTCAGCGAGCACATCTACACCTTACCCGAGCAACCCGATCTCATCCCCTACAGGACGTCATACTACTCGGAAAACTGGGCCTTCTGCATGTCTCATGCCCAGTTCTTGTCCCTCGAAGACGACATCTACGAAGTCTTCATCGACTCCGATCTCAAACTCGGACATCTGACGTTCGGCGAAGCCAAGCATCAGGGCCAGACCACCGACGAAGTCCTTTTATCAGCCCACATTTGTCACCCCTCTCTCGCCAACGACAATTGCTCCGGCCTCGCGCTCCTGGCGTGCTTGGCCGAGCGGCTTGCGTCTCGAAAGACACGCTACACTTATCGCTTTTTGTTCGCACCGGCGACGATCGGCGCCATCACATGGCTCGCCGAAAATTTCGACTCACTGAAGATAAAACACGGACTCGTCATGTCCTGCGTCGGAGACGGCGGCGGCCCGACGTACAAAAGCAGTCGCCTGGGCGACGCCATGATCGACCGCGCCATGAGACACGTGCTCACATATAGCTTCCCGCATGCCGACCTGCTCGACTTCATTCCCTATGGCTACGACGAACGCCAGTATTGTTCCCCCGGATTCAATTTGCCGGTTGGTCTTTTCCAGCGAAGCCGGTTCGGCACTTTTCCCGAATATCATACGTCTGCCGACAATCTCGACTTTATCAAGCCCAAGCATCTTGCATCGTCCTTCAACGCAATCTGGGATGCGATCGATGTTCTGGAGAGCAATCGGCGGCTCTTGAATACCAAGCCCTATGGCGAGCCGCAGCTCGGCCGATATGATCTTTACTCTCCCGTCGGCGGCGACAAGCGAACGGCGGAGCGCAACATGGCCATGCTCTGGATTCTCAATCTCAGCGACGGACAACAAACCCTGCTCGATATCGCCGAGCGGTCGAAGCTGCCCTTCAAGGTCATTCGCGACGCCGCCGAGGTGCTTGAAAGCCGCGGTCTTCTTTCCGAGTGCGACGCCAATTAACTTGCGGCAAGAACCGGCCAGGACAGATCTCGCTCCGAAATCACGATCGGCGGCTGCGGCCATTTAATCGCGAGTTGGCAATCGTCAAATCGAACACCGGACGCCGCGTCGGGCGCATAAAAACTCGATATCGCATAACTCACGGTTGACGC
>Ga0182738_1005150_pt1 | contig 14088 bp, 13 predicted proteins | sample eDN5th30CBELigMG_FD_128876 | JGI IMG/M metagenome (GOLD analysis project Ga0182738, IMG submission 128876) | Enriched Miracle-Growth compost microbial communities from Emeryville, California, USA - eDNA 5th pass 30_C BE-Lig MG (version 2)... ...
GCTGTCGCTGGCGCCGGCCTTCGCGCCCATCACCCACGTGGCCGTGCCCTACGATCCGGGCAAGGCCTTTTCCGGCATATCGCTGCTGGGCCAGTACGGCTCGGTGCTGAGCATCAATCCCAAGCTGCCGGTGCGCACCCTGCAGGAATTCGTCGCCTATGCCAGGAAGCAGTCCACGCGGCTGAACTACGCTTCCTTCGGCGTGGGCAGCCAGCCGCAGATGATGATGGAAATCCTCAACCACCAGGCCGGCATCGACCTGGCGCACGTGCCCTACAAGGGCGTGGCGCCGGCGCTGGTGGACCTGGTGGCGGGGCACGTGCAGGCCATGATATCGGCGCCTTCGGCGCCGCTGCCCTACCTGAAGGACGGGCGCCTGCGCGCGCTGGCCTATTCCGGCGCGAAGCGGCTGCCGGAGCTGCCCGACGTGCCGACCTTCGCCCAGGCCGGCATGCCGGACTTCGACGCGCGCGGCTGGTTCGGCGTGGTGGTGCACGCCGATACCCCGCAGCCGGTGCAGGAGGCGCTGCGCAAGGCGGTGTGGTCGGTGGTGGACTCCGCCCAATACCGCGGCGCTGCCATCCTGGCCAACGGCTACGAGGTGCCGGAGGTCGGCCCGGAGGGCTTCCCGGCCTTCCTGGCGCAGGACATGGCCAGGTGGAAGCAACTGGTCGCCCTGGTGCGCAACCGCCTGGTCTAGGGACCAGGGCGCGCCGTCAGCCGGCCAGCAGGTCCAGTCCGCTCATCCCTTCCAGCCCGTCCGACGCTTCGGCGGGCGGCGTTCCCGCGATGTTGCCGATGCGCGCGCGCAGCCAGCGCAGCAGCGGCTCGCGGTGGGTGCGCTCGTGCCAGTACAGGCCCAGGCTCATGTCGCCCAGGTCCACCGGCGGATCGAACATGCCCAGCCTGCCGCGCTCGCAGGCATAGCGCGCGTAGCGCCGGGGCACCACGGCGACCAGGTCGGTGTCCTCGATCAGGCTGGGCAGCATCAGGAAGCTGCGCTCGGACATGACCACCCGGCGGCGCAGGCCCATGGCGGGCAGGGCCTTGTCCAGCAGCTCGTCGTAGTAGCTCGGCCGGCTGGGCACCAGGCGGATGTGGGGCAGGGCGGCGAAGCGGCCCGCGTCCAGGCGGGCCAGCGCGGCGGCGGCGTCCGCGCGCGCCAGGCAGGCGGCCCGGTCGCGCCACAGCTCGCGGTAGTGCAGGCGGCCGGTGGATACGACCTGCGGCCCCAGGCCCAGGTCCACGTCGCCGCGCTCCAGTCGCTCGTGGATGCGGGTGCGGTCGGCGTTGTGCACGCTGACGGCCACGCCGGGCGCCTCGGCCTGCAGGGCCTTCATCACCCCCGGCAGCACCAGCACGCGGACGATGTCGGTGGCGGCGAACGAGACGCTGCCGGCGTATTGCCCCGGGTCGAAGGCGGGCTCGGCCGGGCGCAGCATGTCCTGGAAGTCGTCGAGCAGCTTTTCGGCGCGCGCCGCGAGCTCGATGGCGCGCGGGGTGGGCACCATGCCCGATGACGACTTGACCAGCACCGGGTCGTGGAACAGTTCGCGCAGCCGCGCCAGGATGGCGCTGGCCGCGGGCTGCGACAGGCCGAGCGCCGCGCCCGCGCGGGTGACGTTGCTTTCGCGCACGAGCACGGCCAGGCAGTGCAGGGACCAGGCATCCAGGCGGGGGATATCCATCAGTACGCATCCTCGCAATTCAAGCGCCGATATGGGCAGTGCGGCCGGGACCGCCGATCATTCCCGAACCATAACGCCGCCAGCGGCAAGGGAGACGCAATTGGCCGATTCAGGACAAGCCGGAAAGATTCCGCAGGACCTCAGATTCGTCAAGACCGGCCTGGACGAAGGGGTGCTCACCGTCGAGCTGAACCGGCCCGCGAAGCGCAATGCGATGAGCGTGGAGCTGACCTGGGAAATGGTCCGGCTGCTGGAGGCGGTCGCGCTGAACGACGCCGTCCGGGTGGTGGTGCTGTGCGGGGCGGGCGACGGCTTCTGCGCCGGCATGGACATCAAGGACTTCTTCGACGCCACCGAGCGCGACGAGGCCACGCTGCGCGCCGCCCGCGAAGCGGCCAACCACTGGCGCGTGCGGCTGCTGCGCAACCTGCCGCAGCCGACCATCGCCATGGTGCACGGCTTCTGCTTCGGCGGCGCCTTCGGCATCGTCGAGGCCTGCGACATCGCTTTCGCGGCCGACGATACCAAGTTCGCGCTGTCGGAAATCAACTTCGGCCACTTCCCCGCCGGTCCCGTGGCCAAGGCGATCTCGCAGACCATGACGGCGCGCTCGGCCAGCTACTACGCGCTGAGCGGCCGGACCTTCGACGGGCCGCAGGCCGAGGCCACCGGCTTCATCACGCGCGCCTTCGCCGCGGCCGAGCTGCGCGAGCAGACCTATCAGCTTGCCCGCGAGCTGGCGCAGAAGGACCCGGTCGCGCTGGAGTTCACCAAGCAGAGCCTGCAGCACGTCCAGGCCATGAGCTGGGACGCGGCGCTGGACTACAACGCAGCCAAGTTCGCCGAACTGAAGTCGCGCCAGAGCGGGCCCGGTTCGCGCGCCGCCTCGGTGGCCAGCTTCCTGGCGGGCCGGACGCGGCCTGGGCTGGGCACGGCCAAGGCGGGCAAATGAGAGCGGTTCGCCCGGCTGCCCGGCGCAGCAGGACGCCCGCGTTTCCGCCGGCCATGCCGCGCGGCGGCGGGGCGGGCCGGTGAGCGCCGCCCTGCCGCCGCCCTACGCGGCCTGCGGCCAGCTCGCGCTGGAGCGCTCGGACGGCGTCCTGGCCATCGGCCTGGACCGGCCGGCCAAGCGCAACGCCATAGGCGTGGAAATGACGCTGGAGCTGGAAAGCGCCTTGCTGGCCGCCGGGCGCGACGCCGGCCTGCGCGCCATCGTCATCTACGGCAGGGGCGGGCACTTCAGCGCCGGCATGGACATGAAGGACTTCTTCGACCACAGCGAGCGCGACGCCGGCCTGCTGCGCCGCGCCAGGGCGGCGACCGACAACTGGCGCGCGCGGCTGCTGCGGCGCCTGCCGCAGCCCGTGATCGCGGCCGTCGGCGGCTACTGCCTGGGCGGCGCGCTGCCGCTGGTCGAATGCGCCGACGTGGTCCTGGCCGCGCCCGACGCGGTGTTCGGCATGCCCGAGATCAACTTCGGCTTCGTGCCGGGCGGGCCCATCGCCAAGTCGCTGCGCCGGGCGCTGCCCGCGCGCGCGGCCAGCTACGCCGCCTTGACCGGCAGGCCTTTCGACGCCGGCCAGGCGCTGCGCTGGGGCCTGGTCAGCCGCATCGTCGAACGGGGCGGCCTGCGCGACGAGGCGCTGCGCCTGGCCGCGCGCCTGGCGCGGCCGGAAGCGGCCGCCGATCCTTCTCCCTTCCCCTTTCTTCTTGAGCAGGCACGGACGTGAACAACGCCAATCTGAGCTATCTGCTGCGCAGGAACGCAGCGCTGTACGCCTCGCGCACCGCGCTGGAATGCGACGGCCGCGCGCTGACCCACGCCGGGCTGCTGCAAGGCGCCGCCCGGGCGGCCAATGCCCTGGCCGGCCTGGGCGTGCAGCCGGGCGACCGGGTCGCGCTGATCGCCCGCAACTCCATCGAGATGATGCTGGCGCTGTGCGCCTGCGAGCTGTCCGGCTTCGTCGCCGTGCCTTTGAACCACAGGCTGGCCGACGCGGAACTGGCCGGCATCGTGCGCGACTGCGCGCCCGCGGCGCTGCTGGCCGACCCGGAATTCGCCGCGGCCGCCCACGCCGCGCGCGCGGCGGCGGACGGGCCCGGCCCGGCGTTGCTGTCCCTGGGCGGCGCGGCCGACGGCATGCCGGCCTTCGGCGCCCTGGCCGAGGCCGCCGCCGATGCGCCGCCCGCCCGGCAGCCGGCGCCGGACGACATCGCCTACATCATCTACACCAGCGGCTCCACCGGCCGTCCCAAGGGCGTGATGCTCAGCCACGCCGGCCTGGTCGAGTCCGGCCGGCTGCTGGCCGCGCCCGCCGGCGTGCGGCCCGACAGCGCGCAGATCGTCGTCATGCCGCTTTTCCACGTCGGCGCGACCGCGCAGCGCATGGGCTATCTCGTGCACGGCGGCAGGCTGGTGCTGCACGGCCGCTTCGACGCCGAAAGAGTGGCCGGCGAACTGGCCGGCGGCGGCGCCACCGACATCCACCTGGCGCCGACCATGCTGCGCTCGGTCCTGGACGTGCTGGACGCGAGGCCGGCACGCTTCGACGCGCTGGAAACCGTCAAGTACGCCTCCTCGCCCATCCCGGACGGCACCCTGCAGCGGGCCCTGCAGGCCTTCGGCCCCAAGCTCGTGCAGTACTACGCGCTGACCGAGGCCGGCGGCATCGCCTCCGTGCTGCACAAGTACGTGCACGCGCAGGCCGCCGAAGGCCACCCGTCGCCGCGGCTGCGCTCGGCCGGCCAGGCGCACCTGGGCTGCGACATCGAGGTGCGCCGCCCCGACGGCAGCGCCTGCGGGCCGGGCGAGGACGGCGAGATCTGGCTGCGCTCGGGCGCGATGATGGCCGGCTACTGGAACAACCCCGAGCTGACCCGCCAGACCCTGGTCGGCGGCTGGCTGCGCACCGGCGACGTCGGTCGCTTCGACGAGGAGCAGTTCCTCTACATCGTCGACCGGCTCAAGGACATGATCGTCTCCGGCGGCGAGAACATCTACAGCTCGGAGGTCGAGCGCACGCTGGAAGCCCACCCCGCCGTGCTGGAGGCGGCCGTCATCGGCATCCCCGACCCGCAGTGGGGCGAGGCGGTGCACGCCTGCGTGGTGCTGCGCCCGGGCGCGGCCGCCTCTGCCGAGGACCTGGTGGACTTCTGCAGGGCGCGCATCGCCAGCTACAAGAAGCCGAGATCCGTCCAGTTCCTGGACGCGCTGCCGCGCCTGCAGCACGTGCAGAAGATAGACAAGGCGTCGCTGCGCAGGCCCTATTGGGACCGGGAGCAGCGCGCCGTTCACTGACGGACGCCCACTGGCTGGCGCCCACCGACGCGGCGCAGCCGGCAGACGGGCAGGGATACGAACGAACAAGACTACGGATATGACGGATACCCTCACACTGGAACAGGCCAGCCGCATCGCCGCCCAGGCGCTCGCGGCCGGCCGCGACAGGGGCTACGCCCCGCTCGCGGTGGCCGTGCTGGACGCGCGCGGCTGCCTGAAGGCCTTCCTGGCCGAGGACGGCACCAGCCTGCTGCGCGCGGACATCGCCGCGGCCAAGGCCTCCGGCGCGCTGGGCATGGGCGTGGGCGGCCGCGCCCTGCAGGCCCGGGCGCAGCACAACCCGGGCTTCTTCCACAGCCTGGCCGCGCTGTCGCAGGGCCGCATGGTGCCCGTGCCCGGCAGCGTGCTGATCCGCAACGGCTCCGGCGCGCTGCTGGGCGCGGTCGGCATCAGCGGCGACACCGCCGACAACGACGAGACCTGCGCCGTCGCCGGCGTGCAGGCCGCCGGCCTGGTCGCGGACGCGGGGCAATGACCATGTCCGAGCAAACGGCCCTGCCCGGCGCGCTGACCGAGGAGCAGCGCCTGTACCGCGACAGCCTGGCGCGCGTCATGGCGCGCCTGGCCACCCCCGACTACCTGCGCCGCATCGACCGCGAGGCCCTGTACCCCTACGAGATCTACGACGCCTGGGTGGAACTGGGCCTGTTCCGCATCGGCTTCCCGGAGGAATACGGCGGCGTGGGCGGCGACCTGCGCGACCTGCTGCTGGTCTCCCAGGACCTGGCCTATTGGAGCTACGACGTCTACACCGCCTACAGCGTGCCTCTCTACACCGCGCTGACCCTGCTCAAGATCGGCGACGAGGACCAGAAGCGGGAATTCCTGCCCGGCCTGATGGACGGCCGGCTGCGCCTGTCGACCAGCATCAGCGAGCCGTCGGCGGGCTCGGACGTCAGCGCGCTCAAGACCACCGCCCGCCGGGTCGACGGCGGCTGGCTGCTCAACGGCCAGAAGCTCTGGAACACCGCCGCCGGCGCGCGCGGCAACGTGCTGCAGGTGCTGGCCCGCAGCGACCCCGGCGCCCCGCCGCGCAAGGGCCTGTCCATGTTCCTGGTGCCCAACGACACGCCGGGCGTGGAATGCCGCAAGCTGGACATGCTGGGCCGGCGCGCCACCGGCACCTACGAGGTCTTCTTCACCGACGCCTTCGTGCCTGACCACCGCCTGCTGGGCGGCCTGGACCAGGGCTGGGCGGGCCTGCTCGCCTGCCTGCAGACCGAGCGCCTGCTGACCTCGGCCGGCTATGTCGGCTCGGCCCAGAAGGTGGTGGACCTGGCCCTGGCCTACGCCAAGGAGCGCGAGCAGTTCGGCCGCGCGATAGGCGAATTCCAGGTCATCGCCCACATGCTGGCCGACATGCAGACCGAGGTCGACGCCGCGCGCCTGCTGGTCGAGCGCGCCGCGGCCATCATCCTGTCCGGCCAGGACGCCACGCGCGAGGTATCCATGGCCAAGCTCTACGGCTCGGAGACCTACGCCAAGGTCAGCAGCCAGGGCATGCAGATCTTCGGCGCCTACGGCTACAGCATGGAGTTCGAGATGCAGCGCCACTTCCGCGACGCGCGCAGCACCACGGTGGGCGCGGGCAGCTCGCAGATGCAGCGCAACGCGATCGCGGCCACCATGGGGCTGAAGCCGCGCTAGGGGCGGCTGCCAATGCCCGTGTCCGCGGCAGCGGCTGCAGCCCGGTCGTGTCCGATCAGGTAAGCATCCTGGCATTCGCCAGGACATCGCCCTTTTCCCGAGGCACGAGCAGCAGGTCCTTGACGCGGCTGCGGTTCGCGATGGCGTCGAACCGGACGAGCGCCAGCCGCCTGTTCCAGCGGCCCAGGCGCATGGCCGCGCGGCGCAGCCGGCCCCAGGGCTTGCCCAGCCAGTAGGCCCGGTCGGTCTCCCTGACGAAGGCGTAGATGTCGTAATCGGGGAACAGTCCGGCCATGAAGGCCGGATCGTCCACCCATTCGCGGCTGCTGCTGTTGGCGTCCCACTCGGCCTGGACGACGGGGCGGTTCTCCAGCAGGGCCGCCTTCAGGCCCGTGAAGGCCTGGCGCTCGTGCCCCTCGACGTCGATCTTGATGAAGTCGATGTCGCGTATGCCTTGTTCCCGCAGGTAATCGTCGCCTCGCCGCAGTCGCACGGTTTCCTCCATGCTGCCGTCACCGCGATGGTGCAGGCTGGACGCGCCCAGGTTGCCCTGGGTGTTGAGGTAGAGCGTGCGCTGCGCATCGGTGTCCGACAGCCCGAAGTTCAGGGCGTGCAGATGCCCGAGGCCATTTTCCGAGATGTTGCGCTCGAGCAGGGCATAGGCCCCCGAGCCCGGTTCGAAGGCGTAGAGCCGCAGGCAGGAGCCTGCCCAGGCCAGGGCGTGGTTGCCGATGTTGGCGCCGATGTCCAGGATGGTCCTGGGCCGCAGCCGTTCCAGTATGGGCTGCAGGACGTCGAGGTTCTTCTTCTCGAAGATGCGGTCCCTGAGTATCTTGCGGCCGATGAAATCCGCAGGGTCGACGTATATGCGATGCCCGAAGAGGGTGGTCGTCGCCACGATGCGCGCGGACGGCGAGGCAGGCATGGCAGTCTGTTCCTGGAGAGGTCCTGGCATCTTCCCGATCTTCAAGTCAAATGTCCGGCGCAGGCGGGGCCGGGGTCTCAGCGCGGTGCGGTCTGGCACCGCGCGCCATGCTGGCCAGCACGACCAGCAAGGTACTGTAGAGCGGCACGGAGCGCATATTGCGGAACATCATTTCGGTGAGGCTGAACGCGGCGTAGCCCAGGCACAGGAGCAAACCGAGCTGCGCGGCGGTCCGGACGATCCGGTCGGCATCGCGCGCGCGGCGGCAGAACCAATAGGCGGGCAAGGCGTAGAGCGACGATATCGCAAGAAACCCGACGATGCCGTTGCGCGCCAGCGCAGCGAGAAAATCATTGTGCGATTCGCCGAAGTACATGGCGGTGTAGGGTGTGATCAGGCCCTGCGTGGCAAGCTGTCCCAGGGTTAGGCGAAAGTTCTCCGGGCCCACGCCCAGCCAGGGATGGTTCAGAAAAATTTCGAATGATGCCCGCCACAGTTGCAAGCGCAGGCTGACCGAAGTGTTGCGCAGGTCGCCATCGAAGAACAGCAGGGCTTCCCTGGCGATGCTGGAGAAGCGCGGGTTGTTGAAATAGATGACGACCGCCGCGCCGGCCACCAATGCCACGCAGCCTAGCGCCGCCGTGGCGCGAGAGCGGCGCTTCAGTTGCATGCCGTGCACGATGATGAAGGCCAGCACCGGCAGCAGCATCCAGCTGCTGCGCGTCTCGGAGACCTGGACCGCGCAGACGCTCAGCGCGAAGGCCAGGAGCTTCGCCGCGCGTTCGATCCCGGGACGGCTGCTCAATGTCCACGGCCACGTCAGCAGGGCGGCCGCGCCCATCCACAGGGTGAGGTTGGCTACCGTCACGGCGTTGTAGTTGGCGCCGAAGGAGGTCAGGTCGCGTCCATGGCCGGTCCACGCGCCGGACAGGATGATGGCGGCGCCCGTACAGGCGCCGCCGATGAATCCCCATTGGACGTGCCGCAGCCGGGCGGGGCAAGCCATGCCCAGGAGCACGAGCAAGGGCAGGGCGAGCAGGAAGCGCAGGGATTTCTCGACTTCGGAGCCAGGCAGGCTGGCCACGCTTGCGGCCGTGAGCAGCGTGGACGCCAGGGGCAGCGCCAGCGCACAGGCGATCGCAGCCGGGTATCGGACGGCGACGCCATCGAAGCGGCGCAGCCGGTGGTGCGCGGCGGCGGCCAGCGAGACCAGCACGAAAAGATAGAAGACCGCCGTGCTGCTCCCGCGCAGGGGCAGCGCCGCCAGCGGCGTGAGCACGCTCAGGGCGAGCGCGCAGCGAGGATATAGGCCGGGGACGGCCGTGCCCGTGGACATGGTTGGCGTTGGCAGGCCCTAGGCCAGGGCCTCTCGGTAAACCGCTTCCGTATCGGCGACGCATCTGTCCAGCCTGAACTCGGCTTGGCTCTTCGCGCGCGCCGCGGCGCCCATGCGGGCCAGCCGCGCCGGGTCGTCCAGCACGTCGCGCAATATGGCGCCGACGCAGGCGGGCAGCCGTTTGGGCACGATCCATCCGTCCTGGCCGGGGTGGATGTTCTCGGGCAGGCCGCCGGCGTCGGAAACGATGACCGGCTTGCCCATGGCCATCATTTCCCGGCAGGCGAAGGAAATCGTCTCGATGCGGTACGACAGGACGAAGCCCAGGTCCAGGGCCGCGATGAAGGGGCGCACATCGTGCAGCAGGCCGGCATGCACGACGCGGTCCTGCATGAACAGGGACTCGATTTCCGCGCGCTCCTGCTCGCCGCAGGGCTGGCCTGCCAGCAGGACGAAGACCCGGCCGCGCAGCTCGGCGGGCAGGCCGGCCACTGCGCGCACCATGTCGAGCCAGCCCTTGTGCGGGGCGACTCCCGCGTTGCTGCCGACCACGAGCGCGTTGTCGGGGAGCGTGTCGCCCAGCCAGCGGCGCCTGGCCTGCCGGGCATCCTCCCCGCTCCAGGGCGAGAAGCGCTCCACGTCCACACCGTTGCGTATCAGGCGCAGGCCGCGGCTGCGGTACGCCGTGTGCGACAGGCGCTCGAAGGTGTCGCCCGATACGCAGAGCGCGCGGTCGGTGGCGTAGCGGGCGCGCAGGGTATTGCCTATGCCGTCGGCAGGCATGTCGTTGTGCTTGGTGAAGACGATGCGCGGCCGCCGGCGTCCCAGGCCCAGGGCGGCCAGGCCGACGCAGCGGTGATCGGCCGACCCGTTGGCGTGCACGATGTCGAAGCGTTCCCGGCGCAGCAGCGCGTGCAGCCGCATGGCGCATGCCAGCGTGCCGATCGGCCTGGACGAGAAGGCCAGGGCGAAGCGCTGCACGCCGGGGATCTCGCCCGCCTGCTGGTACAGGCGGCTGGTCCGGGGCGCCGCCACCCAGACGGTATGGCGCGGGGCCAGCGCCCGCGCCAGGCTGAGGATGTACGTGGTATGGCCGCCGCCGTCGTGCCGGTGGAAATTCGTGTAGCAGATTTTCATGGAGGACTGGGCGGCCGTCTTGCCGGCCGGGATGCGCGGCGGCAGGAAATATAAACCATTTGGTTTCCAACAACAACCAAATGGTTAACCACGAACGGCCCGATCCCGGGACACTCCGCGCATGCGAGCCGCGGATGAGAAACGAGCGTTTGCCGAGCGCCTGAAACAGGCGCTGAAGCGCAGCCCCAGGCGAATCGAGACGCCGACCGAATTGGCCATCCAGTTCAGCCTGCGGCATCCGAACTCGTCCGTCACGCCGCAGGCGGCGCAGAAATGGCTGTCCGGGCGGGCCGTTCCCACGCCCGACAAGATCGAGACCCTGGCCGAATGGCTGGACGTTTCGGCTACCTGGCTGCGCCACGGCGTGGCCGACGCGCCGCGTCCTGGGCGCAAGCCCGTTGCGGCGCTGCGGGAGCCTTCATCGCCGACGGCGGCGGAGTGGGTCGTGCTCGAACGCCTGCGCCGCCTGCCGGAAGCGCGCAGGCGGCTGGTCGAAGAGATCGTGGAGCAGTTTTCCCTGGACGAGGACGCCTGGCGGCGCCCCTAAGAGCCCGGCCCCGTGCCCTCAGACCCGGTACGGCTCGCGCACGCCCGGCTCGTCGACGGGGAAATCCTTGGTGTTGCGCGTGACCAGCAGCAGGTCGTGCGCCTGCGCCGAAGCCCACACGATGGCGTCCGGCAGGCGCAGCCTGCGCTGCCGCCGTATCGCCACGGCGCGCGCGGCGATGGCGTTGTCCAGCGGGATGACTTCGAAGCCGTCCAGCCAGGCGCGCAGGGTGGCTTCCTCCTGCGGGCCGGCGCCGGCCAGGACTTCCATCCAGGTGATCGTGCTGATGGCGCGGCGCTCGTAGCGCGCCAATTCCTGCCGGGCCGCCGGGATGCCGTTCAGGTAGTCGATCAGGATGTTGGTGTCGAACAGCGCGCCTACCATTCCTCGCGCAGCTTCTGCTGGTACTGCAGGCCGTCGGCGCCGCGGTTCTTCCACAGGCCGAAGACCTCGGGCGCGGCCTGGGGGCGGCGTTCGACCAGGTAGGCGGCGATGGCCTCGCGGATGACGACGGCGCGCGGCCGCCGTTCGGTTTCGGCCAGGAGGGTGAGCTGTTCCACCTGGCTGTCCGGCAAGTCGACGAGGATGCGGCTCATGATGTGCGACTCGGGATGATATATGATATGCATATCGTATATCGAAATGCCGCCGCCCGCAATCCCGCCGCCCCTCAGATCGCCACGAACCCCACAATCGCCAGCGCGATCAGTCCCCATTTCGTGGCCTTGTAGACCTTGCGGTTCCAGGCCTTGAACTGCTTGCGCTTCTGGTCGATCACCCAGTGCGCGTGGGTCAGCTTGTTGATCGCGCCGGTCTGGTCGCCGCTGTCGTTGGGCGAGCTGGCCGCCGACATCACCACCCGGCCGAACCAGCGGTTGAAGGCCTGCGCCCAGCCCCAGCGCTGCGGGCGCTCGACGTCGCAGAACAGGATGATGCGGTTCTCCGGGCTGTCGTTGCGGGCGGAGTGGATGAAGGTCTCGTCGAACACCACGCCCTGGCCGTCGCGCCAGCTGTAGCGCTCGCCGTCCACGTCGATGTAGCAGCGGTCGTCGTTGGGCGTGGCCAGGCCCAGGTGGTAGCGCAGCGACCCGGCGTAGGGGTCGCGGTGGGCGTTGAGCTGGCCGCCCGGCGGCAGCTCGGCGAACATGGCCGCCTTGACTTCCGGGATGTCGCGCAGGATGGCCACGGTGCGCGGGCACAGGGTCTCGGCCGAGGGGTGGCGCGCCTCGTACCACTTCAGGTAGAAGCGCTTCCAGCCGTACTTGAAGAAGGAATTGAAGCCGATGTCGTCGTGCTGCTGGGCGGCGCGGATGCGGCTGGCCTGGGCCAGCTGCAGGGCCTCGTCGCGGATGGTCTGCCAGTTTTCCTCCAGCCGGCGCAGGGCCGGGATGGCGTCGACCGGCTGGTAGGGGCGGTCGGGCAGGCGCGAGGTCAGCACCATGAAGGCGTTGACCGGCGCGAGCAGCACGGAATGGTCCAGCAGCTGCCGGCGCAGCGGCATGCGCACGCGGCCGCGGAAATGCTCGAACAGCACGGCCGCCAGCCAGATACCCGGGATCAGCCATTTCATGGCGTGGATGCACTCCTTTCAGCAACGGTTTGCTGCATTCCGACACGGCCTCGCGGGGGCGCTGGGCACGCCCCCGTCTGGGTACAATCGCGGCCATGTCCGATGCCGCTTCTTCCCAATCTTTCGTCCACCTGCGCGTGCACTCCGAGTTCTCGGTGCTGGACGGCATCGTCCGCATCCCGGACCTGGTCGAGCGCGTGGCGCAGCTGGGCCAGCCGGCCGTGGCGCTTACCGACCTGGGCAACCTGTTCGGGCTGATCAAGTTCTACAAGAGCGCGCGCGGCAAGGGCGTCAAGCCGGTGGCCGGCTGCGACCTGTGGCTGAGCAACGACGAGGACCGCGACAAGCCCCACCGGGTGCTGCTGCTGGTGGCGAACAGGCAGGGCTATCTTACCCTTTGCGACCTGGTCACGCGCGCCTGGCTGTCCAACCAGCACCGCGGCCGGGCCGAGATCCGGCGCGAATGGCTGGCCGGCGCGCAGGGCCTGATCGTGCTGTCGGGCGGGCGCGCCGGAGACGTCGGCCAGGCGCTGGAGGCCGGCAACCCGGCGCTCGCCCAGTCCCTGGCGCGCCAGTGGGCGCAGGCCTTTCCCGGCGCCTACTACATCGAGCTGCAGCGCGCCGGCCTGGACGGCGACGAGGCCTACGTCCAGGCCGCGCTGCGCCTGGCGGCCGAATGCGGTCTGCCGGTGGTCGCCACCCACCCGGTGCAATTCCTGGACAAGAGCGAGTTCCGCGCCCACGAGGCGCGCGTCTGCATCGCCGAGGGCGAGGTGCTGGCCAACCCGCGCCGGGTGCGCCGGTTCTCCGAGGAACAGTACCTGCTGGGCAGCGACGAGATGGCGAGCCGCTTCGCCGACGTGCCCTCGGCGCTGGCCAACACGGTGGAGATCGCCCGGCGCTGCAACCTGACGTTGACGCTGGGCCAGCCGCGGCTGCCGGATTTCCCCACCCCGGGCGGCGTGAGCCTGGACGACTACCTGGTGCAGCTGTCCCGGGAAGGCCTGGAGCGCCGCCTGCTGCAGCTGTTTCCCGACGCCGCCGAGCGCGAGGCCAGGCGGCCCCAGTACGAGGAGCGCCTGGCCCTGGAATGCCGGACCATCATCCAGATGGGCTTCCCGGGCTACTTCCTGATCGTGCAGGACTTCATCAACTGGGGCAAGAACAACGGCGTGCCGGTGGGCCCCGGGCGCGGCTCGGGCGCGGGCTCGCTGGTGGCGTATTCGCTGGGCATCACCGACCTGGACCCGATCCGCTACGACCTGCTGTTCGAGCGCTTCCTCAACCCCGAGCGGGTGTCCATGCCCGACTTCGACATCGATTTCTGCCAGGACAACCGCGAGCGGGTGATCGACTACGTCAAGTCCAAGTACGGGCGCGAGGCGGTCAGCCAGATCGCCACCTTCGGCACCCTGGGCGCCAAGGCCGTGGTGCGCGACGCCGGGCGGGTGCTGGACATGCCCTACACGTTCTGCGACGTGCTGTCCAAGCTCATCCCCTTCAACCCGGCCGACCCCTGGACGCTGGACCGCACCCTGAAGGACGAGCCTGCCTTCCGCGAGCGCTACGAGCAGGAAGAGGAAGTCCGCGACCTGATCGACCTGGCCCGCCCGCTGGAAGGCCTGACCCGCAACATCGGCATGCACGCCGGCGGCGTGCTGATCGCGCCCGGCAAGCTGACCGACTTCTGCCCGCTGTACTGCCAGCCCGGCCAGGACGGCTCCAGCGCCGTGTCGCAGTTCGACAAGGACGACGTCGAGGCCGCCGGCCTGGTCAAGTTCGACTTCCTGGGCCTGCGCAACCTGACCATCCTGGACTGGGCGGTGCGCTACGTGCGCCAGTTCAACCCGGACAAGCGCGACTTCGACGTGATGGCGCTGCCGCTGGACGACCCGGCA
>Ga0182738_1005151_pt1 | contig 14085 bp, 11 predicted proteins | sample eDN5th30CBELigMG_FD_128876 | JGI IMG/M metagenome (GOLD analysis project Ga0182738, IMG submission 128876) | Enriched Miracle-Growth compost microbial communities from Emeryville, California, USA - eDNA 5th pass 30_C BE-Lig MG (version 2)... ...
GAGTTCCTCGAACGCGAACGGCTTCGCGAGGTAGTCGTCGGCGCCTTCGTCCAGTCCCGCGACCCGGTCGGCGAGCGAAATGCGTGCGGTGAGCATGAGCACCCGCGGTGCGGGTTCGTCCTCGGCCGGGCGCAGCATCGGATCGGTCCGGAGCCGACGACACACCTCGAGCCCGTCCATGTCGGGAAGGTTCAGGTCCAATAGCACCAGGTCGTAGACGTTCAGGCTCAGTCGTTCGACCGCGGCCGCACCGTCGTAGGCGACATCGACCGCATAGCCGTCGCGCCGCAGGCCCTTCGCCAGGGCCTCCGCCAGCTCTGTTTCGTCCTCGACGACCAACAAGCGCATATCCGAGCTTTCTGCGAGCCGTGTAGCGTTGGGCACACTTTATGGCAAGCGACGAGAACAGCTCGGAGGCCGGTGATCTCGAACGGGTGCTGTTCGAGGTCAAGAAGGTCATCGTGGGCCAGGACCGGGTCGTCGAGCGGCTGCTCGTCAGTCTGCTCGCCCGCGGCCACTGCCTGCTGGAGGGTCTTCCGGGCCTGGCCAAGACGCTCGCGGCCGAGACGTTGGCGGTCGCGGTCGGTGGCACGTTCCATCGGATCCAGTTCACGCCGGATCTGCTTCCGGCCGACGTGGTCGGCACGCGGGTCTACCGGGCCTCGACCGAGACCTTCGACGTGGAACTCGGCCCGGTGTTCGCCAACTTCGTGCTGGCCGACGAGATCAACCGCGCGCCTGCGAAGGTCCAATCGGCCCTGCTGGAGGTCATGGCCGAGCACCAGGTCACCATCGGCGGACGGACCTTCGACGTGCCGCGACCGTTCCTCGTGCTGGCCACGCAGAATCCGATCGAGTCCGAGGGCGTCTACCAGCTTCCAGAGGCACAGCGCGATCGTTTCCTGATGAAGGTCATCGTCGACTATCCGAACCTGTCCGAGGAGGTCGAGATCGTCCACAGGATCGGCGTGCATCCACCGGTTCCGAGCCAGGTCATCGACCCGGACCGCCTGGTCGAGCTCCAGAACGCCGCCGACGCGGTGTACGTGGACCACTCGGTCATCGACTACGCCGTCCACCTGGTCTTCGCCACCCGGCGCCCGGAGGACTACCGCCTCGACGAGGTGAAACCGTATCTCACCTACGGGGCGAGCCCCCGGGCGAGCCTCGGTCTCGTCGCGGCGGGACGAGCCCTCGCTCTGCTGCGGGGGCGTGACTACGTGCTGCCCCAGGACGTCTTCGACGTGGCGCCCGACGTGTTGCGGCACCGCATCGTGCCCTCGTACGAGGCGCTCGCCGAAGCGATCACCGTCGATCAGATCGTGGCCAAGGTCCTCTCCACCGTTCCCGCGCCGCGCATCACGCCGACCGGGAACGGCCGTCCGGCGATGATCCCGGCGCCGGCGCATCCTCCGGCGCAACCGTCGGCCGCGGTACCCTGGGCGCCGCCGGCCGCGGTTCCCGGCGACGTCCCGTCGTGAGTGCGACCACCGCTCTGCGGCCTCGGACCGCCGAGATCCTGCGTCATCTGGAGTTGACGATCAACCATCGTCTCGACGGACTGCTCCACGGCGACCATCTGGGGCTGGTGCCCGGTCACGGCTCCGACCTCGGCGAGACCCGCGCCTACGTCGCCGGCGACGACGTGCGTCGCATCGACTGGAACGTCACCGCACGCATGCAGGAACCGTATCTCCGGGTCACGATCGCCGATCGCGAGCTCGAGACCTGGGTGGTGCTGGACCGGTCCGGCAGTCTGACGTTCGGCACCGCGCGGTGCACCAAGGCCGATCTGGCACTCGCCGCCACGGGCGCGGTGGGCTTTCTCACCGCGCACACCGGGAACCGGATCGGCGCGTTGTTCGTCGACCCCGACGGCGACCGGGTGATCCCCGCCCGCGGCGGCCGCGCCCATCTCATGCAGCTCCTCCATCGGGTCGCGACCGGTGACGGCTCTCCGGAAGGTCCGGTCGATCTGGCCAGGAGCCTCGACCGGCTCGGCCCGACCCTGCACCGCCGCGGACTGGTGGTGGTGATCTCCGATTTCCTCGGCGACCACGCGTGGGAGCGGCCACTGCGTCGTCTCGGCGTGCGCCACGAGGTGTTGGCCGTCGAGATCGTGGATCCGCGGGAGTTGACCCTTCCCGACGTCGGGGCGGTCGCTCTGCGCGATCCTGAGACCGGCCGGAGCGTCCGGGTCGACACCTCGTCGAGTGAGCTCCGCTCGCGCTACGCGGCTGCGGCCGGTGCCCAGCGCGCGGCGGTCGCGGCCGGGATCCGGCGGGCCGGGGTGGAACACCTGCAACTGCGCACCGACCGTGACTGGGTCCACGACCTGGTCCGCTACGTGGCGTTGCGGCGCCGACGCATGGTCGGTCCCGGGGCCGTGGCGCGGTGACCCTCGCGCTGAGCTGGGGCGCTCCGAACCGCTGGTGGCTACTGGTCGTGGTCGCGGCCGTCGTCGCCGGCTACGTCGCGATCCAGCTCAACCGCCCCAAGGTCGCCGCCAGGTTCACCAATCTCGATCTGCTGGAGTCGGTCGTTCCCAGAGGCCACGACTGGAAGCGCCACGTCGGCGCGGCGTTCTTCGCGCTTGCGTTGGTGGGCCTGGTCGCGGCGCTGGCGCAACCGCAGACGAAGCGGAAGGTCCCGACCAACCGCGGCACCGTGATCCTCGCGATCGACACGTCGTTGTCGATGGCCGCCACCGATGTCGCGCCGAGTCGCCTCGACGCGGCGAAGGCGGCCGCCCAGGCGTTCCTCAAGAGCGTGCCGGAGCGCTTCAACGTCGGCATCGTCTCGTTCCACGGTGCCGCGGCGGTGCTCGTGGAGCCCACCCAGGACCGGGACGTCGCCGAGCGGGCCGTCGAGGGCCTCCGCATGGGCGAGAGCACCGCCATCGGCGAAGGGATCTTCGCGTCGCTCTCCGCGATCGCCACGGTGCCGCCCGCTCCGGACAAATCGCCGGTCCCCGCCCGGATCGTGCTGCTCTCCGACGGGGCGACCCAGAGTGGACGGTCCAATGCGCAGGCGGTCACCGCGGCGCGCCAGGCAAAGGTACCCATCGACACGATCGCGTTCGGTACCGACCACGGCACCGTCACGATTCCCGGCTACGCGGGCGAGATCCCCGTCGACGTCGACCGTTCGGCGTTGGCCAAGATCGCCCACGATTCGGGCGGCCGTGCCTACACGGCGGCCAGCGAAGCCGAGATTCGTGAGGTGTACACGAAGATCGGAACGTCGGTCGGCTACCGGACGCGCAACGTCGACATCGACGGTTGGTTCGTCATGGGCGCGTTCGTGTGCGCGCTCCTCGCCGCCGGCGCGAGCCTGGTCTGGCAGGAGCGGATGCTCTGATCGGTACTGCTCTGATCAGTACGGCGAGGTGACCATCAGCCCGGTGAACGTCGACGACTGCCCCGGCGACAGTCCGAGTTCGTAGCCACCGGCATAACCGTCGTACACCCACGCCCGGCTCAGCTTGACCTTGCGCGTCGCTTCGGGGTCGGACCACGCGGGTTCCGACCCGGTTCCGAACCAGAGCTTCACGGTGACCGTCGTGCCGACGACCCGAGCGCACAAGTTCCAGGGCGGTGGCTTCATCGTCGTGGCCATCTGCGGAGTGCCCAGACCCTCGATCGTGCCGGCCACCGCACCGAAGTCGGCCACCCCGGCGACGCTCGGCTCGGCCACGGCGACCGAAGCGGCGTCGTCGATGCGCAGCGCGCTCACGTCGAAGCCCCAGATGCCGACCTGCTTCACCCGCTGGGTGACCGTGATCGCATATCCGGGGCCACCGTCCTCGCCGGGCTTCACACGGAGCGCGATGCCGGAAAGGTGGCGGAGCGACGGATCGTCCAGGAGCTTGGAGATGCTCGCGACCGACGACGCATCGACCACCGAGTCGAGCTGCACACAGACCTGCTGATCGGTCCGTCTCGGCTGGCCCCTGTCCCAGAAGGCCTCCCCGATGAGCCCTTTGCTGTCGTCGTACCCCTCTGCCAGTTCACTCGGAGCGTTCGTACGCGGCGCGGTGACGGTGATCCGATCGCCGGCCTGTCGGTAGTCGTAGTGCTGCCCACTCAGTGAGTGGACGGTCTTCACCGTCAGCAAGCCGACCTGGCGGCCCGGAACCGACGTCGGCGGACCGGCCTCGTCGCCCCGGTCACTCCCCCCTCCGCCGCACGATGCCAGCACCAACACCGACACGATGCCGAGGAGCACGGCACGTCGGAACGGTCGATCAGTCACCGGCGTCGCCACGGCGTGAGATCGTATCGGCCCGTTCGGAGACGACCTTGGATGCTCCCCCGGGTTGCATCGTGACGCCGAACAGCGCATCGGCCGCCTCCATCGTCCGCTTCTGGTGCGAAACGATGATGAGCTGTGCGGTCGAACGGAATTCCGCGACGAGGTCGAGGAACCGGTGGAGGTTGACGTCGTCGAGCGCGGCCTCGACCTCGTCCATCACATAGAACGGTGACGACCGCGACCGGAACACCGCGAAGAGGAAGGCCAGGGCGACCAGCGAACGCTCACCGCCCGACAGCAACGACAGACTCCGCACGTTCTTGCCCGAGGGACGGGCCACGATCTCGATGCCGGTGTCGAGAGGATGCTCCGGGTCGGTCAGGGTCAGATCGCCCGACCCGCCCGGGAACAGCGTCGTGAACAGGGCGACGAAGTTCTCGCGCACGTCCGCGAACGCCGCGGCGAACGTCCCGGCGATCTCGGTGTCGACCTCCCTGATCACCTTGTTGAGCTCACGTCGCGCCTCGCGCACGTCCTCGATCTGGCCTGCGAGGAAGGTGTGCCGTTCGGACTTCTCCTCGAATTCGGCCACCGCGAGCGGATTGATCGTGCCCATCCGACGGAGTTCGCGCTCGAGTTCGCGCACCCGGGCGACCGGGGTCACGCCGTCGGCGAGCTCGGGACAGGGTGCCGACATGGCCGTTTCGGGATCGGCGTCGAGTTCGATGCGGAGTGCCTCGACGACCTGCTCGGCGCGAACGCGGGCCTCGGTCGCGTTGAGGCCGAGACGTTCCTTGCGGCTCCGGCACTCGGTCAGCTCCGCTTCGGTGGCGCTCCGTTTCGCTCGCAGCGCTTCGAGGTGCTCGGTCTCGGCGCGGACCTTGTCGGTCTGCAGTCGACGACGTCGCCGGAGCTCCTCTGCGGCGAGGTCGAGCTGCTCGAGGCTGTCGGTGACGACCGCGTCGATGCGCCCCAGCACCCCGAATGCCCGGGTGCGATCGGTCCGACGCTGTTCGGCGTCACGGCGTCGTTCTTCGTCGCGGGCGAGTCGACCGGCAATCTCGTCGGCGCGCCGGCGCAGCGCATCCAATCGTTCGTCGAGGTGCGCGGAACGGGCCTCCAGGTTCGAGCGCAGCGCGGCAACGTCGACGGCGCGGGCCTCGATCTCGGCCTGCGCCTCGCTGCGGCGACGGGACTCGTCCTCGAGCTGCGCTTCCTGGCTCTCGAGTTCGGGTAGCGCGGCCGCGAGCGCTTCGAGCCGGGCGGCTTCCTGGGCCAGTGTCGCGCGGAGTCGTCGTTCGTCGGCCTGGCGCGTGTCCACTTCGTCCCGCGCCTCGTCGTGGTCGGGGCCGACACGGCCGATCCGCGCCTGCAACGAAGCGAGTTCGGTCGACGCCTCGTCGAGCGCACGCTGCGCGCCGCGGGCCGCATCACGCGCCGCCACGCTCGCCGCCTCCTGTTCACGGAGGACCGTGCGGGCGGACGCGGCCTCCCGCTCGGCCGTCGCAACCTGTTCGAGCGCCGCGTCGAGCGCCGCCCCGGTCGCACCGGCGCCGTCGGTGGCGAGCCGCCACCCGGTCGGAGCGAATCGTCCGCCATCGGTGGTGACCACGAGCGAACCGGGGCGTGCGATCACGGCTTCGACGGCATCGGTCCAATTCCGGGCCACCAACACGTCGCGGACGAGCACGTCGAGCAGCGCGTCGACTTCGGGTCGTCTCCCCCGGACGTGGTCCCGCAGCCGCACGGTCCCCGGTACGGGCGTTGCGGCGACCCCTGCCTGCGCGGTGCCGCCTAGTGCCAGCACCGACGTGTCCAGGCGACCCTCCTGCAACCGTCGGAGCGCCGCACGAGCCGCCTCGATGCCGTCGACGACGACCGCCGCGATCGCCTCGCCCGCCCCTGCCTCGAACGCCGCCTGGAAACCGTCGTCGACCGTGACGACGTCGAGGAGTGTTCCCTTCACCCCCCGGGTGTCGGCGAGGTGTGCCACTCCGGCTCGGGCGCGTGCGGCATCGAGTGCGGACTCGAGCGTCTCGGCCCTCGCCGTCGCGGCCGCCGATGCCGCTTCGGCGTCGCGGCTCCTGCGGGACGCCTCCTCGGCCGCTGCGGTCGTCCGATGCAGCTGGGCCGTTGCGGCCTCGAGCTTCTCGGTCGCGCGGGGCAGCTCGTCCTCGAGACGCTCGGCGCGCGCTCGGAGCTGGGCGAGTTCGTCGTCGAGGCGCTGGAGCCGAGCCCGCGCGGCTTCGAGTCGTTCGAGCACCCGATCGAGTTCCTCACCGGTCCGCTCATGGGCAGCTCGCCGCGCCGCCAACTCCCCACGCACCTCGGCCGCACGCGAAACCGAGGCACGTTCACGGTCACCCCAGGTGTCGGCGAAGCGGGATCGGGCCGCTTCGAGATCGTCGGCGGCGTCGTCGACCTGTCGGCGACCTCCGCCGAGTGCCGCGATCTCGCTTTCGACCTGTGAGATCTCGGCAGCGACCCGGGCGGCTTCGGCCTCCAGGGCCGCCATCACGTCGCGGTCCATCTCGCCCGCCACCTCGCCTTCGAGCCGGCGCCGACGCTCCGCGACCAACGCACGTTGGCCGCGCGCCCGCTCGCGCAGCGAATCGCACCGGCCGAGAGCATCGGCGAGATCCTGTCCCCCGGCGGCGAGCAATTCGGACTCCGCGGCGATCAGCTCGGTGTCGAGGCCCGCCAGGGCGGCGAGCAGCTCGCGCTCGGCGTCGGTCGACTGCCTCGTCTCGGTCTCGGCCGCCGCGAGTTGCGAGCGGAGCCGGTGCAGGTCGCGACCCGACAGGTGGATGCGCAGCGCTCGCAGTTCGTCGGCGAGACCCTGGTGACGCCGCGCCGCGTCGGCCTGTCGCTCCAACGGGCGGAGTTCGCGGGCCACCTCTCTGCGCAGGTCCTCGAGCCGGGTCAGGTTCGCCTCGGTCGCGGCAAGGCGCCGTTCGGCCTTCTCCTTGCGGCGGCGGAACTTGAGCACGCCCGCGGCTTCTTCGATGATCAGGCGACGTTCCTCGGGTCGGGCGTTGAGCACCGCGTCGATCTGGCCCTGGGAGATGATGATGTGGCGTTGACGCCCCATACCGGTGTCGCTGAGGAGTTCTTGGACATCGAGCAGACGACAGGGAACGCCGTTGATCGCGTATTCCGAGTCGCCGCTCCGGAACAGGGTCCGGGTGACGGTGACCTCGGTGAACTCGATCGGCAGCAGACCCGACGAGTTGTCGATGGTGAGCGCCACCTCCGCCCGCCCCAGCGCCGCCTTCTTGGCCGTGCCGGCGAAGATGACGTCGTCCATCTTCGACGAGCGGACCGTGGAGGGCGCCTGGGCCCCGAGCACCCAGCCGATCGCGTCGACGATGTTCGACTTGCCGCTACCGTTCGGTCCGACCACGACTGTGACGCCCGGCTCCATCTTGAGCGTCGTGGTCTCCGCGAAGGACTTGAATCCTTTCAGCGTGAGCGTCTTGAGGAACACGGTTCCGTTCCGGTTCAGACCTGGCAGTCCGGGCAGGCGAACGTCGGGCGGTTCGACACACGCCGCTTGACGATCTCGCCGCGGCAGCGGCGGCAGGCCTGGCCGGCACGTTCGTGGACGTCGAGGTATTCGCCGTAGTTCCCCGGTTCGCCGGCGAGGTCGACGAAGGGGTCGTCGCCCACCGACGTGCCCCGGTGCTTGATGGCGTCGTGGAGGATCTCCACGATCGACCGGTGGAGCCGGCGCTCCTCCTGGGACGACAACCGACTGGCGATCCGGTCGCCCTTCAGCCCCGCCTCCCAGAGGATCTCATCGGCGTAGAGCGGGCCGATCCCGACGATCTTGGTGGGATCGGTCAGCAGTGCGGAGAGCTTGATGTCGTTGTTCCGCAACAGGCCCGCGAACGCGACCCAACTCATCGGCGTCGCCACGGGGTCGATGCCCTCCTCGGCCAATTCCGGGTACTGCTCGTCGATGGCGTCGGCCTCGGTCACCGACATCTGCAGTGCGCCGTCGTCGGGATCGACGATCCTGATCTGCGCGCCCTGGGTGAAGGTGATCGTCGCCTGCGTGTGCGGGTCGACCGGGTCCTTGGCGGCGGCCTTGCGGACGTGTCCACCCTTGGCGAGGTCGATGACGAAAAGATGCCCGTTGTCGAGCTTGAACGTGATCAACATGCCCCGCCGGCGCACCGTGGAGATCTTGGCACCTTCGAGTTTGCTGGTGACCTGCTTGCGGTTGGCGTGCCGCGACAGGCTCTTCATGCCGGTGAAGTCGACGGTCTTGATCTTCTTGCCGGCCACCTCCCGCTCCAGATCATGGCGAAGGGTTTCGATCTCGGGGAGTTCAGCCACTGGGTACCTCGTTCGATGATGGTTCTGAAGGTCGTTCTGCGGCGCGCGATTCGAGCAACGCCAGTGCGTGGGCCGCGGCGTCCTGCTCGGCCTGCTTCTTGGACCGGCCGACGCCGACCGCAAGCGGGGTGCCGTCGACGAGCACCTCGGCCGTGAAGGACTTGTCGTGTTCGGGTCCGGATTCGACCCAGGTGTAGGTGGGAATCGCCCCGCCGCCCCGGGCACACAGCTCCTGGAGGCGGGACTTGTGGTCCGCAGGTGCGGGACGGTCTTCGGCGTAGGAGAGCGTGGACAGATCGTCGAGCCGCCGACCGAACTGCTTGCCGATGACGGCCTCGGCCGCCGCGAAACCGCCGTCGAGATAGGCCGCCCCGATCAGCGCTTCGACCGCATCGGCGAGGATCGAGGGCTTCTGTCGACCCCCGGTGAGCTCTTCGCCCTTGCCGAGGCGGATGGCCGTGCCGAGCGACAGCTCCAGTGCGACGGCGTACAGCGTGCCGGCCCGCACCAGATCCGATCGGGCACGCGACAGCCACCCTTCGCTGCGCTCGGGATGGCGACGGAACAGCTCGTCGGTGATCACCATGCCCAACACGGCGTCGCCCAGGAACTCCAGTCGTTCGTTCGACTCGGAACCCGGGTGCTCGGCGCACCACGAGCGATGCGTCAGGGCGCGCTCGAGCAGACCGGGATCCCCGATTTCCCAGCCGAGCCGATCACCGAGCGCCGCGTGGGTGATCAGGATCCCAGATTGGTGTGGACGTAGTCGACGGCGTCGCGGACGGTCTTGAGGTCCTCCAGGTCGTCGTCGTCGATGCGGAAACCCTCGGCCCGGTCACCGACCTCTTCTTCGATCGCCTCGACGAGTTCGATCAACGCGAGTGAATCGGCGTCGAGATCGTCGGCGAACGAATCGCCTTCGGCGATCGAGGCGGGGTCGATCTCCAGGATGTCGGCGAGCCGGTCGCGCACGAGATCGAGGATCTCGTCGCGGGTCATCTTCTCTCCTGTTTCAACCGACACGGGTTGCCTCCTCGGGGATTGGCATGCAACGGGAATCGCGGCGCCTTCCAGCTTAGCCGACCCACAGCTTGTGCGCTTGTGAAAATCAGGCTCGGCCGGTCGTCACGGCCGCCCCGACCGCGTCGACCAGTCCGTCGGTCACCGAGCGCTGCGCCACGGCCAGGGCATTGACGATCGCCGTGGCCGACGACGAGCCGTGTGAGATGACGCACACGCCCTTCACGCCGAGCAGCATCGCTCCACCGGTCGCGTCCGGGTCGAGCGTGCCGTACAGGGGCAGCAACGCCGGCATCAGCGCCTCTGCGGCCGCACGCGTCGTGTCGTCGCGGTCGAATGCCGCGAGAATCGCTCCGATCAGGGTCTTCATGCCGCCTTCGAGCGTCTTGAGCGCGACGTTGCCGGTGAACCCGTCGGTCACGACCACGTCGACCTCGCCACCCATGAGGTCGCGTCCCTCGACGTTGCCGACGAACCTGGCAGCGCCCAGATCCGAGTCCTGCAGGAGCTCGTGGGCCTCTTTGACCAGCGGCGTGCCCTTGGACGGCTCCTCACCGATCGACAACAGCCCCACCCGCGGTGCGGTGACGCCGTAGCGGCGCGCCGCGAACACCGCGCCCATCTGCGCGAACTGAACCAGCCACTCGGGCTTGCACTCGGCGTTCGCACCTGCGTCCAACAGCACCGTCGGCGCCGGCGAACCGGGCACGGGGATCGGCGTCGCGATCGCGGGCCGGGCGACCTTGGACAATCGACCCATCCGCAACAAAGCACTCGCCATCGTGGCGCCCGTGTTCCCGGCGGACACCATCGCTCCGGCACGTCCGTCGCGCACCGCCTCGGCCGCACGCACCAGCGACGAGTCCTTCATCGTGCGGACACTCGAGGCCGCGTCGGCGTCCATCGCGATCACCTGCGAGGCTTCGAGCACCTCGAGGTCGCCGACGTCGCCCAGCTCGTCGCGACGCCCCACCAGCACCACCTTCAGGCCGAGTTCGTCCACCGCGCGCCGGGCGCCTTCGACGATCGCAGCCGGTGCGTTGTCTCCGCCCATCGCATCGAGCGCGATGGGCAGGGCCGACTCAGTCGACGTCAATGGCCTGACGCCCGCCGTACCACCCACAGGAGCCACAGACCACGTGCGGGGTCTTGGCCGAGCCACACCGGGGGCACACGCTCCGAGCGGGAACGTCGAGACGCCACGCGGAGGCCCGGCGACTCCGGGTCTTCGACTTGGAGGTCTTCTTCTTGGGGACGGCCATTGCGGAGAATCTACCGGCGAAGCGTCCGCACGCTCAATTCCGGGTCGGCGCCGATCGCTTCCTCGGTGAAGCAGAGCGGCCGGAACGCTCCTTCCGCCAACGCGCGGGCGCCCTGGACTGCGCCGGGCGACGTGAAGTCCTCGGACTGCCCGTAGGCGAGCAGACCGAGCCCGTGGGGACCCTGCTCGGTCAACTCCACCGCCATCAGCCAGCTCGTGCCGTAGGTGACCTGGTACCCGCCCGGTCCGAGACCGGTTCGGCCGGCCTGCGCCGCGAACGGTTCGGGCCGCTCGGGCACCGGCGCGAGCGACTGGCTTGCCAGCGCGCCGAACGCACCGAGCACGTTCGCGACCCCCTCGACCTCGCACCCGCCCGGCACCCCGACCCGCGTGTCGCCGCAGCGCGCCCACTGTACGGAGCCGAGCGGCGCATCGGGCGCGACCCCGGCCGCATCGAGCAGCGACAGGGCCGCGGCCATCGCGACGACCACGGGATCGTCGGCGTTCGATCCGTCGGGATTCAGGCCGTGCGGGGTCACCACCGGGTTGTCGGGGTCGAATCCGTGCGCGAACAACGGGCCGGCATCGACGAGCGCGGCCGGCGGGTACGCCCCGAGGAACTCCCGCCACAACACCGCACCACGCGCGTCGATGCCGACCGTGCCGTCCCAGGCCTCCAGCACGTCGGCGGCGTCGAGATGCGCGCCGGCAGCGCGGAGCCGCGCCACGACCTCGTCACGCAACAGCAACGCCGTCAAGGTCGCTCCCTGGACCACCACGTCGAGGGCGGCCCGAGCGGTGACCGCGCCGGTCGCGGCGAGCTGCTGGGTCTGGATCAGGTTCTGACGGGTACGCAGACTGCGCGGGGTGCGCTCCAGCCCGTGCATCACCGAATAGCCCTCCAACACCTCATCGGGATGGGTCAGCCAGTGCGAGTCGTTGCAGTTGACGACCACGTCTTCCCGCCGCATCGCGGGCAGCCGATCGTGCGGTACCAGGCCGGGGCTGCGCGCACCGGGCTCGTCCACCCACTCGTCGTCGGGATCGGAGCCATCGAGCAGCGCCACGCGGTTCTCGGCCAGCAGCGCCGCGATCGGGTCGCTCGCCAGACGATCCAGGTACCGCTGCTGGGCCGCGTCGGTCAGGTTCGGCGTCGCCGAGGCGTCGGAGTAGTACACCTGCCCGGAGATGTCGCTGGCCAACGTGTTCAACCACGGCATCGCCTTCGTCTCGGCCAACACGGCCTCGAACTCGTCGAGGTCACGCGCCCGATCCATGCCCAGGAACAGCTCCAGGAGCCGCGTGTTGTCGAGGTTCGCGTCCCGGTAGGTGAACCCCACGTCACCGCCCCAACCGAGCAACGGCAGGTTCACCATCGGCCCGTGATGGGTGTCCCACAACCTGCGCCGGACCGTCGTCGAACCACCCGGAGCCAGCGCGACCGTCACCTCGTGGTCCTGCGCGGTCATCGACCGGATCTCGTCGCCGAACCGGTAGCGGGTGGGGTCGGCGGGATCGAGGTCGAGCCGGTAGAGGGTGAACCGATTGCCCCGCGAGAACGTGTGGGTCCAGCCCAGCGTGGCGTTGAAGCCGAGCTGCACACCCGGGATACCGATCAGGCTCGCGCCGTACACGTCGAGCTCGCCGGGTATCGTCAGGTGGCATTCCCAGAAGCGGCCCTCGCCGTACCAGGGGAAATGGGGGTTCGCCACCACCAGTCCCCCGCCCGTGGCCGTGGCCTCACGTCCGAAGGCCCAGCCGTTGCTCGCCGCCTGCGCCGAGCCCAGGGCACTCATCGGTGCCGGCGGGCACGGGCCGTCGGGCCCCGGCGCCTCGGCTCGGCCGATCAGCCCGACCAGATTGCGGCCGCTGGCCATGAGAGCCGTGTCGACCAGCACCCGGTACAGGTCGATCTCGTCCAACGGTTCGAGCCATGCGCACCACTCGGGAACGAGATCGGCATCGCGTGCCTCGTCGAGCCAGGCATTGGCGCCGGCCACGTACCCGGCCACGAGATCCCGGATGAACGACGGCTGCGCGTCACGGAGCGCCACCGCCCGTTCGGTCACGCCGAGCGCGAGATAGCCCAGATCCGATGCCACGAAGTTGTCGTCGGGTCCGGGGCCGTAGTGCCGTGCCCGCCTCGAGCCGACCTTGGCGGCCAGGTCCCAGATCGTGCCGATGTTGTCACGGGCACAGGCGAATCCCTGGCCGTAGCCGAGTCCGTTCCAACTCGCCGCGCGCACGTGCGCGACCCCGCCGGTGGTCCAGCGGACGTCGACGTCGTCGCTCACTGATCGGACCTTTCGTCGATGTCGAGGTCGTCGAGCGCGGCCCATCTCGGGTCGCGCGCCGGGGCCGCCCCGGCGTCGTCCACGGTCGTCGGGTAGCGGTCGGGCGCCGGCCCGGCACAGTCGTCGCGGCAGAGCGGGGCGAGTGGGAGCTCCAGCAGGAGCGCCTCGCGGAGTACCGGCTCGAGGTCGATGCATCCGTCGGTGATCGGCCAGGTCTCACCCGGCGTGGCCCCGGTCTCGAAGATCTCGTCGACGTCCGCGACCACCTCACCGCGGGTTTCCTGCAGGCATCGCCGACACGGGCCGGACCATTCGCCCGCCGCCGAGCCGCGTACGGTCACCCGGCCGCCCCGTGCCTCGAGGGTCAGTCCGTAGGTGACGTCGCGGTCGTCGCGGAGCGCCGCCGAGGTGAGGCCGGCCGGCTCCAGCGCGAACGCGCCCTCGTCGTGGCGCTGGACTCCGGGTTCTCGCAACAGCTCCCGGACGCGCAGGTACCGCCCGCTCACGGCGGTCCGGTCACGAGTCGTCGCCGTCGGCGTCCTGATCGAAGAACGTCGCGGCGGCCTCGGTCTCGGCGGGGTCGTCGTCGGCTTCGGCTCCGATCGCCGGCTGACTGCCGGTGTGCATCACCGGCGCCGCGAGGTGCTCCCGGCCTGCGGTCACCATCTTCATGGTGCGCTCCAGCACGATCTCGAACTGGACGAGACGCTGGTCGCAGAAGTCCTCGCACTGCATCCGGATCGTGCGCGCATTCGACTCGGCCTCGTCGATGATGCGGCGCGCCCGCCGTTCGGCCTCGGCGACCACCTCGGAACGTTGCACCATCCGGGCTGCGCGGGCCCGTGCCTGTTCGACGATGTCGTCGCCTTCGCGACGGGTGCGGACGAGGAACTCCTCCCGCTCCTTGAGCAGCCA
>Ga0182738_1005153_pt1 | contig 14082 bp, 12 predicted proteins | sample eDN5th30CBELigMG_FD_128876 | JGI IMG/M metagenome (GOLD analysis project Ga0182738, IMG submission 128876) | Enriched Miracle-Growth compost microbial communities from Emeryville, California, USA - eDNA 5th pass 30_C BE-Lig MG (version 2)... ...
TAATACATCGATACGTTATTTCGTTTTGAGTCCATGTCCTTCAGGAAATGCTTGTTTCAGAAAATTCTGAAGCAGACAGACATCAAATAATTTCTTCTGTTTGATTGAATGATTTTTAGATTTTTCATTTCAGAGAAATAATTTTTCAGTCAAGCTTCAAAAAAAAACTTTGATTTGTTTTTTTCTCAAAGAATTCGAAATTAAGAACGAAAAAGCATTCTGATTTTTCCTGAAATCAATTAAAAAAAGTATCTTTCTTTCGATGGTGCAAAAATACATTTATTTAAAAAACTTGCTTAATTAATAAATATGTTATGAAAAAAGAAATAAAAAAGCTTTCAAAAAATTCTCAGTAAACTAAGAGTTTCCAGCGAGCGAACTTTTTCTCCTGTTATCAAAAACACTCGAGTTTTTTGAGTGAGTTTTCTCAAGTCCTCTGATTGGAATATTTGGGAGTTTATTTTGCATTCGCTCAGGCTCATTGATTTGCACTGTTTTTTTGTCTCCAAATTCTTTTGTTGGCTTGATTGGAGATTGACTCTTTAAAACATTAATTAATACACCTTGCTATCTAAACAGTAAAAATACCATTCTTTTTCTCTTATCTTCAGAAGAATCTCTGTCTTTATTTTGTCGAGCGCTTTGTTCACCAGCAGCTTCAACAGGGACATAATCTTTATGGAGCTGAACTCTGGCAGACCTGTTTCCATGGCGATGATTGTCGTACACTAAGGAAATAGTAAAGTATGGGTGCTTAACAAATGGTTGGTGGATACCATCAAGCTGTTTTCTTTTGGAGTTGAGATATCGTTTTATAGAAGTATCAAATTCAGCAACGTCTTTTTCCGTAAACCTTTGAAGGAAATAGGGTAATTTAGGCTTCTAAAATAAAGCTGTTTAAAATCAATCTTGTTTCAATTCTTACAAATATATTTTCTTGCTGTTGGGAAGGCTGTTCATGACGTGTTATGTCAAGCGGAGCTATGCTTGAGATGCTGCTCCTTTGGCTATTTAATGCATTTGGATCAACACGAAAGATGCTTCGATTTTCCACTCGATATGACCTTGAACCTTGTTGTTGAGTTCCTCTGTCAGACCTCAAGGGAGACGAATCAAACCTTTTTGAATTGAAATTGAGAGCTTTGATAGAAGAAATTACTTGGAGAGAAAATTATAAATGTCGTTCTTTTTGGCGATATTTTTTATTTTGAAAGAAGCACTTTCAATTTTTTTAATTTCCACTTTTTTTACACTTGAAGAAAATTCTCTAAATCATCATAATTATTGGTAAAAATAAATTCAACTACTTGTTATATTCATTGACACTCATCCTTTGGACTGGAGATTCATCGTCGTCTTCATCTTCTGGAGATTGAAATTTAGCAGTTGGCTTGATTGCACAAATGGAGCTTGATCTCAAATCCTAAAAAGAGTTTTTCTTCTCTTTCCCCAAAAATTTACGATATTCTCAAAACGAAGAGTTTTCATTCCATTTGCATCAATATATGTTGTTGTTTGTCCGTAATATTTGATTGTCATTAAAATATCCTATTTGAAGTAAATTATATTATTATTCTGGAAAACCCTTGTTGTACATGTTCTGATGGAAAGAGATTTCCAATGAATACAGCTTTTAAGCTTGTACATTTTCTTAATTCCAACAATGCTTTTAATGTATGATATACTTCGGGTGGAGTCTAATTGAGTTGACTTTAAACTCAAAGCAAAAGGTTAATTACTTGATCTCTTTGATATAATTTGGGAAAACCAATGATTTCAGAAACATTTCTCTCAAACCAAATCTAATTTTCATCAAGGTCAGTAAGGATCTCTGGAAAGAAAAAACCTTTTTGATATCTGCATTAAAATTTGAATATAATCGTTTTTCGAATCGAAGACTTGTGCCTTTGAGGATTTGGATTCTATCCCGATGAATAACCTCCAGAGATAGCGCTTGGCAGATCCTAAAAAATATGAATGAATGGATGAAGCAATTTGAGCTACTCTTGGATTGCTTTGCCTGCGAGACCTTCGAGGATAAATGTGTGATATTCTTCATCAATAAACTCGATTCCTGTAATGATGTTGAGGTTTAGATCTTGTTTTTCGCTTTCTGACAAAACTCTGAGAGATAAATACAAAGCATCAGCGCCTTCCTTTCCGAAGGCTCTGCAGTTAACTTGCTGGATCTTTTTCAAAAAGTCGTTTCTAGAGTAAAAACATCCAGAAGGAAAAGTAGCAACAACTCTTTCAAATAACGACGATTGGCCGGCAGCTTTTGGAGATTCGGGTTGAATTTTATGAAGTTTCACCTTCGAGATTTGTTCTTCTTTCGCCTGCTGCTGGTTCTCAAAATGCGGAGTTTCTTGAGCGTTCATCATGTTGAAAGCTCTCTTCGGTGAACCATCAAAATGATTCAGTTTTTTCTTTTCTCCCTTTCCAGCATCCAAGAGTAAACTTTTCTTTTGACCTGTTGGTGGTTTTTTCGGTTCATTGGGCGATTGATTTGATTCAAAAGCTGTTGCTACGCTACTAGATTGCACTTGCTGGCCACCAAGATCTTTGAGCAAACTTGAGTAAGCACTTGAACTGACTTCTGTTATTCTGCCGTTTGAATCTTGAGGGATGATGTCAACTGGGCCAATTGGGAAAGCCAACTCAAATGAAACACTCAAATAACTTCCCTAGATCAATAAATAAGCTTTACAAAGAGTGATTACAGAATCAAAATAGTTTGTATGTGGATCAGAGCTAAACTCTGATTTACTGATTCGCAGATTTAAATATCCACTATCATATGGTGGAACCTCATTCGTTTGAGCAGGAACAATTGGCATGCCAAATTTCAAGAAAGTGGTGTTTGTTTCAAGGAATCTTTGGAGACTAAATTTTGAAATTCCAAAGTCATTGGTTTTGATTTTCTTGTCCTTCTTTTTGGCAACTGGCTTGACTTTCTTATTCTCTTCAATATCATTCTTTTGAGCTTTATCTTGTTCTGCATCATCAAGAGGGTAGTTTATCTGAGCCAAAGAAGTTCGTTCCTTCCGCGTTTCAATTTTCTTTAAATATCCGTCTCTATCATGAACTTCAAACTTAGGAAATTAGAGGTCTGAATTGAATATTCATAAAATTTTACTTCGATTTGCGTGTTTGGAATTGTTTCTTTTAATTTTACAAGCGGGGTGAGTCCCAAGAGAATGACTTGTTTATACATCCATTCGCATTTTGAAGCAGAAGTAGGAACAGCAGGCGTTTTGATAACTGTGCCATCCAAGAATTTTCCAACTACATATGAAGGCATATATTTCATCAATTTGCTTTTATTTCTTGGGAGATCTTTGGCTGCTATGATACAAATTTGCATTGGATTTAGATGTTTTCGAAATTCAGGAGTGAGAAAAGACTTGGTTGCTGTAATTTTCAGTTCAAAATTCGCAAGGCCTGGTACTTTTATATTGGAAGACGAAAAGAGAAACTGGAGGGAAGGATTAATAAAGGGGTTTGCTGATATTGAATTTTACTTCAGGCTTTTTTTCAGAGAAAAGGAGAGGACTATAATGCAATTTGATTTTGTCAAGGAGTTTTTTATCACTTTTTGCTCGAAAAGAAATTGTAAACTTTTTTGCACAGAGATTTTTCGCGAAAGCCTCATCATCAGGGCGCACTGAAGGGGAAAGGTTCCTTGTAAATTCTTTATTTGCATCAGATTCTATGGTTGGATCTTTAAAAAATGAAGAGATCCGAAAAAGTATACCAGTTTCGCTCTTATTAACCCAGAGAGTTGACATATCCAAGTCCAAAGTTGTCCTCGAGGTTGAGGCTGATGGATCAACCCATTCAAACTCAATTAGAGTATCCAATGATTTCATTATGTTTGCTCGAATGGTCAAATTAACCGAGATCAACTCATTCACTTGCTTTTTTGATGGATTCTTAGTTGTTGTTGTAGCCTAAGAGGAGTAAAAGATTATTTTCTGCAAAGGGAAAGGATTTACTTCCGTTTTCACGGCTTTCTCTGGTGATTGTGACATTTCTCAAAACAAGAATGACTAAATTAATCCTGGATTGGTTTAATTTAATTGGGAATTTGTGAAAAGCTTCTATGTAGTGGAATTGATTTTATACAGAATCTTGGAAAAGGAAAAGATGAAACAAACAAGTTATTATACAATAAAAAATTAGAATGAGGATTTCAAGTTATTCGAGATTGCTGAGGATTTTTTCATATTTGGAAACCGAATTTCGTGTATTCTGTTGAATAAACTCTTTTAAATTTTTATTGACTCTTTGGATTCCAGGTTCAACGAAATTTTTGTGTCGCTAATGAAATAATGAGGAAACAAGAATTTAAATTTCAATACCCTTTTTAAGGTTTCGTTATTTAGAGAAGTCAGTTGGTCAGAGAGTGCTCGAATCATAACTTCTTTCTTTGAAATAATTGTTAGAAATCAATCTCCTTTCAATTCGAATTTACCATTTTCTTTTTGTGATTTTCAGTCTCAATGACTTTCTTTTTCATTTTTTCGGCATCTTGCAGCAAAGAGTCTTTAATCAGGTATTTCGCTTTAGCTAAATCATCAGGATCAAGCACTAGATAAAATGAGATCAATACAATTCACCAAAAGTTACATCCAAAGAAATCCTTTTTACTGAGGATCAGAACTTGACAATCTTCAACACAGATAGAGCGATGGAGTCTCTTGCAATTTTTGATGATCTCAATTTCACCAAAAAATCGATTTTCCTCCACAAGAAAAGAGAATTTGGATTCCCTCATCACTGTCAACTTTTCCCAAACCTGTGTTCCTACTGGCCAAAGGTTTTCTTTTTCAATCATCAAACCGCTTTCCAATCGCACTTTGCCTTTTCTCAGAATATATAACGCCTCAGCACTTCCTCCCTCATTATATATCACTAGAATCATATTAAATTGTTGAAATATCAATTTTCATCAAAACCTTCTCCTTTGGTATAGTATTTAGATTGTAAAGCTGCAACAATGATGGTTTGCTTATTGAAATCCATGTCTTCAAAGATTTTCACTTTTCTTAAAGTTGAAAGGAAATCATCTCTTTGTTTTAAAGCATAATACTTGTTTGAAATATTAATTTCAATATGAAAGCAAAATTTCTTACTTCCATAGTAAATTTGTAGTCATCACTTTCAAGCCTTAAGATTTGAGCTACCGTTGCTGCAATTAATGTTGCAGTCCTTGGGGTCGCTCCATCGAGAGCAGTTTGCCCCATAGCATCACCAGGTTTATAAATTGCAACCTGGACCCCATCCACTAAACATCTGACCTTTCCACTAAACACAATGTATAAACAATCTCCTTGATCACCTTGATTGCAAACTAATTTTTTTTGAATTTGAGGATTTGTTTGTACCCAACAAAAACTTACGAATTTCATTTTTCTGGTATTCTTTGAGTTTGACCTTTTCTGAAATTGTTTCAACAATTTTCCTTGGAAGACTTCTGAAAACTTTGATTTTTAACAGCCAAAGTGTGATGGCTTCAATCTCTTCAATTGTTCTCGAATATGATCTATGTGAACGATGATTAGGTGCAAATTCAACATTTGAGTTACTGTTTAGAACAAGCTAGTGGGATTTGTTTGGTTTGACCTGAAAGATTCTGGCAGGCTTCCTGGAAATCTTTTCTCTGTCCAAGCCAATCGGGTAAATAATCACCTGTGATACTGGGTCGACTCTGTTTGACGATAGGTTTTTTGAGATGATTGACAGAAGCAGAGTGGTTCACTCCCAGATTCAAACTGGCTTGACTTGTATTGATATCACTCGGGAGGATCGAAGCTCTTTTTGAATGGAGAGTCGATCTGGTTCTATGGCTATTTGGAGCTTTCTTTGCTCGGAAAGAATCAAGTAATTGAAAGCGCTCAAGGCTCTTGACTTCTGGAATACTTTCGGTAAACTTTGGTAAGGCTTGTGGGAACACTTTTGCATTTATTGCTTTGATGGCTTCCTCTTCTTGCAGATCAAATTGGCGATCGAGAAGTTCCACAAATTCCTCTTCTGCTTTCTTAATAAGTTTATCTTTTTAGAAAATGAGATTTTCAATGATAAAAAGAAGCTTTAAAATACCATTTTGCTCTCTGTTTGTCGTCAGATTTTCGTTGGACATATTTGCGTAGAAAGATTTCATTGAGTCATAAGCAATTAATTGGGTATCGACTTTTTCATTTCTCTCTGTTGAATCACCGCCATTCTCTTTGGTTGAAGCAAATAAAGATTCTACCTTGTAGTTGGATGTTTCACGATTGCGAATTTTATTCTCAAATCTCTCTTTTGACTAATAACAATAATGATTCTTTTCTCGAAAGATTATTACAGTTCGAAGAGAGTCTGATGTTGATTTCACAACAGGTTGCGGCTGAGGATGGAAGTTTGGTGGAGTATTATTGTTCAAGTTTCGGATATGTGCTGGTTGGGCCCCGATTTTTTGGAGAGTATTTCCAAACTTTTCGACAGATTTGGCTCGATAAGGGTTTGACTTGGACGCACCATCCACTGGTTGCATCAGCATGAATTTTCTTAGGCCAGTAAACTTGGAATTTTTCCTTTGAATCCTCTTTTCTTCAGCGAAAGCGACTTCGATTTTTCTCTGACTGATGTCTGTTGAAATCCCATCGTGGTTTATTAAAGATGGTAACGTCTGCGCGATTGACCTGCCAAAAACATTAAATATTGCACTCGATAGATATTCTTACATTCTGCAGGAATGGTCAGGTTGCTCTCTCAAAGGTGGGAGATTGCTTGTGTTGGACTCGTTAATCTTTGTTTTCATAAAGATCTCAAATGTTGATAAAGTTTCAATGGGATTGGTTTCGAGCCTTTTATAAGAGGAGCTTTGTTGGGTCAGTAAAGTATGTGAACCTCTGTGGCTTTTCTGTCTTGGTCCGCGATAATGCGATCTCTCGCTAAATGCCATTTGGAAGAGTTATTTTATTGTAAATTTCTCGTTAAAATTAGTTATCAAGAAATGTTCCTCTCAATTTTCGTTTTAATTCGACTCTCTTCATCAATTAATCGTTTTAAGAGAAACAAAATACCATTCTTTAATTAGAGACATGGAGAATGGAAATAATCAGTCAATCGATGGATTGGGGATGTTCAAAACCAACCTTGAATTGGCTGTCGAATTGCTAAGAGGGAGCTTTCTTTGGATCAGAAAGATGATCACAAAGTAATTCATTTTAGTCTCCCACCAAAATGGCGAAAGAATATTAAGACTAAATCAATCACTTTCCGCGAAAATTTTACATTTCTAAAATCGGAAGTGGAATGCTTATATTGTTTGAGAGCGACAACGCCACTGCTCATTTCTTCTTCTGAATAAGAAGCAAGCAAGCATCTTTGTTTTTTTTCTCGAGGCCCCAAAGTGTTATCAGCTGAGACTTAATTCAGTCTTTTTGGCAAATATTTAGAATTCGAGAGATTTTGTGACGACGAATTCTTAGGACTTCATCCTTTCATAGAAGAAATGTTTTGAAAAAGGTGCAAAGAATGGGTTTAAAACCATTTTTGCGACAAAATGATATAATTTACTGGAGAATTCATTTTTTAATCAATTTCCTCCGAGAATCCCAAATTTATATTCATACAGATAGTCCCTCACCATCTTGGCAGAATTCAACCCTTGGAAACTCTTCTCTCACAAAAAGACAATTTGAAGTTTGAAATAAAAAGGGTTTATCTCAATATTTTTCAGAAAATTTCCTTTTGATGAAAGCCATCCATCGATCTCATATTTCATAAAAATAGGTGAATTTCATGGTAAATTTGGTTCCAAATTCTTTTCTTTCTCATTTCTTCATTAAGATTGTTAGAGATTGATAACCCCAGAAAATCAAATATTTTTTTAACATTGATAAATAGGTGAATTCTCAGAGAATTAAATCAGGATTGGATAATTTTGAGAAAATGTAAATTTTTTTTGTGAAAGTGACATTTTAATTTTAAGAGCTTGCAAATGGAGGACATCATCAAACAGCATATCAATCAATTTATATATTCTGGGCCCCACATTCGGTGATATGAAAACAAAAATAATTGAATGTAACTTTCAAATGCGCAAACAAACAACCAAGGAAGTAATAAAATTAATAGAAGGGTTGATTTGTTTGGTATTTGTTTGAGAGCAAGACAGGATGGAATTTTGGTTTTTTCTTGACTTCCTCTTCTAATTTTGCGGCTCTTTCTGCTTCTTCTTGGAGTGCTCTTTGTCTTGCTTCTTCTTCAAGTTGTTCTCTTCTGAGTCTCTCTTCCTCTTCGCGGAGTGCTTGTTCTCTTTCGATATCTTCTTGAGAAATTTCTTTGAGCTGTTCTTTGGTATAACTAAATGGTTTTAGTCTCTCCGACAGAGTTCAATTTATAATTTACCTCATGATAAATGAGAGTTGGAAATAACTATGCTCACCAAGATTCAACATGATGATTCTTTCTTCCTCATTAACTCTAAAGAGGTCTTCATAAGACAGCAAGGTGTAAGCCTAAAAGTTATTTTCGATCCAGGCATGTCTTGATTTTTTACCAAAGTTTCGCGACTTCTTGATTCTTTCAACCAGAATTCAATCCTTGTTCCAAAGTACAATTCTCCTTCAAGAGTTCGGTTTACTTCAACTTCTTTTCTTTCTTCGAAATGATGATTAGTTTTGGAATAAAAGAAACAAACCATGGAATGAGAGATTTTCAACAGCGAGTTTGACAGATCCGATGTAGATTTCAAGTGAAAGTTTGGACTCTTTTTGACGAGGATGATTTGAAAGCTGGACAACTTTCTGAATAGATAAGCTGTAGTTTGTCTTCTCAAGCATGATTTTGGAATTATCTAACGTTTGAAATATTAAATTAATAAAACTTATTTCTCATACTTTACATCGTGAAATATATCAAAGAATATTGATTGTGCAAGCAATGAAATTACACAATTATTTTTGTGTTGACTTGTTGTGTAAATCAAAGGAAAAGACAAATCACATCAAATCAGCAGTAATTTTTCAAAGAATTTGAACTTTCAAACCTGAGAAAAATTTTTATGGAGATTGAAAGAAAATGAAAGAAAAAAACTCGACCAGGTGACAGAAAAAAATTGAATAAGTGAGACCTTTCCAATTTCTGCCGAAAAGCCAGAAAACAAATTTTAACAAAATTCAGAGCCTGGGTCAAAATTTGACTCAAAATGCAGCAAGAATTTTCTTTCCATTGCAGGTGCCAAATTTCTGGAGATTCTTGTATTTGATTCTCTCGTAAAAATCTCAAAAACTCAAAAACATCAAGCTTTTGATTGTTTGCCAATCGAAAAAGATTATTTTTATTTTAGAAAATGAAAATCCAGGCATACTGGGGAAAATCAGGCCAAAAGCTATCACAAAGAAAGACATCATCACGCTTACACAAATATCTATCAACTCAAACAAATATTTAGTCCATTAAGAGGAGAGGCACTCTAATAATAATACAACCTTTTAATTCAAGCAAGTAAAAGCAAAAATATTTTAATTTTTCGCAATAAATCTCTATTTGCGTACTTGAATTAACAAAAGAGTTTAAATTCTGCTGAATTAGACATAAACTATGAACTTTAAGACTGATGGCGAGTCCCATCCAACTGATGGGTTTGAGGAAAAAGACGGCTTGGATTTAGCTCAATCAGATGCAAAACAGATCGTTCTATCAGCAGGTTTCTTTTTCCATCGATGGTTTCCTTAATCATGAAGGACTTGATTTGAAAAGCTATGAAGTTTTGATTCAAGAGAGAAGAGATCGAAAAGAAAAAGTTGGAGAGAACTGTGAGAAGCTGGTTTTTATCAATTCAATCGATGTGTTGTCTCATAAGTGTTCTTTAGAGTGAATCTCAAGTGAGAAAATGGTTGATGAAGCATGGAAAAAAGCATTTGATCAACTTTGACGATAAAGTAAACTTCTTGTTCTTTGACTCGTCCATCCAACCAAAAATTAGGAGCGATATAAACTCAAACAATTTTTCAAATCCTTGGATGAGGATGGATCAGGAAGCATTGGTACTGATGAACTTGTCGATCCATTGATTTCACTTGGGCTTGCGCAAACAAGGGAACAAGTTGATAAAATTGTTGATTCCGTCGATGATGATAAATCTGGGCAAATTGAGTTCAAAGAATTTTTGCAAATTATTGGAGGCTCTTCTGAAGATAAAGGAGACACATTAATTATTGATTTCTTCAAAGGTAGGATTTGAAAAAAAATTTCTTTGAGGCTTAACCCAATTCAGATATGATATCTGGAAGACTTGCAGGAGGACAAATCTCAAATAAACTTCCTTTTCATCTGATAATATCGACTGTGAGAAGAAGAAAACTTATCGGTACATCTATTTGAGTCCCACTTAAATTTACTCTGTAGATTCGATGATGTCAAATAATTCAAAAGATAAGGCGGAGGGAGAAAAGGTTATGTCGGCTTATTCAAAGTTGATGGCGGATAGAAAAAAGGATAATACATTATTGCCTCAAGATCCTAAAAGCAACAAGTTAAAATCTCAAAACTCCAAAGGCAAAGACAGCTGGTCTAACAGCTCAGTTTCATCTGCTGGATCTTCAAAGCGTTTCTAGATAGTTCCAATGGCTACAAATACACTATATTTATTTTAATAGCGTTTTTTAGGTGGTGTTTTCTTTTTAAATAGTGCATTTTTTTCTTCATATTTGAAAAGAGTCTATTTGTTTTGATATGTAATCAAAATAAAAAAAGAAAAAACTTTCTCAAGCAATTTGATAATTGGAATCAAGGATGTTGTTTTACTTTATAAACAATAAACAGCATAAGATTATTTATTGATTGGTTTTACATCTTCAAAGACAGACACATATCTTTCAAAGGTCTTGAAAATACAAGGCTTTGTATACAGTTTATTGATTGATAAGCAACTTTTTTTCCCTTCTTCTTTCAAACGATGATTTAAATGACAATTTTTTCAGTTTGCTTTTTAGCTTCATCCTAAATGAAGAACTTTAGTTTCAATTCAAAACATTTCAAATTACGGCTTTCTTTTGGTCATTGTCCAAGTCAATTTTTTGCTCTTCTGTTCCTTCAGCTAAACAATTATTTATTTTTCTAAACGAGAGGGAAAAAATTACCTTCTTTCTTTTCATCTTTCTTTTTGCGGGCTTGTGAGTTCCAGTCATATTGGTAATCAAACTCGAAGCCAGATTTTGTAAACAGGTCTTTAAACAGATTTTTGAGGTAATTGTAATCGGGCTTATCCTCAAACTTCAAGTTTCTGCAGTATGAGAGGTAAGTGACGAATTCGTTGGGGAATCCTTTGCAGAGAATTTCAATAGGAGTTCCCAATTTCTTCTCCATGATTTTTTCGTACTTTTCCTTTTTATTGTTGGCCTTCATATTTTGCCAGGGAAGGCTTCCTCTCAAAAAGTACATCAACACGAATCCCAACGATTCGAGGTCGTCTCTTCTTGCTTGCTCGATACCAAGGTGGGTGTTAATACTGGCATATCTTGCAGTACCAGTCAGACTCTTTCCTTCTCTGTAGGGAATATGTTTGCCGTCTCGACTCACATATTTCTTGGCCAAACCAAAATCAATCATATAAACTCTATGCTTAGTTGTGCCCTGGCCCATAACAAAATTGTCTGGCTTGATATCTCTGTGGAGAATGTATTTGGAGTGGACGAATTCGATCCTTGACAACATTTGTGTTCCCAGCATTAAGACGGTTTTCAATCCGAATTTTCTATTGCAGGCATTGAAAAGATCTTCGAGACTCAGGCCGAGCAAATCCATAACCATGATATTGTGGTCGCCCTCAGTTGCGCAGTAGTAAACTCTGGGAATACCTCTTTCGGGAGTGCTAGAGTCCCTCAAGAGATATTGATAGAGTTTGGCTTCAAAAAAGAGTTGTGGATGTTTAGTATTCACACTTTCAAATTTTATAGCTACTTCTTGGTTGGTTTTGGGGTTCACTCCCTGATAGATCTCTCCAAACGCACCAGAGCCGAGCTTCCTCACCAGTTTGAAATTACTAACTTTGTAATCGGTCATTTTAATACCTTTGCAGATTATCTAAGTAATCAATTTTTTAGTTATTAAAAACTGAAAATTATATGCAATTGTTTGTTATATTTTAGGAAACTAATTTTGGACTAAATAAATAATACATTGAGAATAACGAGATTCTATATTTTTGCTGTCGGCAATTCTCACTCAAGAGTTTATTATTTTCCTTCCAAATTCCCTGAGAGCAGATTTGAGAGTGGTGAGAACTTCGTGATGAAACAATTTGTTATTATTTTTTGACCTTGAGAATAATTATTTTATTCTGACCTGTTATTGCGAAAGTTCTTCAGCATATTAATTATAATTCACAACTTCATTGTTCTTCTCTGAGAACGAAAACAATTTTTTCAAAAGTCCTTGAAAGATTATTTAGAATAAATTCAGATATTGAGTTCTCCTTTTTCCTTCTCCGTCAAATTTATGAACAAGAAAGGCTCTTTATTTTTTTTATAAAACTGTCAATCAAACAAAGATTCGAGAGAGAAGAAAATCATTAATAAGGATTTATTGAGACATCCTCCAATTTTATGGATAGAAAGTCAAAGAGGGACAATAAATAGGTCGCAATATTTGCAATGAAAAATTATTTTTTCAAATCAAATTGAATTCTCTGAAAATTCCTTGAGGGATCTTTCTTTGATTCCCAGAACTGATTGAATTTTGCGGAATTGGAAAATCTGTTTTGTTTGAATTTTTTCCGAGTTATCTCATTTTAATCAGTTATTGAAAATTAAAGTTTTTAATGACATATCTATCACCGTACTTCTCACCTAAAGTAAATAAACCCGAAGGGCAGTTGATGAGTTTCTTATTATTTTAAAAGAGCTCATTTCTGTTGGAGAATTAATTTCTTTGCTCGATTCAAGAGGGAAAAAAATCATATCAATTTTATAATCTGTTAATACGGAGATGAATTAATTATAAAGAGGTTTTTCATAGTTTTCACCTTTATATAGTTAATAATAAAGCCAATTTATTTATATAAAACTTTCCTTGTTATTATTTAGAATTGAGGGTATTTTCCGTTTTGGACAGGGTAAAGGTTGGTCATTGATGGGGGTTGATAAGGGGCATTTTGAGAGGGACAATAAGGGTTGTAGTTGGAGTGGATAGGTTGTTGGGGAACGGGGTTGTGGTGAGCGTTGTCGAGTTGAGGGTAACGAGAAGGGTGAGATTGGTGATGAACTTGGGGTTGAGGTTGATGGTGGTGGATTTGTAATCCAGTTTGGTGTTGTTCTCTGTAGTCCTTGTAGAGTTCAATCCAAAGAGGGAAATGTTGGGGGATGTGCCATCTGAGTCCTCTGGCCTCGAAAGCAGCTTGGTAGTAGTTTTTGATGATTTTCTTAGCCTCAGCAACGACTTTCTCAACTTGGGATCTGGAGTACTTGGCGTAGATCAAACTCACGACCAAAACATAGATAGCATAGATGATCCAGAGGCAAACTGGGACATGGTGGGTACTACGGACGGTTCTCTTCATAAGCATAAAGAAGGGAATAAGATAGAGGATCATTAAGACAAAGGTGGCTTTGCAGGGGGAGTGGAGCTTGCTGGTAGCAGTCTCAAGATGAGTCAAGACCTTTTCAACTTCTTCAACAGTGACTCTTCCTCCGACCATGGAAGATGAAAAGAGATCACGGTCAAAAGTCTTCTTTCCCTTGTGGAAGGGGATGACTACAGTGTAGTCAGAAGAAAGAGGAACTGGAATTTGATTCCTGGCGTTGTAATAAGACATCCTTTTAGTTTTGGAATAATTTTGATTATAAAACTTAAATTGAAGGTTTTTAATTGCTTTTAAAATACAGTCAACAACAAAAATTTTACCGTAATTGGATTATTGTCTTTGTCTTTGCCTTTGTTTTGTAGCAAATAAGAAATAAAATCTTGTGTCATATTGGAAAAATCTTTTTTTCTTTGAAGAAGAAATGAAAGCTAATTTTTGTGAAATTCAAACCATTGGAAATTCCTTTGAATCCTTTTTCGATTAAATGGCACAAGAAAATGCTTTAA
>Ga0182738_1005155_pt1 | contig 14077 bp, 6 predicted proteins | sample eDN5th30CBELigMG_FD_128876 | JGI IMG/M metagenome (GOLD analysis project Ga0182738, IMG submission 128876) | Enriched Miracle-Growth compost microbial communities from Emeryville, California, USA - eDNA 5th pass 30_C BE-Lig MG (version 2)... ...
GAAAAAGGAGGAGTTCCATCAAGGACTGAATTTGATGCTACGAGAGGCGGAAATAGCAAAGTGCCAAGCAAGAATAATTTAAGAGATGAAGAAATTTATGATGATAAAAGATCAAGATCTTCTCACAGAGAAGTGAGCCCTGAAAGAGTTTTGGATAATATGATTCCCAGTAAATATATTTTGAAGAACCAAGATGATCATCGTGCTACCACAGCAAGGTATTCACCAGAAAATCATCAAGAAGAAAGAGGAAGAAGAGATAGTAACAAGGTTGAAGCCTATGAAAAATGGGCGCAAGTCATTTCAGAGAAAAGGAAGGTTCAACAAAAGAAACCAGGAGCCAGTCTTTCTCCAGTTCGAAGCACCAAATACTATAATAATGAGCCTGTTAGAGCAAGATCTAAATCTCCCATTAAAATCTACAATTCTGCTGAAACAAATATGGCTTTTGTCAAGAGTCTTAGATCAGATGATAAACTCCCAAAAGAGCCAATTTATTCTGAAATCAGACCTTCTCGTGAGAGACTCGAAAGTTTTGAAAGAAAAAAGATGAAGGCTGCAGAATCAGCTCACTTGGTGAATAGACTTCATGGTGATGCGAAAACAAAGAGCGCTTTTTATCAAGAGCTGGATTCTTTCTCACGTGGAACGAGGCCACTTGCTGATTCAAGCACTTTTAATTTAAGAACAAGCGTCTCAAAGAGTCCAAAGGAGATATTTAAGCAACAGTTTGTTGAAGGATATGTTCCAGGACCAAGAAAGAGAAAGGAGATTGAGAGATATGAACAATATGTGAAGGAGAATTTTACGTTCAAACCAACAATATCAGAGACTTCAAGAATTTTGGCTGAAAAAAGAGATAGAAGTTATTCGCCTTCACCGATCCATGATAAATTGCATGCAGAAGCTGTGATAAATCGAAGTAATAGAAATTTATTGACAAAGATTGGCTTTGAAGAAAATCATCCTTTTCAGCCTAATGTTGGAGTTCAACGAAAGAAAAGCCCCAGTCCCCAGAATACTTACAATGGTTTGAGTGTGGAGACTGATTTCTTGGAAAGAATGACACAGAGAGAGAAGACAAAATTAAAGAAATTGAAAGATGAACTAAGAGAGAAGAAAGAGAAAGAGACGCATACTCCTCGTGATCCAGTGACAGGACAAAAATTATTCAAGCCATTGATCAATAAGAATAAATATTACCAGATGTTGAGAGATCAAGATGCGGAAAGAAAGAGGAAGCAAAAGGAAGAAAGAAGCAAAGTGTTTAATTCGGAGGTGCTAAAGGATGCTGATAAAGCTTTACAAGGCTCGAAAACTTTGAGAAGGATATTTGATATGTTGGATGATGATAATGATGGATTTATTTCAGAAAAGCATATTCAGTTATCAGAGTTGGATGCCAAGACGTTGGAAGCATTGATAAATATTTTTGATATAATCGAAGAGAAGAAGTTAAAATTGAATTTTTTGAACTTTTGCAGGTTGGTAGAAAGTCAATTGACAGTAGAAGAAAAAGAAATGCTTGAGTTAGATGTGGCTCGTGATGAAGCAGAAACGGCTCGAAAAAATTTAGAAAAGAGTTTCAGAAAGGATGAGATCAGTTATTTAAGTAAATATGGAATCAAGTCTTTGAACCAGACAAAGACTCCTTCTCCTGAAAGACGAGTCGTCACTGCGCCTGATTATGAGAAAGTAACCTCAAGTAACCTCACGAGACATTATCAAAAACTTATCAATAAGCGATAAACGATGATTGTATATATTATATTTTAGGGTAGTTATGTTGATATCTTTTTTGACTTGAGCAAGAGAATTTTTGTTTATTGTAAAATATCTCTATATTGAGACATAATTATATCATTTATTATTTCTTGACAAAAAACGATAATTTCATTTATTCCAGATAACAAAAAAAATCCTTTAAAAAAATGGATATCGAAAGAAATCTTGAAGATCAAAATCGGATCAACATTCTATGCTATTCTTTTGGTTCTACAAGTGAGAATTTCTTTGATGAAGTTGTGACTCTTCTCAATAAATCTGTAACTCGCATACATCTCTCTCCATCACAACAAAATGAATTGAAAGAGAAAGGTAGAAGCGCGATGCCTCAGAAAGACTGGACGAGAGACTGGATTCAATGCAAATATTTTGTAAAGAACCCGGTTATCGACTGGCCTGAATGCCAAATATTCTACAAGTGTCATGTTGCAATATTGATTGTTGATATGGATGTTGTGAATGTCGAAAAAATTGACGAAGACCTTAGCAAGCTTAAAAAGACAATGAACGCTGACCAAATAGTTCCTTATAGAATATTTATCTTTAATGGAAATCAAGAAGAGCACATGAAATATTTCAGCGAAGAAAAAACCCTTAATTTTGTCCCAAAAGCTATTCGTGAAGACGACAGGATTGAATCTCTACAAGAAGAGGTGGCCTCTGTCGTTGTGACCACAGCTCTCCATTTCTTTGGTGAAATGAGCAGGATCAAGGTTGATTCCCACACTGTTCCATTATTCAATGCAAAAGAAGAAATTATCAAGGACAGTGCTAAAGTTAAGAAGAGAAAGCAAGGAAGATCTACAAAGCTGTGTGGAGATATGTCGTTGATGCTGGGAGGCTATAAGGACGCTGGCGCTTATTATAATCTTTCTTATGAAGGTTTGAAGGACAATGAGGACCATTTGTGGGTTGGAAAAACAAGAGAAGGACAGGCCGCGAGTATATTGTGTGAATATTGGTTTTTGAATAAAGAGGATCAGCTGAATAATAGAGTATTGGCAAAGGTTATAGAAGAGATTACAAAAAAGATGGAAAGCGCGTCGTTGTATTTTAGGAGAGCCAAGGTGGTGAAGAGCGCGGATTTTGATAAAGAGTGTTTCTTCAAGTTGTTAAAGGTGCTGAAGAATTTGGGAGCAAAAAATAATTTTTCAGATTTTGTGAAGTTTTACATTGACAACTATGGGAAAGGAGCAGGAAACCTTGAAGAGCATTACAAGATGATGCTGAAACTTGCAAGTTTCTTTTATGAAATGAAAATGTATAGAAAGGCAGGATTGTTCTTGAAAATGGTCGCTGACCAAATTCTTCAAGACAATTTTAACCAAGACCTTGCCAGAGACATTTATCTTGCTTGTTTCCCTTTATATAACATCCCATTATCAAAAGAGATCCTTCCCGATAATTTCCCCAAGAATGAGTTTTTGAAGGTGATCCTGGAGAATAGAGACATCAGCAAAAAAATTGAGAGAGTTTCTCCAGTCCTTCAGCTTCAGCTTGTGAATGATGTCTTGTCAATCTCCTCCTCAGATTTGGCTCTTCAGACCAAGATTATCTCAATCATCTTACATTATTTCAGGGAAGATATCAACACATTAACCCAGCAGCAACTATTCAGTCACTTAATTAGCCTTGGGAATAGACTTAATAAGAATTTGAAGCTTGATCTGACTTATCTCCCTCAAGTGGTGAAGATTACTCCTGTTGTTGAAATTATTAAGGTTAATATCAAGCAACATGAACCTGGCTCTGATAAAGGCAGCAATATTTTCATCTATAATCCTTGGAAAAAGGGCAATGCGAACATTACAGATTATAATTGGATGGTTGGAGAAGTATGCTATGTGAAGGTTTTCTTAAAGAATGTCTTTGAATTTGAGATTTTTGTTGATATGATACAGCTGGTCACTGAAGGCGTGAGAACAATGACATATCCTACGTCTATTATCATGAAAAAAACAAAGAAACTTCAAGAACTCACCCTGAAATTCAAGCCTTTGGAAAAAGGAACGATAAATATTTTGGGTGTTGTTTCCAAACTGTCGAATTTCATGCACTTTCACCCAATAAATCCCAAAGGTGTCGCTTTGAAGAACCCTTCTGATCAGACTAAAGCAACAGGAATAAAAAAGATTCCTATTAAAGAGAGAATAAGCACTTTGAAAGCTTATTTTGAAGATTTGAGGGAAGAGATCCCTTTGTATGAAGGTGGATATTTCCATACAAGATTTTTGATTGAGAATAAAAGCGATACGACTTTGTGTCTGAGAAAATTGATGATCAGTTTTGCATTTGGGGATAATACGACAATGGACAGAGAGATTGAGGTGAATGGTCGTGAAATAAAGAAATCTGAAAGTTTATCTGTGATTATCTGCAGAGCTGTTGTCGAAGAGGAAACTGGTATCCGAGAATTATTTGGAATGCATGATCACCTTATTTTCAACGCATTCAATGTGACAAATATTGATAAATTATTCAAGATATATGTGAAGCTTATCTATTATGAAAGTGAAAAGCCAAATCTCAGCATTGAAGATAATGTCGCTAAAGAAGTCAAAATGATGAAAAGTCTGAGGGTCTACCAAGCAAAAGCTAGTGATTCTATTACTGCAGAAGACATAGTGTTGTCAGGAAAGACTTACAAGCAGATCAGTGTGGATAATAGTTTCTATTTGAATTTGGAGGTTGTGAGAGATGATCCAGAGAAAAATAATCGCGATTATTTTGTTTCAGTGTATAAGAAAGGCCAGCAGAAGCCTTTAGTAGAGAAATTGATGCTTGGAGTTTGGAGTAATCTTAGCATGCTTGTCAAGACTGATAGGAAAACTTTGGAAGACCAAAATGGAGTCAAGGTAAATCCAAAGGAAGTGTTTTATGCGAAATGGAAAGATACAAATAGCTTGGATAATGGCTATTTGTTCTTGAATAACGTCGATACAGAGGCTTTTGAAGCGAAAGCTGAAGCGTTGAAATTGGGCATAGATATTGAAACAGATTTTTTGGATTGTGAAAATGACAGACATCAGGTTAAAATAGGAGACTTGAATAAGATAAGAGCTAAAGTGAGGTTCTCAGAGAAAGAGAAGAGGAAATTGTATGTGTCGATTTTGTTGTCAGAAAGAGATCAAATCGAAGAAGCCATAAGAGAAGGAAATGAGAAAGGAGTTTTATATAAAGGAAAAAGAAACCATCTTGTGGAGATTGGAGAAGGAAAAGAAGAAGTTGTTGTTGAAACTGGGGTTATTCTAACAAATAAAGGTGCTGATTATAAAGTGTTTTGTTTTGCTGTTGACGATCAAAATTCCATAATTTATTCTTTCAAATATAAAAACTTCATTCAGAGTATGTAAAGGGAAAAAAATGAGAATAAAATATTTATTTATGAAATTTTGTGATTGAACTTTTAGAGAAACTGGTCCAAATTGTTTTCCTCTGGACAAATAGAAGATCGAGAAGAAATTTATTTTGAAACAAAAAAACCTTCCTCTCTCTAAAATTTGTTTAAATCCTTCCTAAATTAAATTTCAAACAAGTTTTTCGTTCAGTAAAAAAAGTCTCTTAGGCGCTATGATAAATCGAAGAAAAAAATTGAGGTTTTAAATTTTGGAAAAATTGGAAGAGCAAAAGCTTTGAAAGGCTTCCATTTCAAAGAGGACCAATCGAGCCTGAGACGTCTTGAATTGGTAAATAGGTGAAGTTCGATATTGCTCAGAGAGGGTGAGGAAATTTAGGCTTGAATTTTCAAACCTTGTGAAATACAAGAGATTTTTTCACACTTTAATAATTTGTGAATTAATATTGGACGACATACTTAATAAGATTGAATATTCAACTTTGGGCTATTAATGATATCGAAGCTCCCACCATTAGAGCTAGCAACTACATATAAACAGTTACCAGGGCCCCAAATTCCAGCTCATCATGAAAACAGTAACCAAATTCTTTAAATTTTGCTCAAAATAATTAGTTACACCACCACCAAAGCAGCATATTCCGTTTCAAAGCAGGGTATTTGAAATGATGGAGAAAAGTCCCGCATATGCGCAAAAGATATATGATATAATGAGATATGAGCAAAGAACTCACATGGAAGCCAAATTACTCTATGAGCATATTCAAGACTTTCCGTTTTTTGAAAGCTTTAATGAGAGAAACCCAAGGAATCACCTCGAAACTGAAGCCTTTATCCAACTTTGTGAGAAGGTTCGTTATGAAAAACACCCACCAAGGAAAGTTCTTTACAGGGAAGGTGACGCTCCAAATGGAAAAGTGTATTTAGTGTATTCTGGATCAGTTTATACAGCAACAAAAAATCCTCTGTCTTATATGCCAGAAAATATGAGCTGTGTTGACATAAATTCTGAGAGTATAGATGATTTACCAGAAGAAAAATCGGCTGAGCAATCACCAAGAAGAGAATCTGATGATTTTACGGCTCAACATCGACCTTTTAGAAAACCATCTTTATTTTGGACCCGTAGTGCAAAGAATCTATTCAAGAAAAATAATAATGAGAATGTAAATTCTCCAAAAGAGACAGCAGTGATGGCTCAAGACAGTAGTTTTAATGCGGATACTGAAAAAAAGAAAAGAAAAAGCCGAACCAGTATTTATGTGCATAATAGTGTACATGCGTTAGAACAAGGAGAAAATGCTGATAAAAAGGGTGAATCTGAAGCTTCATTAACAAAGCTCGGTCAAAAACTAACTGAAGTGCAAAATGAAATAAAAGCCCAGATTCAGGGGAAAAGCCCGAATGGAGCAGGATTTGCAAACTTTATGAAAGTCAGTCATTGGGCAAACAAAGAATCACCAGAGAATACTGAGAGGAGAAGAAGGAGCAGTACCTTTGTGGATCCTGAAAAGTTGGCTACACTTCAGCAAACAAATAGAATGAGAAGATTTGGAGCAGGAGGTGAAGGATTTTCTCCAGTTGGCTCAGAGCAAGGGGATAGTTTTTCAAGGAAAAGTTCTCATTGTCCAACTTTGAAGCAATTGATTACAGACAATGGGTGGGTGAAGAGTAAAATAACAAGAGGAGGATTCTTTGGAGAGAAGGCGTTATTTTCAAAGAGACCAAGACCTGCGACAATAATAACAGCAACAGAGTGTGAATTTTTGGTGTTTTCAAAGACTCTTTTTCAAGCGGTAATTGAGAAATATGATTTGAAAAGAAAGGAATTGATTGAATTTATGCAGAGTTTTGTGCCAGCAATCGAGAATATTACCCAAGAAGAGCAGGTAGAAGATCTGATTTACGCTTTTGAAGAGAAGGTTTATGAAAGAGACACGTTTATCAGTAGAGAAGGAGAGTCTGGGACCAAGCTATATTTGATGTGCGAGGGGACTTGTGAGCTGACGAAGAAATTGACTATACAAGAAAAGAATAAAGCAAAAGAGCCTTTGGATCCTGTTCAAAAATTAATCAGAGTCCAGCCAGCAAAAATTAAAGAGATTCCTGTCTGTACAGTGAATAGAGGGCAGTTTATGGGTGAAGAGATTGTGTATCAGAATCGAGGTGTTTATGATTTGTCTGTTAGAGCATATTCTGCGCAGGTAAAGGTACTGGTGATTGATAAGTACAGATTTTTTGCAAAGTTTCCTGATGTTTCAAGAGAGAAACTGGGAAAGATTTTCCAAAACAAACGCAGAAACCATATTGAGATGATTATCAACTATATCTCAAATAAATATCCTTCCTTTTATATTGCCGGGGGACATCAACAGGAAAATCTTGATTTGCTTGCCAAAGGGAATATAAAACTAGTTCCTAAACTCCAAACAAGGCTCAGTGTGAATACTGGACTGGAACTAACAAAGAGTCCATCATCTAGCAGGGGATTGCTGTTGAATTTAAGTAGTCCAAATCGAGGCAGCGGGATATTTCTGAATGCATTGAGATCAGAGCATAGTGGAACTTTTGATGAATATTCTCCTTATGACAAGGGAAGCACTTCTATTATGAGAACAGAAGAAAGTCCCAAGCACTTTTTCCCCGATAAAATCGATGATGAGATTGTTTATGAGGCCGAAGCACAAAAGCTAAAAAGAAAAATAGGAGCCTTTTCAAGAACCACTGTGAATCTTAAACATCGAGCTGCTCAAGAAGAAAATCATCTTTCAAACAGTAACAACAATAATAGTTTGAATAGCCGTTCGAATAAAAAATACACTATTTTGTTGAATAACTCGGCGGCTAATCCCAATGAAGTCCAAACTCCTCTTTTGACACCAGGCAAGTCAAAAAATGACCCTGAGGGAAATCCTCTTTTTCTCACGACAACTCGATCTCAAAGTAAATCCCAAGCTCAATTATTGCCCAAGATCATTACATCTCCGAGGGACCCTAATCCTTCAAATTTCAAGCAAGTCAATGTGAGAAATGAGGAGAAGGCTGTAGGCGAAGATTCGCCTCAAGGAGTTGAAGAAGAACGCCAGGACTCTTTAGGATTGACATTACAGGCATTGGTGAGAGATAAAGGAATTCGACAATATCTGGTGAAACACAATCTGAAGCATCAGCCAAAAATACAGAGCGAAACTGTGAATGGAAATATCAACAAGGAAGGTTCAAAATATAGCTTTAATCGAAAATTGGAGAGTATGCTGGACAAAGCGAAGAAAAAGAAGAATAAAAGAATGAATAGAGTGACCTCGTTAATGAGATTTGCTGACAACAGTGGATTGAAAGCAAATCCAGTCATTGGGAACGATCAGTCAGAGTCAGAAGCAATACATCACCAGACTAGATATCAGCTTCCAAATATTACAGTCATAACAAAACCAAATTTTTTCACTCAACATCCAAAAAGCTCAAGGAGTTTATATATGAGTCAAAGAAGAAGAGAAACGACTGATTCCCATGAGAGTACCCTTGAAGATGGGCTGAGACTAGAAGATGAAATATTTGATACCCAACCAGACCAACAACATGCAGGCGGGACTCCTCAATATCAAACGAAAGGTGCGAACTATTATCATCACATATTGAAAAAGTCAAGTGTTTATATGAAGATTTTCAGTAAAAATCAGAGCTCAAGCTTGGAAAAATCCAAGAAAGAAAGTAAAAGCCGTGTTCAAGGTTCTGATTATTTTTCCCAGAATTAGTTTTGAAAAGAAATCGTACTGTCGTTCTCTTTCATTTGAAAAATTTTCCACGAAGGCTTAACTGTGAATGAATCGAAAGTTCTTTTTTTGTATTGTTATCTTTCTGATGTATGGAATAGAGTAGAGCTGAAAAAATAAGAGGCAATGAAGTTTCTTTTTTTTAAGTTTATGGCAAAATTTATCATCATTTTCAGATAGAGTCAAACCTCTGTATTTCCAATTCGTTATTTTTGCAAATTAAAAAGATTTTAGCTCTTGTTTTGGGTTCTTTACGAAGGTATGTTGTATTTTATCACTTCAATCTTTAAAATTTTTCTAATGTTTTTATGATAACTACGCTGAGCCACCTTCAAATTCAACGAGTATCCAAATAAAGCGGAAAAATATAACTATTTTTTTTCGAATTTTTCGTTAAAATTCGATGTGTCGCTGAATTTAGATATATTTTATAAAAGAATTTTCTGTTGAATTCCGAAATAATCCCTCAAACTTTCTTAAGACTTTTCCCCAATAACTCTATGAGTTTGAAAAAATTTTTTCTCGAGAGATTCTTTTAAAAAACTCAGCTGTGAAACGTATCAAGATTGAGATCCCTGTAAATTTATTTTTATACCCTCAACACTGCGGAAAACTCAAAAAAGGTGTTTTGAAGAGATTTTTAAATGTTCAACTGCAGGACGGATCAGTATTGGTATGCTCGTAATGGATTTTCCCAGGATTTTTCAAAAATTTTCTTGATCCCCTTTAAAATCTCTAAGATTGAAAAGAAATTATTCAAACAATAAAAAAAAATTGAAAAAAATTTTTTTAAGCTATATTAACGATAGCATACATAAATAGATACATATATAAAAGGAGTTAATCAACAGAATTAAATATAATGTAAACACGATTATGCATACTAACTAGATTAAACAATATAAATAAAACATGATGAATACATGGGTATTATAGGGCGTAATTGGCAGTGGGTTGGAGCGCCAGGTGAGGGACTAGTTGATTTAGAAATCCCTGAACATCCCAAATTTTTTCTTTCAAAAAGAGTTTTTTCCCCAAAATTTTTTCTCAGCCCAGATTTTTGCGGAAAGTCGATAAATAACTTTTCTGACAAGAATTTTTCTTCTCTTTTTCATTTATTGAGAAAAATAATGACAGAGATTCAACTTCTCAATCAAGTCACTTGACACCCTGATGTTCTCATAGAGGGCACTGAAATTTCACACCCTCGATTGCAAAAAATCCAAAAAGTTTTTCTGAAGAGAATTTATCAATATCTGCCCGTTCCGCAGCTGAAGGCAGAAAAATCAATTTGTCGACATATCAAGAATGAAACGTTCCGCATTGAGAGGGTTCCATTTGAATTTTTACAACGAAAAATTTCCTTGTCTCAAAAATACCGAACTTAAACGAAAAATACCTTTTCTGAATTTTTTGTTGAAATTGGATAAACCTGTTGAATTTGGATAGCGAAAAAATCTGAAAGAATTTTATTTTTTAGGTTAAATTGAAGGTAGTTAAGAGTAATTTTTCAGTAAAATTATTGAATAAACTGTTATGAAAAAATATTTGGTTCTGGAGTCTAAGATATTCAATCTAGGCAACCTAAATAATATGAAAGCGTGTTTGTGACACGTTGAAATGAAAAGTAGGCCACACCTTTTTTTTCTTCTTCAAATTTTCGTTGTTTTTTTCCCATTTTCAAGAAATCGCAGTTTCTCTTGTAAATTGTAAAAATCTCCAGGCTTTACTCTAATATGTCCTTAAGTACAAAACCACGTCCTCCCGACAATGAAGGAGTTATTTATTTCTCTGTAATTCCTTCTGATCCAGGAATTGAAAAAAAATTTGGGAAAAAGTTTTCTTCTGAGGCTTCTAGATTAAAAAAATTGGTATTAGAAGTTCTTCGCCCCATCCCAGAGAGAAAAAACCCCTCTTTTTTGTAAAAAAATTCAATAATTTCTGAAAGGGATTCTGGAGACATGACCTAGATTTTTTGTAGGCCAACTGATTTTCTTTGAACTAACATTGGAATCGACAGCAGTCTGAAGGATTTCTATTCTATACGGCCCTTTTCAATTTCTCTTTGTCTATCCTCATACAACCCACAAAATTTTTGACAAGGTATTAATTATCGGATTCATAATCGAAATCGAATAATGAGGAAAGATCTGTTTTCTTGTGAAAGTTGAAAGCACTCTGCCAAGTTTGAAAAAGTTTTTCGGAGCCCAACTCTTGATTTGAGATGATATGAGTTGAGGCATTTTCAAGGCACAAGCTTTAATGTAAATACAGAAATTTGTGAAAATTTTCCAATATTGGGTAAATCAAAGGCTTTGTGCTCTTTCATCTCATTCTGATTTTATATCAATGAATGGGTTGACTTGAGAGAAGACTAAAAGGAACGAACTCATGCGATTTTATTTCCTTCAAGAAGCTGAAACTGAAGGATTTTCAAGTGAAATCAGAATTTAATACTTTAAAGAATTTTGAGGTCACATAGTTCTCTTTTTTCTTTTTTTGAAGGGAAAAAATACCAGAAAGTTTTCTACCATTCAAGCTCATTTTCAAGATCAATAAAGTCGGAAAACATTGCTTTGTTCTCTTCTTAGAGAGCTTCCATAGTGATTTCAAAGTTTAAAATTTTTATTTGAGGTGCCCTTGAGTTCTGTTTATAATAATACTTTTGGTGAAATATTGTTTGATTCCTCAAAGCGAATTGTTGAGTGTTCAAGAGAGATCCAATATTAAAATTTCTGAATACTGTGAGAGAGGCTCAGACTAAATCACCTCTCAGGATGAACCTAAGATTCTAATGGTCTTTTCTATTCATTTCAGACCAGTCTTGCTCGATCCAAATTCTTCAGTTTTAAAAATTTAATCAAGCGGATTTTAGAAGAATCTGATTAAAAATTAGCGAGTTCAATTTTTAGAATCATACATTTTATTATCAAAAAAGGTTATGGTAGTCGAAGAAACGCAATTTGCGGATCTTCCTTTCCCTCAAATCTCGGGAAAATAGGATTATTAAGTGTTGAGGATCATTTAAAGCGGTTCTTCCAAAAAAATTTCAAAGGAAAGATTGAGAAACGCTCATTTTTCAGATTCACTACTTTCAATAAAAATCATTGGTTCAATTATAAATAATATGATGTGTTACATAAAAACGTGTTTGATTGTTTCTAAAAGTTATAAATTAATATTTTCAAAATGCACGCAAGGAATAAATCTTTATATAACCAGAACTCTAGTAAGCTACTTTTTAAAAAATGAATTCATTATTATATAAAGATCGTTTCACGCCAAATCAGCAACAACAAGCATCATCTGTTTCTGTAAGAAAGCGCAAAACATTTTTTTCGCATATTAAGACGATGTTTAGAGTGAAAAGAGTTCACCATGCTTTTATTTTTTCAATTTTAGTAAATTTTCAATTTGAATCTCATCGTAAATTGTCTAGAAAAATGCAATAACTTGGCTCCATGTAGATATGCCCATGATTCGAACTTAACAGGGGTAAGATATTGAAAAAATTATTTCTAAGTTTTTAGAAAACGGACCAATATCTCTGCCCTTTTGACAAAGGTTAGATTTTCATTCTTTAATTAAGGAAAAAATTATTAGCTCCGTGTACCGTTCAGAATTGCTGCTTTAAACATAAAAATAAAAACAAGCCTGAAGTGCAAATTTTTCAAATCCATTGTTTTATATTTGTAGAGCGTTGATAAGCAGGGAAATAATGAAGAAGCGAAGGTAGATGATCAAGCGACTTCTGGCTCTCAGGTAAATTTAGTCTTTCACCAAAGTGAATGATTTCCATTTCCTTTAGTCCAATCATCAAATGAAAATAAATCGGAAAATTCAAGGACCTAGCTACTCATTTAAGGATGCTAATATTCTTGTTATTGGAGGATCTGGAGCTGGAAAATCAAGTTTAATCAATCTTTTTTATGTTTGGAGTCAGAAATGGAAGCCTGCGGATTTCATGCATGCTCAAGGAAAAGTTCTTATCAAGACAAAGTATTTGAATGGAGAAGGAGATTCGGAAACAGGTGCAGAAAATCAAGCACAGAGTCAAACGAAGAAAGCTACGAATTACAAATTCCGTTTGAAAGATCACAAAAAGAGAATAATCTATTCTTTGAATTTGCTAGACACTCCTGGCCTTGGAGACACAAAAGGACTACGACAAGATGATGAAAATCTGAAGATTATACTCAATGCTGGGATAGACATCAAAACCCTCAATGCAATCTTCATAGTCATGAACGGATCTGATCCAAGAATAAGTGGCAGATCAAAGTATCTTGCTTCAAAATTGAGAGGAATAATTCCAAACCGCTTGGTTGATAATTTATTCATTCTCCTGACAAATGTCTCATTGAAACCTAATTTCGAGATCCAAAAGCTTTTGGACTATCCTATAACACAAAAAAAAATATACTTTTTGGATAATTCAATTTTCAGCTTGAAGCCTGAAGATTTTGAAAGTCACAAGCTCAAAGTAGAAAGGTCATTTAAATCATCAACTGAAGCTCTCTCCGATTTGCTTCACGAAATTTCTGGATGTGTCCCAAAATCCACTGAAATATTCCTGACAGTCAGCCAAGCTAGAGAAAAGTTACACACGAGAACAATTAAATACCTAGACTATCAAAAGAATGCTTCTCAGGAAGGAAAAGGACCAGGAAGGTCTCTCTTTAACATTTTCTCAAACTCTCAGAATCAGGACAATTCCAAAACTTACCAAAATGATATAAAGGATCTGATCATAGAAATTCAAATGCATTGCTCCAAGTTTAATTATCTCTATGAAATTGAGGCAAGTCTCGAAGTCACAAATGAAGAGATTGCGGCTACAACAAGCGATTTTAGTCGAAGTTTAGATGACAAAGATGCTTTAAAACTCGATCAACTCAAAGAAGTCAAGGCAAGTTTCATAAAATTGAGAAATGTTTTAGCAGAGGTTACTCAAACTTCAAAGTTTTGATGTAAAACCAGCAAGATTATGATTTTAAAATTTATTAAAAATTTGATAAGTCGAAACGAGTTTTATTCATTTTTTATTTACTTTGAACTAAGCAAAAAGTTTCAGAGTCTTAGTATCTATAAAATTACTTGCCAGTGATGAGCCGTTGTGTTATTTACCAGAAATTTGAATCCTGGAAAAATCCAAATCCAAACC
>Ga0182738_1005156_pt1 | contig 14077 bp, 14 predicted proteins | sample eDN5th30CBELigMG_FD_128876 | JGI IMG/M metagenome (GOLD analysis project Ga0182738, IMG submission 128876) | Enriched Miracle-Growth compost microbial communities from Emeryville, California, USA - eDNA 5th pass 30_C BE-Lig MG (version 2)... ...
AGATCGAGGCTCGCCGGCTGCACCTGGTCGTCATCGAGCGGCCGGTCGATGACGATCTGGCCCGCCGCAAGGCTCGCCCGGATCTGCTCGGCCGAAAGAATTCCGATTGCTGCTTCGCTTGACATGCCCGCTCCGTCGATCATGCCACTGCATAGGCGAGCTAGGGTAATGCGGCAAGTCACGCCGGTTATCAGAACTCGTCGTTGACGCCAAGCCGCCAGAGGCATATCAAAAAAAGCAGGATCCGTGGTCTATTTGAGCCGACCGGCTTGCCGCCACGTTAAACAATGTCGCTAAAAGGTCGGTTGCCGGAAATCCGACATCCGATTTTTGCCCGACCTCGCGTCGGGTTTTTCTTGATCGGGATCAGAGCCAAATGTCCGAAGACAAAGCCAAGCGCCCTCGCCGCCCCGCCACCCAACTCGTGCATGGCGGCACCCTCCGTTCGCAATTCGGCGAAATCTCGGAAGCGATGTTCCTGACCCAGGGCTTCGCCTATGACACGGCCGAAGCCGCCGAGGCGCGCTTCAAGGGCGAGGATCCGGGCTTCATCTATTCGCGTTTCTCCAACCCGACCACCTTCATGTTCGAGGAGCGCATCCGCCTGCTCGAGGGCGCCGCCGCCGCGCGCTCGACCGCCAGCGGCATGGCCGCCGTCACCGCCGCGCTGATGTGCATGCTGAAGGCGGGCGACCACGTCGTCGCCGCCAAGGCGCTGTTCTCGTCCTGTCTCTATGTCGTCGAAGACCTGCTGCCGCGCTTCGGCGTGCAGTCGACGCTGGTCGACGGCACAGATCTGAACCAGTGGCGCGACGCCGTGCGGCCGAACACCAGGGCGTTCTTCCTCGAAAGCCCGACCAATCCGACGCTCGAAGTGATCGACATCGCCGAGGTCGCCAAGATCGCGCATGAGGCCGGCGCGCTGCTGATCGTCGACAATGTGTTCGCCACGCCGATCTGGCAACAGCCGATCAAGCTCGGCGCCGACGTCGTCGTCTATTCCGGCACCAAGCATATCGATGGCCAGGGCCGGGTCCTGGGCGGCATCATCCTCTCGGCCGATGAAGCCTATGTCACCGACCACCTGCACAATTTTCTGCGACAGACCGGCCCGACGCTGTCGGCCTTCAACGCCTGGGTGCTGCTGAAGGGGCTGGAGACGCTGGATATCCGCGTCCGCCGCCAGACCGAGAGCGCGGCCAGGATCGCCGACGCGATGGCCAGGCACCCGAAGGTGGCGAAGCTGATCTATCCCGGACGCGCCGACCATCCGCAGGCCGATGTCGTCAGGAAGCAGATGGGCGCCGGCTCGACGCTGATCGCCTTCGAGGTCGAGGGCGGCAAGGAAGCGGCCTTCCGCGTCGCCAGCGCCATGGAGGTCGTCACGATCTCCAACAATCTCGGCGACGCCAAGAGCCTGATCACCCATCCCTCCACGACGACGCACCAGCGGCTCTCGGAAGAGGCGCGGCTCGGCTTCGGCATCACGCCGGGGATGCTGCGCCTGTCGATCGGCCTCGAAGACGCCGACGACCTCATCGAGGACATCACCCTGGCGCTCGACCAGGCCTGATCCCCCGACAGGAAGAAAGCCGCCGGAGGCGTCCGCCCCGGCGGCTTTTTCGCATCCCGATGCCCGGTCAACATGTTGCTGGAATAAGAAAAGTTGCAAGATGCGCTAAATTGCGCAGTGGCGGCGCAGGCGCGGCCATGATTATTGACGGCAAGTTGACTGCCGCCAAAGCCAAACGTCGTTGGACTCGCTGTGATTCCCGCGCTAGTTTGGAACCCATCCAAAAAGCGGGCGCTGCTGATGGACTATCAATCTTTCTTCGTGGACGCGATCGACGCCCTCCATTCCGAGAAGCGTTATCGGGTCTTCGCCGATCTCGAGCGGATCGTGGGCCGCTTCCCGCACGCGATCTGGCGCTCCGAGCGCGGTCCGCGCGAGATCACCGTCTGGTGCTCCAACGATTATCTCGGCATGGGCCAGCATCCGGACGTCGTCCGCGCCATGGTCGAGACGGCGCAGGGCATGGGCACCGGCGCCGGCGGCACGCGCAACATCTCCGGCAACAATCACCCGCTGGTCGAGCTGGAGCATGAGCTCGCCGACCTGCATGGCAAGGAAGCCGGCCTCGTCTTCTCCTCGGGCTTCGTCTCCAACGACGCGGCGTTGTCGACGCTCGGCAAGCTGCTGCCCGACTGCCTGATCCTGTCGGACGAGCTGAACCACGCCTCGATGATCGAGGGCATCCGCCGCTCCGGCGCGCAGAAGCGCATCTTCCGCCACAACGACCTCGAGCATCTCGAAGAGCTGCTCAAGGAAGCCGGCCCCGGCCGCGCCAAGCTGATCGCCTTCGAGAGCGTCTATTCGATGGATGGCGACATCGCGCCGATCGCCGGGATCTGCGATCTCGCCGAGAAGTATGGCGCGATGACCTATCTCGACGAAGTGCACGCCGTCGGCATGTATGGCCCGCGCGGCGCCGGCATCGCCGAGCGCGAGGGCGTCATGCACCGCGTCGACGTCATCGAGGGCACGCTGGCCAAGGCATTCGGCACGTTCGGCGGCTACATCACCGCCAGCCGCGCCGTGGTCGACGCCGTTCGCTCCTATGCGCCGGGCTTCATCTTCACCACAGCGTTGCCGCCGTCGATCGCCGCCGCCACCACCGCCTCGATCCGCCACCTGAAGGCTTCGCAGGTCGAGCGCGACCTGCAGCAGCACCATGCGCAGCGGACCAAGGAAGTGCTGATCGCCGCCGGCCTGCCGGTGATGCCGTCCGAGACGCATATCGTGCCGCTGTTCGTCGGCAATCCGGACCTTTGCAAGAAGGCCTCGGACATGCTGCTCGACGAGCATGGCATCTACATCCAGCCGATCAACTACCCGACGGTGCCGCGCGGCACAGAGCGGCTGCGCATCACGCCGACGCCCTGCCATGACGAGACGCTGATCCTCGGCCTGCGCGATGCGCTGGTCGATGTCTGGCACCGCCTCTGGCTGCCGCTCGGCCGCACCGCCCCGGCCAAGACGGCCCGCCTGGTCGCCAATGGCGGCAGCTCGCATTTCGACGTCTTCCCGCCCGCCGGCGGCTGATCCGGGCCCGGTTCCGAATTCAAAGAGGCCCGCCGGTCGTCCCGGCGGGCCTTTTTTTGCGTGTGGATCGCAGTCGACGGCTCCTTGCCCGAGCCGGAGGGTCAGATCAAGCGGACGGACATGCCGCCATCCGCGATCATCGGGCTTCCCGTCATGAAGCTCGACCGGTCGGAGAGCAGGAACAGCGCCGCCTGGGCGATTTCCTTCGCGCTCGCCATCCGCTTCATCGGATGCAGCGTCGCGATGTACTCCATGAAGCCCGGATTGTCTTCGCCACCGGCGGGCGTGACCGTCCCGCCGGGCAGGAGCGCGTTGACGCGAATGCCTTCCGCCGCATGGTCCGACGCGAGCGACTGCGTCAAGCCGATCAGTCCTGCCTTGGAGGCGGCATAGGCCCCCATCCCCGGCAGGCCGCCATTGCTGAAGCCGACAAAGGACGACGTGAACACGATCGAGCCGCCGCCCCGCGCCCGCATGGCCGGGATCTGCGCCTTGGCCGCCAGGAACGCTGCCGTCAGATTGACCGAGATCACGTCGTTCCAGCTCCCGAGCCCCATGTCGGGAACCGGGACCAGTTCCCCGACGATGCCGGCATTGTTGAATGCGGCGTCCAGCCCGCCGAACGCCGTGGTGGCCAGATCGACCAGAGCCTCGGCATAGCGCTCGTCCCGGACGTCACCGGCCAGGTACACGGCCCTGCCGGTGCCCTGGTTGATCGTCTCCGCGAGGGTTTCGAGTTCTGCCGACCGGCGCGCGCCGAGAACCACGTCGGCACCTTCGGCCGCGAACAGCAGCGCCGCTGCCCTGCCGATGCCACTGCTCGCGCCGGTGATCAGAATCGACTTGTTTTCCAGCTCCATGACGTCCTTTTCCTGTCCTGGTTTCCCGCCTTCGGGCGGGTTCCAGCGACACGGTGTCATGGCCCGGTCGCGTCGCGCGATCCGTTTCCTGCGCTTGAATTGGCGGGATGGCTCCACGGCGGGCGCCGGCCATCATCGAGCGGGCGATGCCGCAGCGAGCACGGTCGAACGGCCTCCCCCGCGTGCGGGAGAAGCTGGGCCGAGGGTCTTGCCCGATCAGTCCCGCTACGCCGCGACCTCGGCTGCCTCGGGCTCACCGATCTTCGAAATGTCGAACGGCACCGTCTGGTAGATCTCGTTGATCCAGTTGCCGAACAGCAGATGCGCATTGCCGCGCCAGCTGTTGACCGGCGGCCGGGTCGGGTCGTTCTTCTGGAAATAATCGACCGGGAGAGCGACGTCGATCCTGGCGTTGATATCGCGGAAATACTCGTCGCCGAGCGAGTGCGTATCATATTCGAGATGGTTGAACATATGCAGGGCACGGTGGCGCGTGTCGTCGAGCAGGCAGAGGCCCGTCTCCTCGCTTTCGGCCAGCACGACCACGCCGCTGTCGGGCGGGATCGCGCTCTTGCGCACTTCCGACCAGCGCGACACCGGGACGGCGAATTCGTCGGCCAGCCCGCGCAGATAGGGCGATGTCGCGGCGGAGGCCGGGATCTGGTGGCGGAAGATGCCGAACGCCTTGCCGGGCAGGTCGTATTTCTGCATGCCGTGGAAATGGTGCACGGCCGCCTGCGCCGCCCAGCAGATGTTCAGCGAGCGATGCACATGCGTCTGCGTCCAGTCGAAGATCCGGCGCAGCTCGTCCCAATAGGTGACCTGCTCGAACGGCATGCGCTCGACCGGCGCGCCGGTCACGATGAAGCCGTCGAAGCGTTCTCCCTTCACCTCCTCCCAGGGGCGATAGAAGGAGAGCATGTGCTCGGCCGGCGTGTTGCGCGGCGCGTGGTCGGTGATCTGCACCAGCGACAGCTCGATCTGCAGCGGCGTCGCGCCGAGCAGGCGGGCGATCTGCGTCTCGGTCGAGATCTTGTTGGGCATCAGGTTGAGCAGGCCGATCCGGAGCGGACGGATATCCTGGCGTACCGCATCCGCCGCGCGCATGACCATGACGCCTTCGGCTTCGAGCTTGCGGCGGGCTGGCAGGTCGTCGGGGATCTTGATCGGCATCGGGCATCGTCCTGTCCTGGAAGAGCCGACGTTGTGTGACTGGGTCCGTATTCTTGCCGGATCGGCCACATCCTCCCTTGCAGGAGTGCCACCTTGCCCGGATAGGCAGGTTGGCGTCGGGCGTCGGCCCAACTCTTGATGTATGCGCCTGATTTAGCCGAGCCAAGGCCGCTTGGCAACAGAATCTGCGGGGGCGGGCCAGACCCTCACCCCAGCCCTCTCCCGCGCGCGGGAGAGGGGGCGCGCCGCGTCTGGTGCGAGATCGACATGGCGCCGGCAGAAAGGCCCTCGCCCGCTTGCGGGAGAGGGTTGGGTGAGGGTCTTGCTACTTCGCCAGCCACTCGGCCAGCCGGCGGGTGGCCTCGCGGATCTGGTCGAGATTGCGCAGATAGCAAAGGCGCATGAAACCGGCCCCGCCTGCGCCAAAGGCGTCGCCCGGCGCCAGGCCGACATTGGCCTCGTCGACCAGCCGCAGCGCCAGCCGGCGCGTGTCGGGCTCGCCGTCGACGGCGAAGAAGGCATAAAACGCGCCGGCCGGGCGCACGAGCCGGATGCGACCGGTCTTCTCCAGGCCGGAACAGACGATCTCGCGCGCTTCCACGGCACGCTGGCGCTGGAAGTCGATGAAGGCGTCGCCCTGCTCCAGCGCCGCTACCGCGCCGCGCTGCAGGAACTTTGGCGTGCCCGAGCTCGAATATTGCACCAGGTTCTCGATCACCTGGCCGAAGGCCGGGGGCGCCGACAGCCAGCCGACGCGCCAGCCGGTCATCGCCCAGTTCTTCGACATGGTGTTGACGTAGAGGATTCGATCGTCCGGCTCGGCGATGTCGTAGAAGGAGGGCGAACGCTCGCCCTCGTAGAAGAAGCGCGTATAGACCTCGTCGGAGATGATCCAGAGCCCCCTGGCGCGGGCAAAGTCGAGAATGGCCTGGAGTTCGTCGCGCGTCGCCGTCCAACCGGTCGGGTTGCAGGGCGAATTCAGGAACAGCGCTCTGGTGCGCGGCGTCACCGCCTCGAAATAGCGGTCGAGGTCGAGCGTCCAACCGGCATTGCCATATGTGAGCGGCACCTCGACCACCTTGGCGGCGCCGACCTCCGCGGCGGCCGAGAAGTTCGGCCAGGCCGGGGTCGGCACGACCACTTCGTCGCCATGGCCGGCGACCATGCGCAGGGCGATCTGGATCGCCGGCATGCCACCGGAGGTGACGAAGAAACGCTCGGGATCGAACGGGCGGCCATAGAGGCGCGCGTGATAGCCCGCCAGCGCCTGCCGGAGTTCGGGAATGCCGCGCTGGTGGGTATAGAAGGTCTCGCCCGCCGTCAGCCCCGCCTGGGCCGCCTCGCTGATGAAGCCCGGCGTCGGCAGGTCGCCCTCGCCGACCCAGAGCGGGATCAGCCCCTCGCGGTCACGGCCGTAATTGAAGACCTCGACGATTCCGCTTTCGGGAGCCTGGCCCGCTTCGGGGCGCAACATATTCAATGCGGGATGGACGGACACGCACGTTTCCAATGTCTGCAGGCGCCATGTCCACGGGCGGGCGACGCCATTACGGATGATGTAGCGGATTTTAATGACCAACCAAGACAAAACGGCGGCCAGGAAGCCGCCGTTTCATGGTTCGCTGGCCGGCCGCAAGGCCTGCCGGATTACTTCTTGGCCAGCAGGTCGCGGATCTCGCGCAGCAGGGCCACGTCTTCCGGCGTCGCGGCCGGGGCTGCCGCCGCGGCGGCCTTCTCGCGCTTCAGGCGATTCATGCCCTTGACGATCAGGAACAGGATCCAGGCGACAATGATGAAGTTGATCAGCAAGGTCAGAAAATTGCCGTAGGCGACGGTAGCTCCGGCCTTGCGGGCGGCGTCAAGGGTCGGCTGCGGTTCCCCGGCGAGCTGAATATACTTGTTGGTGAAGTCGATACCGCCCGTAATGACGCCGATGATCGGCATGATGATGTCATTGACGATCGAATTGACCAGGCCGCTGAAGGCGGCGCCGATGATGATACCGATGGCCAGATCGACCACGTTGCCCTTCAGGGCAAACTCCCGGAATTCCTTCAGCATTCAATGTTCCCTTTTCGCCCGGCTCTTCGCGAACCCACTCTTCACAACCCACGCGACTATAGCGCAGCGGTTTCGCAGGCGAAACGTGCCCGCAGCAACTGTCGCACGGTGTTGCCACGCTGCACTGCGCGGCGGCGAACCGACCCGATGCGGCGCAGCGCGCGATTGACGCCCTGCCTCCCTTGGCGTTATGAGCCACGGATCATTTTCGAAAAGAGCGCCGATGTATCGAACCGTCACGCGATCGATCCAGGTGACCGTGCGGCCCAGCTTCGTCGAGGACGATTCCTCGCCGGGCGAGAACCGCTACGTCTGGGCCTACACGATCGAGATCGTCAATCTCGGGCTTGAGAACGTCCAGCTGCGTTCGCGCTTCTGGCGGATCACCGATGGCAAGGGCCGCACGGAAGAAGTGCGCGGCGTCGGCGTCGTCGGCAAGGAGCCGTCGCTGAAGCCGGGCGAGAGTTTCGAATATACCAGCGGCTGTCCGCTCTCGACGCCCTCGGGCATCATGGCCGGCACCTATCAGATGCAGACCGAGAGCGGCGAGATGTTCTCCGTCGAGATCCCCGCATTCTCCCTCGACGTCCCCAACGCGCCCCGGGTGCTGCATTAGGATCCGGGACAGCACACGCCTTCTCGAAGGCGCGTAGCCCCCCACCTCCGCCTTCATCCTCACGAAGGCCAGGACCCATGCAGCAGGGTTTTGGGGCGTCGGCGGCTCAAGCGGATCGAGCGGTCCTCGGGAACTCCCAAGTCATCGGCTGAGTGGATCCTCGCCTGCGCGAGGATGACGCCGAGCGGGTGGCCGCGGGCGCGGGGCTTGCCTACACGCCGCCCTCAACGCCGTCAGAACACCTCAGGCCAGGAATTCCTGCGGGTCGAAACCGTATTTCTGGCCGCAGAACTCGCAGGTCACGGAAATCTCGCCATCCTCGATGCTCGACGTGATTTCCTCGGCCGAGAAGCTGCCGAGCACGCCGCGGATGCGTTCACGCGAGCAGGAGCACTGCTCGCGGACAGCCAGCGAGTCATAGACGCGCACGCCGCGCTCGTGGAACAGGCGATAGAGCAGCCGTTCGGCCGGGACGTCGGGATCGATCAGTTCGTGATCCTCGACGGTCGAGACCAGCGAGGTCGCCTCCGCCCAGGCATCCTCCTCCTCGGCGTGGTGCTCCATGCCTTCCGGCGCGTCGCCGCCCGGCAGGTCGCGCCGGACGCCGATCGAGGCTTCCGGCAGGTACTGCACCAGCAGGCCGCCGGCGCGCCAGCTATGCGAAGCGCCGCCATCCTCGCGCGTCATCATCTCGGCCACCGCGAGGCGGACGAGGGTCGGGATCTGTTCCGACTGCGAGAAGTAGAGATGCGCCACTTCCTCGAGGCTGACGCCGTCGAGTTGGACGATGCCCTGGTAGCGGCTGGTGAACTCGCCCTGGTCTATGGTCATCGCCAGGATGCCCTTGCCGAGCAGAAGTTCGGGCTTGGAGAGGCCGTCGACGTCCATCTCGGCCACCCGCTCCTTGTTGAAGCGGGCATAGGCGCGGATGTCGCCCGAGGTGCGATAGTCGACGACCAGCATGTCGACCGGCCCGTCCGTCTGCGTCTGCAGCAGGAACTGGCCCTCGAACTTCAGCGACGAGCCGAGCAGCACGGCAAGCACGACGGCCTCGCCCAGCAGCTTCGATACCGGCAGCGGATAATCGTGGCGCGCCAGAAGGGCCGACAGGGCCGGCCCCATCTGGATGGCGCGACCGCGCACGTCGAGACCGTTGACCTCGAAAGGCAGCACGGCGTCATCGCCCGCCGGATCGATCGATCCGGGGCCGAACGGGATTTCTTCCATCAAAGTGCCTCCGGGCCGCCCAGGCACCAGGCCAGGATGCCCTTCTGTGCGTGCAGCCGGTTTTCGGCCTCGTCGAAGACGACCGATTGCGGTCCATCCATGACTTCGGCCGTCACCTCCTCGCCGCGATGGGCGGGCAGGCAATGCATGAACAGCGCATCCTTCTTGGCGCGCGACATCAGGCGGGCGTTGACCTGGTAGGGCTTCAGCAGGTTGTGGCGGCGCTCCGCCTCGCTGTCGCCCATCGACACCCAGGTGTCGGTGACGATGCAGTCGGAATCGGCCGCCGCGTCGTCCGCGTCCTCGCCGGCGATCACCTCGCCGCCATTGGTGCGCGCCCAGTCGAGCAGCTTGTGCGACGGCGCAAGCTCCTCCGGCGTCGCGATCTTCAGGCGGAAGTTGAAGCGCGCGGCAGCGTGGACCCACGACGCCATGACATTGTTGCTGTCGCCCAGCCATGACACCGTCTTGCCCTCGATCGGGCCGCGATGCTCCTCATAGGTGAGGATATCGGCCATGATCTGGCAGGGATGCGAGCGGCGCGTCAGCCCGTTGATCACGGGTACGGTGGCGTTGGCCGCCAGTTCCTTCAGCGAGTCGTGGTCAAGAATGCGGATCATGATGCCGTCGACATAGCGCGACATGACGCGCGCCGTGTCGGCGATGGTCTCGCCGCGGCCGAGCTGCATCTCGGCGCCGGTCAGCATCAGCGTCTGGCCGCCGAGCTCGCGCATGCCGACATCGAAGGAGACGCGCGTGCGGGTCGAGGGCTGCTCGAACACCAGCGCCAGCACCTTGCCGGCCAGCGGGCCGACGCCGTCGCGCGCGCCATTGCGCACCGACTTGATGCGCTTGGCGCCTTCCATGATCTGTCTGAGGGTGGCGGAATCGAAATCCGTCAGGTCGAGAAAATGCCGAACCATAGGTCTGTCCTGTCCGCTCAGGCGGATTGCCGTGCCGCTTGCGCAGCCTCGGCTTCAATTGCGGAAAAGGCGGCGTCGAGCTTGTCGATCGCCGCGTCGACTTCTGCCTTGCCGATGTTGAGCGGGGGCAGCAATCGCAGGACATTGTCGCCCGCGCCGGCGGCCAGCATCTTCTGCTCGCGCAGCGCCGCCACCACTTCGGGAACCGGCTTCAGCGCGTGCAGGCCGATCAGCAGGCCCTCGCCGCGAATGTCGTCGATCACGCCGGGATGGCTGTCCATCAGCCCGCCAAGGCGCTGGGTCAGATAGCGCGCGGTCTCGCGCACATGTTCCAGGAAGCCATCGCCGAGCACGACGTCGAGCACGGCATTGCCGACCGCCATCGCCAGCGGATTGCCGCCGAAGGTCGTGCCATGCGTGCCTGGGGTCATGCCCTTGGCCGCCTCGTTGGTGGCGAGGCAGGCGCCGAGCGGGAAGCCGCCGCCAATGCCCTTGGCCGCGGTCAGGATGTCGGGGGTGATCCCGGTCCACTCATAGGCGAACAGCTTGCCGGTGCGGCCGATGCCGGTCTGGACCTCGTCCATGATCAGCAGCATGCCCTCGGCGTCGCAAAGCGCCCGGAGCTCGCGCAGGAAGGCGTTCGGGAAGGCGCGCACGCCGCCCTCGCCCTGGATCGGCTCGATCATGATGGCGGCGGTCGCCGGCGTCACCGCGGCCTTGATCGCCGCCATGTCGCCGAACGGCACCTGGTCGAAGCCGTCCGCCTTGGGGCCGAAGCCGTCGAGATATTTCTGCTGCCCGCCAGCGGCGAGCGTCGCCAGGGTCCGGCCGTGGAACGCGCCCTCGATGGTCAGGATGCGGTACCGGTCGGGCTGGCCATTGACGTAATGATAGCGCCGGGCCGTCTTGATGGCGGCCTCGTTGGCCTCGGCGCCCGAATTGGCGAAGAAGACCCGGTCGGCGAAGGTATTGGCGACCAGCGTGTCGGCCAGCTTCTCCTGGCCCGGGATCCGGAACAGGTTCGAGGTGTGCCAGAGCTTGCCGGCCTGTTCGGTCAGCGCCTGCACCAGGATCGGATTGGCATGGCCGAGCGTGTTCACCGCGATGCCGGCGGAGAAATCGAGATAAGCGTCGCCCTCTCGCGTAAAGACCCAGGCCCCCTCGCCTCGCTCGAACTCGAGCGGCGCACGCGAAAAGGTGTCGTAGAGGCTGGACGAGGTCTTTTTAACGCTGGTATCGGGGGCGCTCATATCCCCTCCTTCGGATGAAACCACGGAAATGGGTGCTTAAAAATCAAAGGTGCCGCCCGAGGCCAACGCGCCGGGCAGCACCTTTATGCGTTGCCCTTATATCACGGCGGTGACGATTTGTGTCAATGAAATCGCCGCTCGCGGGCGGCCATGACGGCTAACCGATTGACGGGACTCACGGATCGGAAATCCGTCGCTAGTTGGGGAAAACGGCCAGATCGGCCTCCAGCCATCCCTCCGACTCTTGTCACCGAGTCACGCCATATAGTATCTTAATTTTCGTTAAGACACGAAATATCGAGCAGGTACCTCCCCCTGACCCTTGTATGGCGTCCGCAGTCGTCCGGCATCCCGGCTGAACGACCGCGACAGGATTCCGGGTATCGCTCCGACCGACAAGGACACGCTATGACTTGGACGGACGAACGGGTTGAGTTGCTGAAAAAACTCTGGACCGACGGCTTGAGCGCAAGCCAGATCGCTTCGGAACTCGGCGGCGTAACGCGCAATGCGGTCATCGGCAAGGTACACCGGCTGAGCCTCTCGGGCCGCGCCAAGCCGGCAACGGCGCCCGTTGCCCGCGCCCGCAAGCCCGCGGCTGCCACCAACGGACGCTCGGTCACGACAGGGCGCCCCAATCCCGTCAGGCCACTCGTCGCCGGCAACACGGCCCTGAAGCCGATGAGCCAGCTCGCGCCTGAGCCGCGGCGCATGCCCCGGGCGGTTGGTTCGGACGACGTCGTCGTGCCGATCAGCCTGCACGCGACGATCCTCACCCTGACCGAGCAGACCTGCAAGTGGCCGATCGGCGATCCGAGCACCGAGGACTTCCACTTCTGCGGCCAGCGCTCGAATTCCGGCATTCCCTATTGCGAATATCATTCGCGGGTCGCCTACCAGCCCGTGCATGATCGTCGCCAGAAGAAGGCTGTCGGCGCCTGATCGCGCCGCGCCGCGGCGGACGGCGCCCTCCCACCGTCCGCCTGCGATGCCAGTCTGGCCGTGCCGCCTCCCCCGAGGCGCACGGCCTTTTTTGTCCCTCTGCATGTCACGTCAAAAAAAGCCGCGCGGACGACGCCACGCGGCTTTTTGTAGGGCTCGATCTTTGGAAGACTGCCCCGCCCCTCCCGTCTGAGAGAGGCAAGGCAACCCGTCACGCCATCGCGAACTGGTCGTCGAAGGAATAGCCGGAGCCGCGCACGGTGCGGATCGGGTCCTTGACGCGGCCGCGATTGACCGCCTTGCGCAGCCGGCCGATATGCACATCGACCGTGCGTTCGTCGACATAGACGTCGCGGCCCCAGACGCCGTCGAGCAGCTGCTCGCGCGAGAACACGCGGCCCGGGCTCTTCATCAGATATTCGAGCAGGCGGAACTCGGTCGGACCGAGATGCAGCTCGCGCCCCGAGCGGCGGACGCGGTGCGTCTCGCGGTCGAGCTCGATGTCGCCTGCACGCAGCAGCGAGGCGATCACCTCCGGCTTCGAGCGGCGCAGGATGGCGCGTACGCGGGCCATCAGTTCCGGCACCGAGAACGGCTTGACGACATAGTCGTCGGCGCCGGTGGCGAGGCCCCGGATGCGTTCCTGTTCCTCGCCGCGCGCCGTCAGCATGATCACCGGCAGGGTGCGGGTGGCGTCGCGCGCCCGCAGGCGGCGGCACAGCTCGATGCCGGAGATGCCCGGCAGCATCCAGTCGAGCAGCAGCAGGTCGGGCACGGTCTCGAGCAGGCGCATCTCGGCGTCGTCGCCGCGCGGCACCACCTCGACGGCATAGCCCTCGGCTTCGAGGTTGTAGCGGAGGAGGAGGCTCAGCGCCTCCTCGTCCTCAACGATCATAACGCGTGGCGTCATTCACGGATATCCCAGTAAACCTGACGCAGGCGTCAGTTCTTCTCATACGCGACGGCGGTCGTGCTGGATTCATCCTGCTTGGGACGATCCTCGGCCAGGACCTGGCCGGTGACGACATAATAGACCGTTTCGGCGATGTTGGTCGCATGGTCGCCGATGCGCTCGATGTTCTTGGCGCAGAACAGGAGATGCGTGCAGAAGGTGATGTTGCGCGGATCTTCCATCATGTAGGTCAGCAGCTCGCGGAAGAGCGACGTGTACATGGCGTCGATTTCTTCGTCGCGCTTCCACACCTGGTAGGCCTGGTCGACGTCGCGGGTCGCGTAGGAGTCCAGCACGTCCTTGAGCTGCGCCAGCGAAAGCTGCGCCATGTGCTCGACGCCGGTGTTGAAGCGCTTGGACTGGATGTGGCCGTCCAGCGCGATGACGCGCTTGGCGATGTTCTTGGCCAGGTCGCCGATGCGCTCGAGATCGCTGGCGATGCGCTGCGCGGCAATGACTTCGCGCAGGTCCATCGCCATGGGCTGGCGCCGGGCGATGATCATGATGGCGCGCTCTTCGCACTCCCGCTGCAGCACGTCGAGCTTCTTGTCGTCCGCGATGACGGTGCGGGCGGTCTCGGCATCGACGCGCATCAGCGCGCTGACCGCCACGTCGACGAGACGCTCGGCCATGCCGCCCATCTCGGCGATGCGGCGGGCGACGTCGTTCAGTTCTTCGTCGTACTTGGAAACGATGTGTTCGGACATGTCGTGCTCCTACCCGTGGCCCGGCTTAGCCGAAGCGACCGGTGATGTAGTCCTGGGTGCGCTTGTCGCTCGGGGCGGTGAAGATCTTCGTCGTCTCGTCGAACTCGATCAGCTCGCCGAGATACATGAAGGCCGTGTAGTCCGAGACGCGGGCCGCCTGCTGCATGTTGTGGGTGACGATGGCGATCGTGTAGTCGGTCGTCAGCTCGTCGATCAGTACCTAGATCTTGGCGGTCGAGATCGGATCGAGCGCCGAGCAGGGC
>Ga0182738_1005159_pt1 | contig 14074 bp, 10 predicted proteins | sample eDN5th30CBELigMG_FD_128876 | JGI IMG/M metagenome (GOLD analysis project Ga0182738, IMG submission 128876) | Enriched Miracle-Growth compost microbial communities from Emeryville, California, USA - eDNA 5th pass 30_C BE-Lig MG (version 2)... ...
ATCCCGGTGTCCTACGGCGACTTCGCCGCCTGGCACCGCGAATGGATCGAAGGGCCCGAGTACGCCAAGCAGCGCGAGTTCTGGCGCGAGCGCCTCGGCCGCGACCGCGGCACCGGCGAGCAGGCGATGCGCGCCATGCCCACCGACATGCCGCGCAAGCCCGGGATGTCGGGCGACTGCCACCAGCACCCGATCCACATCCCGCGCGAGCTGGTCGACCGCCTGCACGAGGTGGCGCTGGGCATGGACTCGACCGTGTTCGTCACCCTGCTGACGGTGTACTTCGCGCTGATGGGCGCGGTGAGCGGGCAGCGCGACATCATCGTCGCCACGCCGGTGCGCGGCCGCAACAGCGACCAGACCGAACACATGATGGGCTACTTCACCAACCTGCTGCCGCTGCGCGTGCGCCTGGACCCGTCGCGCCCGTTCGCCGACGTGCTGCGCGAGGTGAAGTCGGTGCTGCTCGACAGCTTCGCCAACCCCGACATCCGCCTCGAGGACCTGATGCGCGAGCTGAGCGTGCAGAGCGCCAGCGGCGGCGGCCAGGTGCTGTACCACGCGATGTTCTCGTTCCAGGACGTGCGCCAGCGCGTGCTGGAGTGGGGCAACGTGCGCCACTCGCGCGTGGAGCTGGCCGATCCCGGCGCCACCCAGGACCTGGGCCTGTGGCTGGTGGAGAACGACGGCGGGCTGGCCGGTGCGGTGGTCTACAACTCCGAGACGCTGTACGCCGACACCGCCGCCATGCTGTGGGAACGCTACCGCGGCATGCTGCAGTCGCTGGTGGCCGATCCCGCGCAGTCGCTTGACGCCCTGACCCGGTTCGACGACGGCCGTCCACGGCTGATGGGGCGCGAACACGACCCCGCCGCCACGACCCGCGTGCCGCCGGCGAACAGCGCGGCAGCGGACAGTGGCATCGCTCCGGCCGGGGCCGTCGACCTGCCCGCGGCTGCTGCGGAGGCATCGGGCGGGGCGGGCGCGGGTGACGAGGCGCTGGTGGAACGGATCTCCGCGATCTGGAGCGAGCTGCTGGGGCGCGACGACATCCGCCCGGACGACGACTTCTTCGCACTCGGCGGCCACTCGCTGCAGGCGGTGCGCATGTTCCACCGCATCAGCGCGCTGACGCGGGTGAACCTGCCGCTGGCGACGCTGTTCACCGCGCCCACGGTCCGGCTGCTGGCAGCGGCCTACCGCGCGGCCGGCGCCAGCATGCCCGGTGATGCCGCGCCGGCGCAGGCCGTCGACCCATGGGCGCCGCTTGTCCATATCCGCGACGGCGATCCTTCGGCGCCCACGCTGTTCTTCGCCCATGCCATCGGCGGCAACGTGCTGAACTACAGGCGCCTGGCGATTGAGATGTCCACCGACATGCCGATCTACGGCCTGCAGGCGCTGGGGCTCGACGGCTGCACGCGGCCGCTGGAACGCATCGAGGACATGGCCCGTCGCTACGTGGCCGAGATCCGCAAGGTGCAGCCGGCAGGGCCGTATTACCTGGCGGGCGGCTCGATGGGCGGGATGATCGCCTACGAGATGGCGCAGCAGCTCACGGCCGCCGGCGAGGACGTCGCGCTGCTCGGGCTGATCGACACGTCGTCGCACTTCGGCAATCGCCTGCGTGCGCAGGCGGCCAATCCGCCGTCCGCATGGACGCGCCTGCGCGAACGCCTGCGCGGGCTGTCGCCGGCACAGGCGCTGGTGGCGATGGCGCGCATGCCGGGCAACCGGGTGACCGCGCTGCGCAACCGGCGGCGCGTGGCCGCGCTGCGCGCCTCCGGCGAGCCGGTGCCGCATGCGTTGCGCTACGAGGACCTGGAGGCCGCGCACCTGCGTGCCTATCGTGAGTACGTGGTACGGCCGTGGCCGGGCAGGCTCACGCTGTTCCGCGCGGCGGAGCAGGACCCCGTGCTGGGCGACGATCCGACCCTGGGCTGGAGCGGGATCGCCGGGGAGGTGGAGGTGTTCGACATCCCGGGCACGCACCGCGGCATCGTCGAGAAGCCCGAGCTGCAGCCGTGTCTGGCCGAGGCCATCGCCACGGCGCGCGAACGCGCGCGGCGTGGCAGGCGCGGGGCCGGCGGCAAGCCGGCACCGGCGAGGAGTGAACCAGGCAAGCGCCGCGACACGGAGGACGCGGGCCTGGCCACGCAGGGCGCATGAGCAAGGCCGGCCCGGGTTTCGCCACGCACCTGCTGCGGTACTCCACCGGCAACGTGCTGGCGATCGCGGCCGGCCTGGTGTCGTTCCCGATCCTGACCCGCCTGCTCGACAACACCCAGTACGGCATCCTCAACTACTACGACTCCTGGGTGCTGATGGCAGTGGCCGTGGGCAAGCTGGGCGCGCAGCACGCGATCATGCGGTTCTATCCGCACGGCGGCAGCGCGGACAGCCTGCGCGCGTTCTCGACCAACCTGTTCTACCTGCCGCTGGCGATTTCCTTCGTGTTGTGGCTGCTGGTCGGGGCGGGCGTCATCATCGGCGACCTGGCCACGGGCGCGAAGCAGTCGCCGGTGTTCTGGATGGCGGTGGTGTCGGCGCCGCTGATGGTGTTCACCAGCCTGGTCGAGACGGTGCTCAGGATCACCGAGAAATCAGGCCTGGTGATGCTTTCGCGGGTCGGCTGGCGCTGGCTCGAAGTGTTCGCGATGGTCGGTGCGGTGCTGTTGCTGCACCACTCGGCGGTGGCGGCCTACGGCGGCAAGCTGGCGGCGGCTGCCCTGGTGGTCGTGTTCTATTTCAGCTGGATGCGGCGCAACCTGTCGTTCTCGCGTGCCGCGGTGGACCGGTCGTCGCTGCGCGAGGGCCTGGTGTACGGCTTCCCGCTGGTGGCCAACGAAATCGTGGCGGTGGCGTTCGTGCTGCTCGACCGGGTGATGATCAAGGGCATCATCGGCAACTTCGAGGCGGTGGGCATCTACAGCATCGGCGCAGCGCTGGCGATGCAGGTCAACATGTTCACCAACATCACCGTGTTCGAGGCGTTCACGCCGATGGCCAACCGCCTGTTCACCACCGATGGCCCCGCGGCGGTCCGCGCGCTCAAGCAGCGCGTGCTGCTGCCGCTGACCTACGCGCTGGTCGGCATCGCCGCGCTGCTGTGGTGCTTCGGTGCCGATGCGGTGATCGCGCTGAGCGGGCACGCCAAGTCCGCGTCGGGGCCGGTGTTCGCGATGGTGGGCGCGGTGTACGCGTTGATGCCGGTGCTGCTGGTGTCCGGGTACGGGTTGCTGCTGGAGAAGCGCACGCTCAAGGTGCTGGCGCTCACTTCGGGCAGCCTGGTGGTGAACACCGCGTTGAACCTGTGGCTGATCCCCGCGCACGGCGTGATGGGCGCGGTCTACGCGACGGCCGTCAGTTCCGCGGCTTACGCAGTGGCGACCTGTGCATGGGTGCCGCGCGAGCTCCTGCAACTGCCGCAGCCCCGGGTGCTGGCCACGGCGCTGGCGATTGCACTGGCCTGCATCGCGGTGGTGTCCTCCAGCGGCCTGTTCGGGCTGGCGCCCGGCTGGCCGCGGCTGATTGTGGGCGGGGGCGTGACGGGGATGGCCTACGTGCTCGCGGTGCTGGCGGTCGATGCGCGACTGCGGACGATGCTGCTGTCCTGGCGCGGCCTGCGGATGCCGTTCCAGGCGCGTGGTGCGGGCTGAGCGGCGGGGATGCAGCTCCGGGTGGCGCGTGATGTTCCCCCTGGCGGCTCCAGCTTGCCGCGCGCGTCGTGCGGAGGCGGGCGTGATGCCTGACGCCGTGTTCTCGCCGGCTGCCTGGTGCCTGCTGTTGGCGCTGGTCCTGCTTGCCTCGTGGCCCAGGCTGGGCCGGGGTTGGCGCAGGGCAGGTGTCGCCGCCTGGTGCCTGCTTGTACTGGGCTGCATGCCGCTGGGCGCGAACCTGCTCGAGCGCGGACTCGAAGGCCTGGTGCCTGCACGCGACTACTGTGCGAGCGCCGGGCAGGGGCCGATCGTGCTGCTGTCGGGCGGCGCCAACCATCCGCCGGGCGGCGCCACCGACTATCGCGCGCTGACCGGCGAAAGCTGGACGCGCACGCGCGCGGCGACGGAGCTGTGGCTCGCGGACGGCACCGGGACGCTGTGGGTCGCCGGTGGCGGCCCGTACCCGGTCCGGGAAAGCGTGGTGCTGGCGAACCTTGCCCGGGAATGGGGCGTGCCGCCGGCCGCGCTGCGGATCGAAGCACGCTCCACCACCACCCGGGAGAGTGCGCGTGCGCTGGCCAGCGCGCTGTCGGGACGGCGCGCGCGACTGGTCACCTCGCCGCCGCATCGTGCGCGCGCGCTGCAGGCATTCGGATCCGCCGGCATCGATGCCTGCGTGCACGACACCGGTACGGACGTAGTGCCGCCCGCCGGCCTGGGCTACCTGCTGCCGCAGGCTTCGGCGATCGGCAAGAGCGAGGACGCGCTGCACGAGCTGGTCGGCCTGGCCTGGTACCACGTGCTCGATTGGCGCGAGGGGGCGCGCCAGCGTTCCAGGCCGGGCCGGAGCGACGCCCGCGGCGACTGACCTGTGCCGCCCGGCCTAGCGGTCGGGATCCGCGGTGTGCGCGACCTGCCTGCGCCGTGTCCGCGACTTCTTCCGCGCCGGCCGGACCGGCTTTGGTGTCGTGGCGGGCACCACGGGCGCCGGTTCGGGGAGCAGGGGCTCATAGAAGACAAGCAGGTCGCGGCCGATCGAGTCCCAGCCGTAGTGCAGCTCCGCGCAACTGCGGGCGGCCCTGGCCAGCCGTTCGCGCAGGGCGGGGGACTCGAGCAGCGACACCACCGCATCGGCGAACCCGGCCGCGTCGTCGGCATACAGCGCGCTCTGGCCGTGGCGCAGGACGATGCCCTCGCTGCCGACCGAAGTGGTCACGATCGCCTTGCCCAGCGCCATCGCTTCCAGGACCTTCAGCCGCGTGCCGCTGCCGGCACGCAGTGGCACCACGTAGACCGATGCCGAGTGCACGGCCGGCCGCAGGTCGGGAACGAAGCCGGCGAGGGTGACATGGGAGGCCACGTCCGCCGGGATCGGCAGCGCGTCATGCTTGCCGACGAGCATGAACTCGGCATCCGGGCGCATGATCAGGATCCGCGGGAACACCTCGCGCAGGAACCACTCCACGCCGTCGCGGTTCGGGAACCAGCCCATCTGGCCCACGAACACCAGCCGTGCCTTGCCGGTGGGCGTACGCGCGGGCAGGTTGGCCTCGAGATCGACGCCGTTGGGCACGATCGCCACGCGCACGCCGGGCGCGAGTGGCCGCAGCAATTGCGCATCGGTGCCCGAGCATGCCAGCACCAGTCGTGCGCGACGGCAGGCATCGCGTTCGAAGGTGCGCAGCCGCGGTGCCTGCCAACGCAGGAACATGCGTGCCAGGCGGTTGGGGTGGATCCGTGCCCGGGTCTCGAGCAGCTGGTGTTCGACGTTGTGCGCGTTGTAGACCACCGGCACGGAAGCCGGCACTGCGTCGGCGTAGCGCATCAGCGGGAGCATGTCGAAGTGCACCGCGTCCACCGTGCCGGCCAGCGCCGCGATCCGCGCGCGCATCGCCTGGGAGGCGTACTTCGCGGCGACGAAGGGTTCGCTGCCGAAGCTGCCGCGCACAAGCGCCGAGAGCAACGCCAGCCGCGATCGTTCGCTTTCGATCGGGAAGGTTTCCACGCCGGCCAGCTGCACGGGCAGCGATGCGACGGCGGACGCATCGTCGTCGCGCCGGAGGAAGCTCAGCAGTGTGACCTCGTGCTCCGACGCCAGCGCGCGGAGCAGGTGCCAGGAGCGCAGCTGGTGGCCTTCCTTCGGCGGGAACGGCAGGCGGCTGGTGACGAAGAGGACGCGCGCCATCAGTGCTTCCTCCACAGCCGCGATGCATCCGGCGCCAGCGAGGCCGGGAGCGACAGCAGCGCCGCGAGGTTGAGCATCACGAACGCGCCCGCGGCGGGCAGCAGCGGCATCCGTGCCGCGAAACGGGGCATCGCAATGCCCAGCGCCGCGCATCCGTAGCCCAGCACCTGCAGCACGAACAGGACCCGGAACGCCGGCCCCGGCGCCACGGCCGATGCCACCAGCGCCAGCAGCAGCGCCCAGGGCGCGAGCAGGCGCAGGAACTTGTGCGAGAACCAGGCGAAGAACAGCGGATTCCTGCGCGGATGCAGCAGCGCGGGCATGCGTGCGATCAGCTGCCAATTGCCGGCCAGCGTGCGCAGCTTGCGCGCGAACTCCTCGCCGGGAGTGGCGCTGGCGCGGTCGATGGCGACCGCGTCGCGCGCCAGCCACACCCGCTGCCCGGCGAAGGCGACCTGCAGCGGAATCCACATGTCGTCGAGGATGGTGCCCGGCGGCAGCGGCCGGAAGCATTCCCGGCGTACGGCGTGGATCGCGCCGGACACGCCGTGCAGCCATTCCAGGCGCGACTCGTCCGCGCGCAGGCGTCGTTCCATCCGCCAGTACAGGCCGACGGCACGCGTGGGCGTACCCACTTCGGCGACGTCCTCGATCACCAGTTCGCCGCTGACAGAGCCGATACCGGGGTCGGCGAACGGCGCCGCCAACCTGCGCAAGGCTTGCGGCGCGTAGCGCTGGCGCGCGTCGGCGAAGACGACGATCGGCGTGCGCACGCGCTCCATCGCCATGTTCAGGGCAGCGGCCTTGCCCCGGTTGCACGGCAGCTCGAGGACCTCGACGCGGGGATCGCCTTCGGCGGCATCGCGTGCGGCCTGCGCCGTGCGGTCGCGGCTGCCGTCGCTGACGACCAGCACGTGCAACAGGCCGGCGGGGTAGTCCTGGGCCAGGATGTCGCGGATCCGTGTGGCGATGCGCGACTGCTCGTCGTAGGCGGCCACGACCACCGTCAGTGGCGGCGTGATGCCTTCGCGGTCGGGATCGGGTTCTTCGGGGGCGTCGCCGAAGCGGTCGGCCAGCAGCGCCACCAGCAGCGGATACCCCGCGTACACCCAGGCCACGAGGCCCAGGCAGGCCCAGAACGCGAGGATGGAGAGGACGCTCATCGCGCGACCTGCAGCAGCCGGGCGCGCAGGCGTTCGTAGCCGGCGTTGCCCAGCACCCGCTTCGGCCACGACAGCGCCTCGAAGCGCATGCGTGACAGGCGCGGCCGCGGGCCGCGCCAGGCCACGAGCGACGCGAACTCCTGCAGCTTCATGCCGCGCGTGACGGCGATGCGCTGCAGCCAGCGGTCACCGCCGGCGTCGCGGTTGGGGCCCGGCACCGAGCCGAACAGGTGCGCGTAGCCCAGTGCCCGTGCGGCACGACGCTCGCGTTCGCTTCCGCGCCCCCCGGGGAGCGCCATCGATTCGACGGCTTGTCCGGCCAGCGCGGACAGCCGCGTACGGCTGTCGCGCAGCTCCGCGGCCAGTGCGGCATCGTCCAGGTCTTCCAGGAACGCATGGCTGTGCCCGTGCGCGCCGATCTCCATGCCGGCATCGGCCAGCAGTGCAACCTGCGCCGACGACAGCATGCCCGGCTGGTCGACGAAGCCCGAAGTGATGAAGAACGTCGCCACCATGCCGCGCTCGCGCAGCAGTGGCAGCGCGACGTCGAAGTTCGACACGTCGCCGTCGTCGAAGGTGATGGCGACCCGGCGGTCATCCGAAGGCATGGCGCGCCCGCCGGCACCGATGGCGCAGTAGCCCTTCTCCAGCAGCCAGTCCAGCTGCGCGGCGAATGCATCGGGGTGCACGCTGTAAACCGGATCGAACCGCCCGGCCGCGTCCGGGCCGGCGTGCAGTCCGTGGTACATCAGCACCGCCAGGGGCCCGCTCACGCCGCCGCCCTGCGCGCCTGCAGCCAGCCGAGCAGGCCGCTGGTCTCGCTGAAGAACAACGCCTTCGACAATCGCCCGGAGGGTGCGCGGTAGCGCTCTTCGAACACGTTGTGGCGCCGGATCCGGTACGGGTCGACGTCACGCCGGTTGATGCCCTCGATCGAAGTGACCGCGGTGGCGTAGCCCGCCTCGCGGACCATGCGCACGTCGCGTTCGCCGAAATCGCCGGCGCCGCCGTTGGGATAGGCGAAGTGCGCAGGTGCGATGCCGGTGGCGCGATCGATGTCGGCGCGCGAGCCGGCGATCTCGTCGCGCGCGGCCATGGCGTCGACGCGGCTGAGCAGCACGTGGTGGCGAGTGTGCGCGCCGATCCGGATGCCGCCCGCATCGAGGGTACGGATGTCCGGCCAGTCGAGCATGTCGCCGCGCGTAGACGCCGGGTTCGGCTGCAGCTGTGCGGCGATCCCGTCCACGTGCGCTTCCACTTCGCGTGGCGGGAACTGCTTGAGTCGCGGCGGCAACTGTTCGTACAGGCGGTTGCGCTCGATCGGCTGCGAGAGGTCGAAGCTGCCCAGGCCCAGCGACGACAGGTCCAGGTGATCCTGGCTGCGCGCCAGCACCGCGTGCTGCAAGCGGTAGGCCCAGATGGTTTCGCCGCCGACGTGCCCGGTGGCGACATAGACCACGGCGGGCACCGGCGCGTGGATGCCGCCCATCTCGTCGGCCTCGAGCAGGCCCAGGTTGTCGCGATAGCCGTCGTCGAAGGTGATCGCGTAGTGGACGCGGGAGTCGCGTGCATCGGACAGCGCGCGCAGGCCGGATTCCAGGTCCACAAGCGCGCGGCGCTCGCCCAGCCAGCCCGTCAGCTGGCGGAAGCTCGCGCGCGACAGGCTGAGCGGGTAGGGGTCGTGCGCGTCGCGCAGCCGGTGCAACATCAGGACCACCAGCCCGGCGCCAGTGGCCTTGCGATAGACGAAGTCGAGGCCACCGTGGTGCGCGGCCACGGCGATCGCGTAGCGCAGCCAGCGACGCAGCCCGGCAGTCACGGCCGCACCCCCTTGTGCATCGCCGCCCCGTCGTCAGGCGGCAGGTGGCGCGCCTTCACCACCAGCGCCACGTAGGTCCAGAAGTAGGCGATGACCGGGTAGTAGGTGAAGCGGTCGCCGAAGATGTTGCCGCAGACCAGCCCCATCCACGCCCCGACCAGGCCCAGGGCCAGCGCATAGCGCCAGGTGCCGGACACGGACGCAGCAAGCTCGCGGCGCGCGGTGCGCAGGATCGACAGCAGCAGGCCGAGCAGGATCACTGCGCCGACCACGCCACCCTCGCTCAGCGTGCGCAGGTACACATTGTGGGTATCCATCCGGTGCGGGTTGATCTCGGGATGGCGGAACGACTGGAATCCGGTGCCGACCACGGGATGGGCGACGAAGTTGTCCCAGGCGATCTGCCAGAACTCGAAGCGCAGCTCGGTGCTTTCGTCGCGCTCGCCTTCCTCGACCGTGGTGCTGTCGAAACGCTGCACCACCGACGGCGGCAACAGCGGCGGGACGATCGCCGCGGCCAGCATCAGCGGCAGCACCAGCTTCCAGCGCCCGCGCCATGCGACCACGATCACCACCAGCGCCAGGATCAGGGCCACGTAGGCCGTCCGCGAGTACGCGTACAGCACGCCCAACAGCATGCACGCGATGCCGCCGACGAACATCATCTTCCAGAAGCGGCTGGCGCGGGTTGCGATCAGCAGCGCGAACAGGACCGCGGCCACGGTGACGCAGAAGGCCGCGAACTCGTTGGCGCCCAGCAGCGCGAACGTACCCTTGATGCGCAGGTCGTCGGAGTAGTTCCAGCTGGCGACGCTGGCATGCTCCACCCAGGTCACCTTGGCGATGTAGGGCAGCGGCAGGATCGTCGCCAGCACGATCCTGCGCACGCCGGTCCAGCTGCTGACGCTCATCTGGACCAGGAACAGCAGCGAGACGCCGGTCAGGTGGTCCTTGAGGATGTTCATGTGCGACTCGGTGTTGCTGACGTAGTGGTAGCCCACGAACAGCGAGACCACCGAATACGCCGCATAGATGGCCACCCAGCGGTTGACGGGCTCGGCGGGCGCGAGCTTGCCGTGCATCCACAGCGCGCCCAGCAGCGACAGCCCGAAGCCGAGGTTGAGGAAGTTGAGGCCGCCACCGAGGTTGGGCAGGTAGCCGGTATGGACGTTCTGCAGCGGCAGCAGGAACAGGAACGCATACAGCGCCCAGTTGTTGGGCGTGCGCGTGGTTGCCACCGCCTTCGCAACGCCGCGGGTGCCGGCCTGTCCGCCTGCCTTCCCGGCGATGGCCGTGGCCGGCAGGCGCGCGACCGGCACGCGCAGCGCCCGTGCCGCCAGCGGGAAACGTTCGGCGCCGGGCGGGGCCGGGCGCAGTTTGTCAGGCGGACTTGCGGCCATGGTCCCTTGCCTGCAGCAAGCGGTAGAGGTCGAGGTAGCGCGCCGCCATCGCGGCGGTGGAGTAGCAGGTGCGGACGGTATCGACCGCGCGGGCATCGTGGCCCGGCGGCCTGGCGATCATCTGCCGCAGCGCGGCCTGCAACCGTCCGCCGTCGCCGGGGGGCAGAAGCACGCCGTGCGTGGTGCCGGCCAGCAAGCGTGGTACCTCGCCGACGGCAGTGGCGATCACCGGTACGCCGTGCGACATCGCCTCGAGCACCACCAGCGGCATGCCCTCGCTCAGCGACGGCAACACCAGCGCATCGGCGATCCGGTAGATGTCGTCCATGTCGTCGCGCCGGCCGGCGAAGACGATCCGCTCCGCCGCGCCCGAGGCCCCGGCGAGCGCCTGCAGCGCGTCACGGTTGGGGCCGTCGCCAACGACCAGCAGGCGCGCGTGCGGACTGGCCACGGAGGCGGCTGCGAACGCAGATACCAGTTGGGCAAGGTTTTTCTCCGGTGACAGGCGAGCCACCGCGACAACCATGGGGCCGCTGCCCGCCAGTCCCAGCCTGCTTCGCAGTCCCGCGCGTTCCGGCGCCGGCGAGGGCATCGCGATGCCGTTGTCGACCTGGTGGATGCGGGCCCGCGGGATGCCCGCGCGCAGCAGGCGTCCAACCTGCGGCCGGGAGACCACGGCCAGCGCGTCGAACCGGCGCAGCAGCGCCAGTTCCAGCGTCGTGTACAGGCGCAGCGCCCGCGAAGACTCCACCCAGCCGTGCAGGGTCGCGACCAGCTTCACGCCCGGCCGCCGCCGCGTCGCCAGCCAGGCGTAGAAGGCGCTCTTGTAGTCGTGCACGTGCAGTACGCCGGCGTCGCGGGCATCGACCTGCGTGACCAGCGCATCGACCGTGCGCATGTCGATGCGGCCGCGGCAGGGCAACAGCATCGCCTCGCTGCCCGCGGCGACAGCCGCCTGGTGCAGCGGCTGCGCGTCGAGCAGGTAGTTGCGGATGCACAGCAGCGTGCTCTGGACGCCTTCGTGCCGCAGCGCACCGTCCAGCGCCAGTACCACGCGGTCGGCGCCGTACATGCCGGCGCTGGAGCGCAATTGCAGGACGGTCACCGGCTTGCAGGTTGCCATCTCAGGCCACCTCCGCCAGACGCTGGTAGGCGTGGTCGAAGGCGCGCACCATTGCTGCGAGGGAGAACTCGCGTTCCACGCGCGCGCGCGCCGCCTCGCCCATGCGGTGCCGCAGCGACGGATCGGTGGCCAGGGCCAGCATCGCATCGGCGAGTTGTCCGGGCAGGCGCGCCGGGACCAGCAGGCCGGTCGTGCCTGCCTGGACGAGCGATGGGTTGCCGCCGACGTCGGTGGCGATCATCGGCAGGCCGCAGGCCATCATCTCGAGGATCGCGTTCGACATGCCCTCGGTGGACGACACCAGCATGCCCACGTCGAGCGCCGGCAGGATCGCTTCCACGTCCGGGCGCATGCCGGGCATCCGTACCGCGCCGGCCACGCCGAGACCGGTCGCCCGTGCCTCGAGTTCCCCGCGCAGCGGACCGTCGCCCAGCAGGACCAGCCGGGCCCGTGGACAGGCGGCGTGCACCCGCGCGAATGCATCGACCAGGTCGACGTGCCGCTTCTCCGGCGTCATGCGCGCCACGCAGCCGAACGCCAGTGCATCGGTGTCCAGCCCGAGCACCTGCCGCATTGCAGCACGTGCAGCCGGCGGGCGCGGGTGGAACCGCTGCGTGTCCACCCCGTTGGGGATCCACAGCATCCGCCGCGGCTCGAGGGCCTCGCTGCGCGCAAGTTCGCCGAGGATCGGCTGCGACGGGGCGACCACGCAGTGGAAACGTCGGTTCAGGTGCCGGAACAGCCACTTGAGCTTCGCGCTCTTCTTGTAGCCCATGTCGCGCCGGTTGGAGATGTGCACGCACCCCGGCCGGCGTGGCAGCAGCGCGTTGATCAGGTCGGACTTCTCGTGGTGCGACTGGACGATGTCGAACCGGTCATCCTCGACCATCGATCGCAGCGTTCGCAGCGCGCGCAGGCCGCCGCGTCCGTAGATCGCCTCGACCGGCAGGTGGACGATCCGCGCCGGGTCGCCGTCGGCCAGGTGGTGCCTCTCCGATTCCGGGAAACGGCCGCCGTCGAGCTGCACGACCGTGATGTCGTAGCGGTCGCGCGGCAGCAGCGTGACGAGGTTGCGCAGGAAGCGCTCGCTACCGCCCGCGAAGGCGAGCGAGGTGTCCGTGAGCAGGAGCAGCCGGATCCGTGTCGGGGCCGGCGCCTGCGGTTCGCATGCGGGCTCGACGGCGGATTCGACCTCAACGGCGATAGGCGAAGCTGACAATGGCGACATTTTCCTGGTAATCCTGGCCGGGTTCGCTGCTGTCGCGTTCGCGGCGTTGCAGGTCGATCCGTGCGCTCCAGTTGCGGGTGAACCGGTTCTCGAGCGAGATGCCGAAGGACGAATCGCGGTCCTTGCGCGAGAGCGAGTCGAACCTGCGGTCGAGCGTCGCGGCGGATGCGGTCAGGGTCAGCCGCGGGCGCAGCTTCCACGACACGGAGGCGATTCCGCCCCAGCTCTTCTCGTCCTCGGCAAGCGAGTCGACGTAGCTCACGCGCTGGTAGAACGGCCGCACCTGCAGGCCGAGGCGTTCGCCAGCGTACTCGTAACCGACCTCCAGCCGCCGCTGCTTGAACACCTCCGGCGTGATCTGGACGACGGGGCTGCCCGGGTCGTCGATCAGCACCGGATCGCCGCCGACCACGCTGGTGACCATGTCTTCGGCCGCGTCCGAGAACTCGTAGCCGGCCGCGACGTCCAGCGTGCTGCGTGCCGTGGGCCTCCAGGCCAGGGTGCCGCGCACGAGCGGCAGCCATTCGTCGCCTGCGCGATCTTCGAACTCGAGCCGCGAGTAGCCGAGGTCGATGCTGAAATCGACCGTGCGCAGGCGGCTCGTATAGGTGGCATAGCCGTCGTAGCGGGTGTAGTCGACGTCGACCGGGGCGTCGTCGTACTCCACCCGGGTGGCCTCGATGTTCGCGCTCAGGGTGCGGTTGGTCGCCAGGTCGCGGACCAGCCGCGCGGCGGCGTTGTAGCGATCGCTGTCGAACGCATCGGTCTCTTCCGCATAGCTGTTGCTGTAGCGCAGGTCGAACTGCGCGCGCGTCCCGCTCCCGAGCCGCAGGTAGAGGGTGGGGCCGGTGACGAACAGGTTGGTCTGCTGCTGGTTGTCCGGGCTGAAGACCGCCAGGCTGTCGACCGGCTGGCGGCTCAGGTAGTCCTCGAACGTCCACTCCAGCCGCTCCGGCAGCAGCGTCCACAGCGCCTGGCCGGAGAACGCGCCGCGGAAGTCGTCGTCGAAGGTGTCGTCGCGGTAGTCCAGGTACTGCAGCTGGCCGCTGCCGGTGAGCGCCAGCCGCGAACCCGCCTGCAGGATGTCGAAGCGCATCTGCGGCATTACGACCGTCTCGTCCTGGCCGTTGCCCGACGCCAGGCCGATGTTGTCGCTCTGCAGTACCCCCACGCCCACTTCATAGTTGACCTGTGCCGCGCCGGCCGCCGTTGGCAGCAGCGCGAACACCGCCGCGGCAAGCGCGGAGCGCGCGGGAATGCGGGGAATCCTGGCCATGGGAAGTGTCCCTAGACGCCTTCGTTGAACAGCACCCCCGCGAACTTCGCGGGGTCGAAGTTGCCGGCTGCCTGCGCGATCGTCGCCGGCGTGTCGCGGCCGTAGCCGGCGACCAGGACCACGACGTCGGCAAGATCGGCGAGGATGCGCGCGTCGGGCGAGCCGATCACCGGCGGCCCGTCGATCACCAGGTAGCGGTCCGGGTAGCGGCTGCGCAGCGA
>Ga0182738_1005162_pt1 | contig 14068 bp, 9 predicted proteins | sample eDN5th30CBELigMG_FD_128876 | JGI IMG/M metagenome (GOLD analysis project Ga0182738, IMG submission 128876) | Enriched Miracle-Growth compost microbial communities from Emeryville, California, USA - eDNA 5th pass 30_C BE-Lig MG (version 2)... ...
GTTCAGGACGATCGAGACCGATGCGCTCTCGGCAAACCGCCCGACCGAATTCAGAATGCCCGAGAGCAGCGCCACCAGCGACATGCACAGGAGATACGGAAAGGCGATCCGGCTCATGGAGACGGTAAGATCGAACTTCTCCGGCGTGTCCGCGAATCCCGGTGCCAGCACATACATCGCCCAGGGCATGGCGATCATGGCCAATGCCGAAAGGACGAGCAGAATGGAGCCCAGCCCCGAGAGCGCCTGCGACGCGAAAGCTCGAGCCGCATCTCGCCCCTCGCCTTCGAGGCGCTTCACATAGAGCGGCACGAATGCGGCGTTGAATGCGCCCTCCCCGAACCATCTCCGGAACAGATTCGGAAACCGGAAGGCGACGACGAACGCCTCCGCAACCGGCCCGGTGCCGATAACGGCGGCAAGCGCGATATCCCGCACGAACCCCAGCATGCGGCTGAGAAGCGTCAATCCACCGACGGTCGCGAAGGCGCGATAGAGTTTCATGGCGCGAGCGGTAGACGAGCGGTGCTGTTGGGGCAAGAGATCGTGTGCCTCTCGACGGGACGAAGCGGGGCGTCGTGCACAGTCGATACTGAACGGACGCCATATATTGCAGTTTCGAGCAGTTCACATCGGACGCATGAACGCGCTAAGGATCGGCCCTGCGATTTTCCCGTCACTTGCGGGAAACAATATGACTCGCTAAGGCGTCCTCACGTGCTGACTGGGATGTGCAGCGCGTCCCGGCCCGGGGTTTCTTGGCATGATGGGGGGTGTCGTCATGACGAACGTCGCTTGGTCCGCGATCTCGAAAGCCATCACCCTGCCCGCAACGATCCTCGCTGTCTTCGTGATGGTTGCAGCACCACCGGCAGCGGCGCAGCGCCGCGAGGTTCCTCCGTCGCGCGAGGCGGTTCTTTACTCGTTCGCCCCGATCGTCAAACGCACGGCCCCGGCCGTCGTCAACGTCTTCGTGCGTGGCCGCGTGCAGGTCCAACAGTCGCCCTTCAACGACCCGTTCTTCCGAAAGTTTTTCGGCAAGCAGTTCGGCATGCCGGCAGAGCGCGCGCAGTCATCGCTCGGCTCCGGCGTGATCGTGTCGCCCGACGGGACCGTCGTCACCAATACGCACGTGATCAAGATCGGCGGCCAGGCCGAGATCCGCCTCGTGCTCGCCGACAAGCGAGAATTCGACGCCAAGGTCATCATGCAAGACGAGAAGACGGACATCGCCGTCCTCAAGATCCAGGGCGGCGACGGCAACTTCCCCTATCTCCAGTTCGAGAACTCCGACGACCTCGAGGTGGGCGATCAGGTGCTCGCCATCGGCAACCCGTTCGGCGTGGGACAAACCGTGACCAGCGGCATCGTCTCCGGCCTCTCGCGCACGGAAGTGACCAAATCCGACGCTCAGGTCTTCATTCAGACGGACGCGGCCATCAATCCCGGCAATTCCGGCGGCGCCCTGGTCGACATGGCGGGGCGGCTCGTCGGCATCAACACGGCGATTTTCTCGCGCTCCGGCGGATCGCACGGCATCGGGTTCGCGATCCCGTCGAACCTCGTACGGATCTACGTCGACAGTGCCCTTTCGGGCCGCAAGGTGAAGCGCCCGTGGCTCGGGGCGCGCTTGCAAGCCGTCAATCGCGACATCGCCGACGCCCTGAAGCTCGACCGGACGACGGGCGCCGCAGTGATGCGCGTGCACGCCGCCAGTCCCGCCGCAGCCGCCCGCCTCGAGCCGGGCGACGTCATTGTCGCCGTCGATGGCCAGGAAGTCTCCGATCCGCGCGCGGTGCAGTATCGCCTGACGACGAAGGGTGTCGGCAAGCACGCACGTCTCGATGTCATCCGCAAAGGCAAGCACATGATCATCGATGTCGCGCTGACGGCCGCCCCCGAGCCGACCACGCGCGACATCCGCAATCTCGCCGGACAACACCCCCTCGACGGCGCGCGGGTCGTCAATCTCTACCCGCCGCTCGCCGACGACCTCGGCCTCGACCAGACCGACGGCGTCGTCATCGTCAGCGTCCGCTCCGGCTCCACGGCCGAACGGTTCAATTTCCGGTCAGGTGACGTCATCGTAAAGATTGGCGACGTCCCGATCGACAGCTACGAGACGCTCGCCCCCCTCCTCGCCAAGCGCCGGCGCTTCTGGGACATCACCGTCAATCGGTCCGGCCAGCTCTTCAAGCTGCAGACCTCCGGCTGACGCCAAACGCTAAAGCGGTCCACGGTGAACGGACCAATCCTCCCGGTCGACGAAATCGGATGCGCGGCACTGCGATTGCGGCTCCCCTCCCCTTGACGGGGAAGGGCCGAGGGTGGGGTGATTGCCCCACTCCGTCGGCAGCGGATCGAACGCGCACTCCAGGCCCGCCCGGAGCCCTAAAGTCAACCGGATGGCTCACGAAATTTCGGCAGCGCATTGCCTTGCTCGATGGGCGCATTGCCGTCCCATTCACGCATCGGGTATGAAACCGTTAGGCAAATCCCCCGTCCACAATGGGAATTTCCGCAGCCGCGCGTTACGGCTTGATCACGCCAGATTGTCAATTCGAGGCGGGTCACGCGTTTCATGGTCGTCCCCAACAAGGCAATCGATGAAGCACTGCCGGTCTACGACGCTGTCGTCATCGGCTCCGGTTATGGCGGTGGCGTGGCAGCGTCACGGCTCTCGCGCATGGGGCTGCGTGTGGCCGTTCTCGAGCAAGGCCGTCTCTGGCGCCCCGGCGATTTCCCGACGACCGCAAAGGCACGCCTCAAAGCAACCCGCCTGACGGGCCGCGCGCCGAAGCTCGGCGATCCGACATCGCTCTACTATCTCTCGGTCGGCAAAGGGTTGACGGTGTTCGGCGCCTCGGGTCTCGGTGGCGGCTCGCTGATCAATGCGGGCGTCGTGCTGCGGCCGGATCTCGCGCGCCTGCGCAAGTTCGGCTGGCCCGAGGACGTGCTGAGCGACGGGCTTTTACTCAAAGGTTTTGCGATGGCCGAGGAGATGCTCGGCGTGGCGCCGGCCCCCGATCCGGAGCGCTTCGCCAAGTATGCCGGAATGCGCCGCATGGCGGACGCCGCAGGGCGTGTCGCCCATCTGCCGCCGATGACCATCGCGCATCGCCCGGGGCCGAATATCTCCGGCGTCATGCAATACGGCTGCCGCTACTGCGGCGACTGCTGGTCGGGCTGCAATGTCGGCGCAAAGAATACCGTCGGGATCACTTACATCGTCGATGCCGTCGATCACGGCGCAACGATTCTCTGTGAAAGCCGCGCCCAGTCGATCGCCAGGACCGAGGGCGGATGGGAGATCCTCGTTCAGGACTTGACGAAAGGCGGATCGACGCGCCGCATTGAGGCTTCGATCGTCGTTCTTGCCGCCGGCACGATGGGAACGTCGGAGCTGCTCTTGCGCGCCCGGAAGAATGGCCTCCCCCTCTCGACGAAGCTTGGCGAGAAATTCTCGGCCAACGGCGACGACCTCGTTTTCGCCGACGACCTCGGCGAGCCGGTCAATGCCGTGGCCACGGGCTTTCCGCCTCAGGCTCCGCGTGGCGGCTCGGCCGTCGGCCCGCACAGCATGGCGCTGATCGATCTCGGCGACGAGCACGGCCCGATCTGGGTCCATGACGGCACGATGCTGACCATGATGGCGGCACTCGCGCCTCTCGAGCAATTGCTTCAGCTCAAGATCGGAAAGGCGTTCCGCCTGTGGAGAGAGGGCGTCTACGGCGACGAGCTGGGCCGCTCGCAAATTCTCTATGTCGTCGCACAGGACGATGCCAGCGGCCGCCTGCGGCTTCACAATGACCACGTCATGGTCGACTGGCCGGGTTACAGCGACGCGCCCGATCGAGTCCGCGCCGAGCAAAAGGTCAAGGCGCTGATCGAAAGCATGGGGAGTGCATTCAGCCCCAACCCGTTCGCGATGACCGCCTTCGGCGGCAACCGCATCATCGCCCACCCGCTCGGCGGATGCGCAATGGGAGAAACGGCCGACGATGGTGTCGTGGCGTCGGACGGCCGTGTGTTCGACCCGACCAAAGGACCGAGAGGCGTTCACGAGGGGCTTTACGTGTGCGACGGCGCAGCCGTTCCCTCGTCGATCGGCGTCAGCCCCCTTCTGACCATCACGGCGCTCGCAGAACGCGCGATGATGCTGGCATCTGCGCATTTGCAGCGAAAGCTCGACCTCTGCGAGACGCCTCATCGCGCCGTGCGCGATGCCGCGATGTAGCCGCCGGCACGCTGCTTATCCCACGCGATCAATAAACCGGCTGATTTTCCTTTCAGCCGGGGGAACCGACGCCGAGGCTCATACGCCCGGACGGCGTCTCGCCGAGTTCACGTAGCGCATCCCGAATACGTGCAGCATCGATGCCGCCGCCAGGGGCCGCCACGGGCTTCGGCTTCGTGCTGGCCGGCGGAGTGCCGGCGACGGGTCCCTTGCCTTCCGACATGGCCTTGGCGAAGAATTCGGGATCGATCGGTCGCGTCGGCATGCGATGGGCCGGAGCACGATCAGCCTTGCGAGCCGGCCTCACATGCCGTGGTTTGAGCCCATGCGCTTGCCGCGCCGTCTTCACTGACCGGATTCCAGCGGTTGCGCGCTCGTTGCGCGACAGGGGTTTGCGCGACGGACGCTTCGGAATTTCCACATTTGCGGCAGCGGCCGGCTTCACGGTCGCAGCACTCAGGATGGCCTCAGAAGCAATGGCGGGCGCGGGCAGCGCCGGCGGCTCATGCGCGACAGCTTCGGGCGCGCGCGTCGGGTCGAGGACGCTTGCCCCGATCGCCGGCAACGAGCGCGGCGTTAATCCGGCGTGCGCCGGCTCCATCACGGCCCGCCACATGCGTGCCGGGAGATTGCCGCCGGTGACGTGGTTCATCGGGCTCCCGTCGTCGTTGCCGAGCCAGACGCCGGCGACGAGATGCGCCGTATAGCCGACGAACCAGGCGTCACGGAAATCCTGCGTCGTGCCCGTCTTGCCGGCGGCCTGATGCCGGGCGAACGCTGCGCGGCGTCCCGTTCCCGAAACGATCGCGGCATTGAGCATGGTGTTGATCGCGCCGATCGTATCGGGGGCGACGACCATACGCGGGCTCGGCTCTGGGCGCTCGAAAAGCACGCTGCCGTCCGTGGTACGGATCCGTTGCACGACGAACGGATCGACCGCGAGGCCGCCCGCAGCCAACGTCCCATAGGCGCCGCACAACTCCAGGAGCCCCACTTCGGACGTTCCGAGAGCCATCGATGCGTCAGGGCGCAAGTCCGACTTGATGCCGAGCCGCCGCGCGATATTCGCGACCTTCCCGCTACCGATGCGCTGCTGCAGCCTGACAGCGACGGTATTCACCGAGTGAGCCAAGGCTTGCGTCAACGTGATCGGCCCGCGATAGCGGCCATCGTCGTTACGCGGGCTCCAGTTCCCGATCTCGATCGGCGCGTCCTCAACCGGCGTATCCGGCCACATGCCGTTCTCGAGGGCGGCGATGTAGACGAACGGCTTGAACGCCGAGCCGGGCTGGCGGCGGGCCTTCACCGCACGATTGAACTGGCTTTCGGCGAACGAGCGGCCTCCGACGAGCGCCCGGATGCCGCCCGACGTGTCGAGCACGACAATCGCCCCCTGCCCCACCTTCGCCGCGGCACCTTCCTTCGCCAGCATGTCCGAGACGACCGATTGCGCCCGGCGCTGCACATCGCGGTCGATCGTCGTCTCGACCACGACGGTGCGCTTTGCAACGCTGGCGAGCGGTGGCAACCGGTCGAGCACATAGTCGACGGCGTACTCGAGACCCGTCGGCTGCCGGTCCACGTCGGGCGCCGCGAAATGGACGGATTGGCGCGACGCCGCCGCGGCCGATACCGGGCTGATGAGCCGCGCCTCTCTCATCGCCTTGATGACGACCCTGGCGCGGGCGCGCGCATAACCCGGATTGGCGAACGGCGAGTACCTGGAAGGTGCCTTGAGCAGGCCGGCGATCACGGCCGCCTCTGCAACAGTCACGCTGCGTGCCGATTTGCCGAAGAAGCGCTGGGCGGCGGCTTCGACGCCATAGGCGCCGCCACCGAAGTAGACGCGATTGAGATAGAGCTCGAGTATCTCCCGCTTGCTCAACCGGATTTCGAGCCAGAGCGCCATCACGGCTTCCTCGAGCTTGCGGCTGAGTGTCCGCTCGGTCGAGAGAAACAGGTTCTTCGCAAGCTGTTGCGTCAGCGTGGAGCCGCCTTGAGTGGCGCGGCCGGCGCGAAGGTTCGCGAGCGTCGCACGGACCAGACCGACCGGATCGACGCCCCAGTGGGAGAAGAAGCGCCGGTCCTCGATCGCAATGACGGCATCGACGAGGTGGCGCGGGAGACGGTCGAGAGACACGAAATCATTGCGCTGTCCACGCTCGGCAATGATCGAGCCGTCCCGTGCAAGAACGCGTATGGACGGTCCGGGCTCGTTGACCGTCAGCGTGCTCGGGTCCGGAAATTCGATCGTGTAGCGAATGAGCTGGACGGAGATCAGGATCGCCGCGAGCGCTGCCGCATAGACCGGAGCGAGCAGCAGGGCGCGAAGGTACCACCGACGACGCCCGGTTCGCCGCCACCATCGGTTCGCTTGGACGCCTGGAACACCCGCGGCTTCGCCTTGCGGCGACGGTGCAATACTCAAGTGCCACTCCCGCGACTTACATATCGGCCGGGACTCCCGATCCGGCCGATACGCAGTTTAATGGAGCGGCACTTAACGTCGGATTAAGCTTAATCGGAGCCGCGTGGAACAAGCCTGACACCATAGCGCTCATGCCGCTCCACCCGCCGCCGGAGCGGATGAAGAACCCGACCATCCGGCAGACGTGGCGGGAGCGGTAGAGATCACCAGCAGCCGCAATCCCGATGGATCACCCGCACATATCCGCGCCGATGCACATGGTGCGCGCGGTGATGATGCCGGCGACGGTAGTGATGGTGACGGACGTGCCAAGCCGGCAGAACCAGGCCCGGACCGAGCGGCCCGCGATAGCGATAATCGTGGTAATGCCGGTATTCCACGCGCTCTTTGCAGTCGTCGCCGGCCAGCGCGATGCCTGACGCTCCGACCAGAAGCGCCCCAGCTGCCGCCAGACACGTGGTGATCTTGCCGAGCATCGCTTTCTCCTCATGCGTTCCGGGAACACTCCGAGGACACGACAATACCGCATCGGGTCACCGGAAGGCGCAGGGAAAACGCGAAGAAGGTTGATCGGAAATGGATTTTGCCCCGTTCGGCCGACGAGTCGGCGTACGGATAATCCCCACATCCCGGGGATTATCCGTACCGGCTGAAAGCGAACCACGAGCCGCAGCGGTGTCTCAGGCCGCTGCCGGAGTCGGGCTCGGTTCCGGGATCTGCCGTGGCAGCAGCGACACTGCAAACAGGATCAACGCGGCTGCGACGGCGAGGACACGGAACAGCATGTCGAAGCCATAGGTGCCGTGAACCCAGGCAATCAGCGGCAACGCAGCGGCGAGGACCGTGAAGCTCACCACGTAGCGCACACCGTAGATCGTCGCCCGCAACTCGGACTTCGCCATCTTGCCGATCATGTAATCGTTGATCGGGATCTGCCCGAAGGCCCCCAGCATGAAGCCCAGTGCGATGGCGAGCGCCGGAAGGTCATGGAAGCCGGGCATCACGGCGAAGAACACGAGTTGCAGAAGCGCGGCTCCCATGAACACGGTCCGCGGGCCCAGCACATCGAGCAGACGGCCGACGACGAGTTGCGCCATCGAGGCGATCCCGAAGACGAGGAACGCGAGCCAGCCGACCAAGGTCGCCGAGCCGGCGATTCCCTGCAGGCGTTCGTCGAACACCTTGGGCAACGCAAAGGTCGTCGACTGGAACACGAGACTCGACACAGCCGTGGTGAAGAAAACGATCGCCGTCAGGCGCCAGAGCGCCGCCTTGGCCTCCGCCGACATGGACGAGGACGCATCCGCGCTATCGGTTCGTACCGTGGGAGCAACAGTCGCTGCGCTCCGGCGCTTGGCAGCCGTGTTGCGAATGTCTTCCCTGGAGTGCCACCAATACGCCAACCCGATCAGGACCGACAGCACGCCCGGCAGGATGAAGGCCGAACGCCATCCGCCGTGATCGATGAACCAGCCGGTAATCAGCGCTGCGCTGCCGACGCCGAAGTTGCCCCACACGCCGTTGATACCGATCGCCATGCCGGTCCCCGACGCCTTCGCGCTGTCGACCACCATGGCAAGTCCCACCGGATGATAGATCGCCGCCAGCACGCCGACGGCGAACAGGAAAGCCCCGATCTGCAGCGGCGTCTGGGCAAAGCCGGTCGCGATCGACGCAAGACCGATCCCGATGAAGAACACCACCATCATGCCGTGCCGGCTCCAGCGATCGGCAATCCGGCCCGCCGGCAGCGAGAACAGCCCGAACGCGACGAACCCCGGCATGGCATAGGGCACCAGCTGGGCATAGCTCAGGCCCCACTCCGTCGTGAGCGCAAGGGCCGCCACCGTGGCAAAAATCAGCGTGAACAAGTGGTCGAGAAAGTGCCCCACGTTCAAAAACAGGAAGCTCAGTCGATCCCGGCTCATTGGCTGCGCTCCTCCGGACCTTCTTGATGTTGGGTCGGCATTTCGCCTTTTCGGCAAATCACACTCGATGGGCAGTCTATACTTGTCCCAAGCGCGGCGTTCGGCCAGATTCTGTCGTGAACGAGCCAACAGCGCACCAGATCCATGTCGTCACGCAATAGAAGCCGCAGCACGGATCCGCTCGATTTCCAGCACCTCGACCAGACCGTCGCGGTGATGGCAAAGAGCTTTACGGCGGGCTTCCGCATCCTTCCGCACAGCCACGCGCGCGACCAGCTTCTCTATGCGGTCTCCGGCTCCATGCGCATCAGAACACAGAGCGAAGCCTGGATCATACCGCCGGATCGCGCCCTCTATGTGCCGGCGAACATCGAGCACAGCGTCTCCATGCGCGAACCCGTGGAAATGCGTACGCTCTATATCGCTCCACGGCGGGGACTGGCGCTGCCCAAGGCACCTGTCGCACTGATGGTAACGCCGCTGTTGCGGGCCCTGGTGCTGGCACTGCTGGACGAGGACATCACCTACGCGCCGCATTCGCGCGCGGATCGCATCGCGCTGCTGATCCTGGACGAGATCGAGCGGGCACGTCCGCTCGATATGTCGATCCCCATGCCGCAAGATGCGCGCTTATTGCGGGTGTGCGAAGCTCTGATCGCCAACCCCGAGCGCGCATCGACACTCGACGACTGGACCGAGCACGTCGGCGCCTCGCGACGCACGCTCGCGCGGCTCTTCCAGAAGGAATGCGGCATCACGTTCACGGCCTGGCGCCAACGGGTCCGTTTCCATGCGGCCATCGAGGCGCTGTCGCGCGGTGCCACCGTCGGCGAGGCGGCACGTCAGAGCGGATACGGCAGTCCGAGTGCATTCACGTCGGCATTCCGCCGATCGTTCGGTGTTTCGCCGCGCAATATCGGCGCGAAGCCCTCTCCGAGGGCCGACGACCGACCCACGTCTTATGGCGCCTTCCTGCAAGATCTCCGCACGAACCGGCAGCGCACACGCTGACGAGCGCAACGCCCCTTACCTTCTCGCGCGGTCTGCGTTGCGGGGTCCTCGCGACTACGATAACTCTTCGCCGACGTGGTGTGACCGCGTGAGAAGGACAGAAGGAGCTCGTCGGTCGTGCAAGATCAGTTCGTGCTCGGCTGGGAGGAATGGCTGGCCCTGCCGGAACTCGGTCTGCCGGCCATCAAAGCCAAAGTCGATACGGGGGCACGAACATCCGCTCTCGCTGCCAGCTCAATCGAGGAGATCGGCACACCGGAACGGCCGAAGGTGCGCTTCGTGGTGCGCCCCATTCCCGGCCGCGACGACGTCGAGGTCGCCTGCATTGCCGATGTCATCGATCGGCGGGAGGTGACGAGCTCCAACGGCAAGACGGAGCGGCGCTACGTCATCCGCACTAAAGTGCGCGTGGGACCCCGTGAATGGCCTATCGACATCACGCTCGCCGATCGGACGACCATGTCCTACCGAATGTTGCTCGGCCGGCAGGCGGTGAAGGACGATATGTTCGTCGACCCGGCAACGTCGTTTCGCCAACCCCAGCTCAGCTATCGCGCTTACGGACATGCCATGCGCAGCGAGCCTGCCACACGTGCGCTCACGATCGCGCTGCTATCACGCCGCCCCGAGAACGCATCCAATCGACGGCTCGTGCGCCAGGCCGAGCAGCGCGGCCACGCGATGCCCGTGATCGACCGCCGGCGGCTGTCGCTCTACATCGCGGCGAAGGAGCCGGCCATATTGGTGAACGGCCTGCCGCTCGAGCCGATGGACGCCGTCGTGTTCCGCGCCGGCAAGTCACCCAGCTCGTTCTCGCTGGCGATCGTCCGCCAGATGGAGATGCTCGGCACCTTGGCGCTCAATCCGGCTGACGCGCTCGCACGAGCGGGCGACGCGCTGGTTGCGCGCCAATGGCTCGCCCGGGCTGGAATTGCCGTGCCGGAAGTCGCGGTCAACCCGAGGGATCTCTCGAAGGCCGCCGGTGGTGTCGAGCATGTGCTGGCCGACAGTCTCGGCGCATTCGGCGCGGCGCCGGTGATCCGCTTCGTCGTCGTTGGCGGCCGGGCACTCGGCGCCATCGAGCGTCCGGCTCAATCGGCACTCGAGCAGAACCCCGAATGGCATGCGACGTCCCGCAGCAACAGTGAGCTTGCTCCCGCCCGCAAGATTGCCGAACAGGCCGCCCGCACGATCGGGCTGGGTCTCGCGGCTGTCGACATCGTCCTGTCCCGTGCCGGGCCCTACGTGATCGATCTGACGGCGAACGTATCGCTCTCGCAGTTCGAGCGGCTGACGGGCGTACCGCTCGCCGAAGCCGTGATCGTCCACATCGAACGCACCATCGAAGCCCGCGCTCTGATGAAGGAGCGAAGCATGGAAAGCGCCAGAGGCGGCTAGACCAAGTTCTGTCCCGCGGCACTGAGGCTAGGCGGCTTCAGGACATCCCTCGCCCGTCGCCATGCGAGAGCCGTCGTCTGCAAGGCAGGCAGCGAGACGTCTTGCATCCCTGAGGCTCGGCGGCTAAGCCTGCGGGGCGAGTTCGACGGTTGCGGTAAGATGTGGAGCGCGGAAGAAGCGGCGCGGCCGACGAAACAACAAGATGGGCGTGTGACAGATGTCCCTACCGGGAGACGCCTATCGACCTTGATTATCGAAAGTACGGCAAGGTCCCGTAGCTCAGCCGGATAGAGCACCAGATTCCTAATCTGGGGGTCGCAGGTTCGAATCCTGCCGGGATCGCCAACGAAAGATCGGAAATCACGAAATCGGGACGGTCCGGAGAACGCGCGGGATCGTCTAGAGGATGCTTCCATCTCTCCTCGCAGACACGAGACCACGGGCCCCCTCTCGCGCTTGTGAACCGGCGTTGCTGCCCGCTATCCTGACAGGGAGGGGTTGGCTCCCCGCTGCCGGAGACACGCATGGATCTCAGTTACTCCGATAAATACCGCGCGCTGCAGGACGAGGTTCGCAGCTTCATCGCCGCCAATCGCGACGCCTCGCCGAGTGCCGTCGGCATTCGCAGAAAGCCCGACACGAAGATCCTCGCGTGGCAACGCATGCTCGTTGCGAACGGATACGCGGCGCGGACCATTCCGAAAAAATATGGTGGCTACGGCGCCGCGCCGGACGTGATGGAAAACGCCATCATCGCGGAGGAATTCTCGAAGGCCGGTGTCGCTACCGGCATCATGAGCCAGGGCATCTCGATGCTGGTGCCGACGCTGCTCGAAGTCGGCACGGAAGAACAGCGCGAACGCTGGATCAAGCCGACGATCCTCGGCGAGACCATTTGGTGTCAGGGCTACTCTGAGCCGGATGCAGGCTCCGATCTCGCAAACGTGCAGACGAAGGCCGTGCTCGACGGCGACCACTACGTCGTCAACGGCCAGAAGATCTGGACCTCCTCGGCCCACTACGCCGACATGATGTTCCTGCTTTGCCGTACCGAGCCCGACAAGCCGAAGCATCAGGGCCTGTCGTATCTGCTGCTGTCGATGGAGACGCCGGGCATCGAGGTTCGCCCGCTACGCACGATGACCGGCAAAGCGACGTTCAACGAGGTGTTCTTCACCGACGTGCGGGTGCCGGCGCATCAGATCGTCATGGGGCGCGGCGATGGCTGGACCGTTGCCAACATCACGCTGAAATACGAGCGCATGATGCTCGGCGACGCCAACAAGTTCATGCACCGCGTGCATCGCATCCGCACGTTGATGGAGACCACGCGCATCGACGGCGAACGGCTGATCGACAAGCCCGAATGGCGCGACCGGCTGGTTCGCCTGCAGGGCGAGGTGATGGCATCGAAATATCACCAGATGCGGCTGCTGACGGATGCCGCGAAGGGCGTCGATCCCGGTCTCGGCCGCCTGATCGTGAAGCTTTACGGAACGGAGATGGGCTATCGCCTCTCGGGACTCGCGGTCGACATCTATGGGGCGGCGGGCCTCGCCTATGACCCGCACGACGAGGGACAACCGGGCGAGGACGATCCGGCAACCGCTTGGCACGCCGATCATATGTACGACCTCGGCCTGATCATCGGCGGCGGCTCGAGCCAGATCCAGAAGAACATCATCTCGGAGCGCGGCCTCGGCATGCCGCGCGAGCCTAAGCCGGCCGCACCGGCAAGCACGAAGGGCTGACGCGATGGAATTCGCACTGACGGACGAGCAGCGCATGCTCGACGAAAGCCTGCGTGGCTATCTCGCGCGCGCGTTGCCGCTGGAGACGCTGAAAGACCTGGTGAAGGATGCGCGCGGCTTTTCCGATGCACATTGGCAGGCGGTGGCGGAGCTGGGACTGCCCGGCCTGATGGTGCCAACCGAGCACGGCGGCTCGGGATTGGGGCTTCTCGACGCGGCAGTGGCCGCCGAAGCGCTCGCCTACTACGCAGCGCCGGTCGCATTCGCAGGCCCCGCGGTCATGGCACCGATCGCGGTCCAGACCATGGCAAGCGCCGCTCAGCAGGCCGAATGGCTTCCCAAAATGGCGTCGGGCGAGATGCGCGTCGCAGTGGCCTTCGCGGGCGGAACAGGTCAGACGGGCAATGCGGGTGCGAGCCTTGCGGGGGACAAGCTGACGGGCGCGGTGGAGGGTATCCTCGACCTTGCGGGGGCGACGCACGTCCTGGTCGTGATGCCGGACGGCAAGGCCGCGCTGGCACCGGTCGATGCCGAGGGCGTGTCGGTCCACGTCAAGCCGACGCTCGATCGGACGCGGCCGCTCGCCGACATATCGTTCGCGAGCGCGCGTGTCGACGTGCTCGATGCCTCGAACGATCCGGCCGCGGCGGTCCGCCGGGTGCGCGATGCCGGTCGCGTGATGCTCGCCGCCGATACGCTTGGCGCATCGCAGGCCATGCTCGACAAGGCGGTCGCCTACGCCAAGGAGCGGGTTCAGTTCGGCCGCGTCATCGCGAGTTTCCAGGCGGTGAAGCACATGGCGGCCGAGATGGCGACGGAGCTCGAGCCGTGCCGCGCGCTCGTTTGGTTCGCGGCGCACGCGCACGATGCGATCCCCGAGGAAGCGCATGTCGCCGCTTGCCATGCGAAAGCCCATCTCGGCGAGATCGGCCGGCACGTGCAGACGAAGACGACCGAGATGCACGGCGGCATGGGATTCACCGAGCTGATGGGCCTCGAACTCTGGTTCAAGCGCATCAGCCTTGACCGTCACACGCTCGGAGGCCCCGAGCGCTGCCGGCACGAGGCGGCGGTGGCGCAAGGGTGGGTGGCGCCGTAGGCAATCTCGACGGGCAAAGACCCCGGATCTGCGCGCACCCAACGGTGCGTTTGTCCGGGGACTCAATTGGTTCTCGAGTTCCCGGAAACCGCACAGCGGTTATCTACCGTCTTTGCTGTCAAGTGGAATTGGCATGTGCCCAGGGCTGGCCAGAACGAAGCATGGCGTTGAGCGTGACGATGAGCTTGCGCATGACGGCGGTGATCACGACTTTGA